>SL_3KL_010_SEDDRAFT_10003406_pt1 | contig 14426 bp, 14 predicted proteins | sample SodLakKL_010_SED_2_FD_10381 | JGI IMG/M metagenome (IMG submission 10381)
GGGATTGGCTGTCATATATGATCAACAGATGATATGTTTGGAAGATCCGGAATGTAAATTTACCAAATTCTGAGTTTGAAAATAGTGATTCTTTAAATTTCATGAGAAGCAAATAATGAACTCATTTTCTTAAATGTAGTTCCCAAATTTTTGAAAAATAACAAATGATTTCTATTACCCTTGTTTTGATTGCTGCAAATATAATTATTTCTGTTGCAGCACTTTATGTTGCGCCTAAAATTTTTGAAAAAGGTATGCTGCGTCCGTATCGCACCATCAGAAAACAGACATGGTACGAAATAATCACATCGGGATTTTTACATGCCGGTTTTACACATTTGCTGGTCAACATGTTTGTTCTCTACTTTTTTGGCACTGTGATGGAACAGGTTCTGGGAATAGGACATTTTATAGCTCTGTATTTCAGCGGGTTGATGTTTTCTGCATTGCCCTCACTCATCAAACATAAAGACAATCCCGATTATGCGACCATTGGTGCATCAGGCGCTGTTGAGAGTGTTTTGTTCAGCTATATTTTTGTATTTCCCACCGAAAAACTGATTCTTGTTCTGCTGCCTGTTCCAATACCGGCATGGTTTTTTGGAGTAGCTTTTTTGGCATACAGCATTTATGAAGGAAAACGGGGAAAGGGAAATGTAAATCATGCGGCCCATATTGCCGGGGCATTGTGGGGCATACTCTATTTGATTCTGTTTGTGCCAAACAGTTTAGATCGTATCCTGGCAATTTTCGGCCTGACTTGAGATAAACAGTAAACTTTCTCCCGGCAGACCTTTTGTTAATATGAGGAGGGATTGTTTATCCTGCCTGCCAAAAGAACACTTCAAGGAGCTTACGCACGCTTGAAGGTTCTTTTTTCAGCACAACAGATACAAATTCACCGGAATCTGATAATAATTTTAAGATCTGATTTAACCGTTTTTCTGCCGGAAATCCTGCATAAAATCAACCAGTGCTTTCACACTTTCAAGTTCACAGGCGTTGTATATACTTGCGCGAATTCCGCCCACGCTTCGGTGGCCTTTCAGTGCAACCAAATCATTTTCTGCAGCTTCTGACAGAAATGTTTTTTCGAGATCTATAGAAGGAAGCCTGAACGTAACATTCATCTTTGAACGTGAGGCTTTTTCAACTGTGCCACGGTAAAAATCATCTTTTTCAATTTCACCATAGAGCAGATCAGCTTTTTCGGTGTTGAACTTTTCGAAATAGGAGAGGCCGCCTTTTTCCTCAACCCATTCAAGCACATAGTTGACCATGTAAACGGCAAAAACCGGTGGTGTGTTAAACAGTTTTTCGATGTGTGTATTGTAGTTTGCGATGGTCGGAATCGGCTCTGAGACCTGATTTTCAAGAAAAGATTTGCGAACCATAACTACGGTAACCCCGGCAGGACCCAGATTTTTCTGTGCACCGGCAAAAATCAATCCGTATCTGTCCATGTCGATTGGTCTTGAGAGAAAATCGGAGGATGCATCACAAACCAAGAGTGAACCGTTGGAGGCAGGCTCCTTTTGGAATTGAGTTCCGAAAATCGTGTTATTGCTGGTAAAATATGTATAAACGGGATTTTCAGAAGGGCTCAACTCAGAATCCTCAGGCACTTTGGAGTAATTGGAATCCTTGCTCGAAAACGGTACGTGTACATTGCCAAAATATTTCGCCTCTTTAATGGCTTTAGATGACCACGAGCCTGTGTCGATATAATCGGCCGTTTTCTCTTTGTTGAGGAAATTAAACGGAACGGTCATAAACTGTGTGCTTGCCCCTCCCTGTAAAAACAGAACTTCCCAGTCATCATCGGCTCCGGTAATTCGTTTCAGCCTTTCGGTGGCTTGTTCGTTAATCTCGGTGTACTCCGGGCTTCGATGGCTCATCTCAATAATGGAAGCACCTTTGTTCCGGTAGTTAACAAGTTCTTTTTCTGCTTTTTGCAATACGGAGAGCGGCAATGTTGCCGGTCCGGCGCTAAAATTGTGTACTCTTTTCATAATTTTAGAATGTGTGTATGATTAGTCCTGATTTAATTTTTGGCTCGAACCAAGTGGATTTTGGCGGCATCAGTTCGCCATGGTCCGATACATCAATCAACTCCTGGATTGATGTTGGATACATGCTGACGGCAAGATTAAATTTGCCGTTATTTACAAGTTTTTCAAGCTCGGCTGTTCCCCTTATTCCTCCCACAAAATGGATATTTTTATCCGTGCGGGGATTTTCAATTCCAAATAGCGGTTTCATAATACTGTTTTGCAGCCTGGCTACATCCAAAGAAGAAACAATATTTTCATCTACCGGCTCGGGAAGTTTCATTTCCCACCACTCGTCTTCATAGTAAATATTTACAAACCCTTTTTGTGATGGTGATTTAGAATCTGATTTTTTAAGACTAAAGTTATTTTTTAATGCTGAAAAGGTTTTGTCTGTAACATTTTTGATGACGCGGTTGTACGGCAAAATCCGCATTTGGTCCATCGGGAACAGCACAACAGGGAAATACTCAAATTCAGATTCTCCGATGTGGGCATTCGTTTCTTTGCGCAATGTTTCAGCCACCCGCGAAGCACTTTTACAGCGGTGATGGCCATCGGCCACGTAAAGTTTTGGTATTTTTGAAAAACCTTCAACAAAATCGAGTGTTGAAAAGGTTTTCCAGATTCTGTGAATCACACCGCCCTCACCCACATGCTCAATGATTGGCTCCTGGGTAAGAGTTAACTTTTCAATCTGGAATGTGATATCTGCTGTATCACGAAAGGTCAACATTACCGGTTCCGCGTGTGCCCGCTGTGTTAAAATATGGCGTGTACGGTCGTCCTCTTTGTCGGGGCGGGTCAGTTCGTGTTTTAAAATCACATCATTGTCGTAGTCCTGAACGGATGCACAGGTAAAAACACCTGTCTGGGTATGATCGCCGGACTCGAGCTGATAGATGTAAATTGCGTGTTTATCATCCTGATTGTACAAATCGGATGCGAGTAATTTTTTCAGGTTTTCAGCACCTTTTTCGTAAACAGCATCGTCGTTGAATGGAGTTCCTTCCGGAAGGTCAATTTCCGGGCGAATAACGTGTAAAAAACTGTTTGGTCTGCCTTCTGCAAGTTCTGCAGCTTCTTCGGTGTTGATAACATCGTACGGAACGCAGGCTACCTCGTCGGCATGTTCGGGTATGGGCAGCCAGCCTTTAAATGGGTGAATAATTGCCATTAATTCTGCTTGTTTTTGTATTTTAATTCATTCCTTAAGTATACAAACTCTTTACCTTTTCAGCGTATAGAAATATAACCGAAAACAAATATTTAGTGAGTATGAGTGAAAACATTCCATCAAACAACGAGAAACTGAATCCGGATCAGCAGCAGCAGCTTTTATTTATGATGCTGGTTCAGCAACATGAGCAAATCGCAATGATGGGTTTGGGAAAAATTAAAAATCCCGCTACGGATAAAATTGACAGGGATCTTAAATCTGCCAAATTTGCCATCGATACACTTGTGATGCTGGAGAAGTTCACTGCCGGCAATCTTTCAAAAGAGATGAAAGATTTTTTAAGCCAAACGCTGACCAATCTGAGACTCAACTATGCAGATGAGAAGAAAAAGGATTCCTCATCAGACAGCAAAAAAGAAGAGGAAAAATAACATTGAGGAAAATACTTCAAGCTGCCGGCGGTGTTGTAATTAAAGAATTAGACAAACCGGCAGCAGATGTTCTTCTGATCAAAAGAAATGGGGTTTGGGATCTGCCAAAAGGTAAGTCAGAATCCGGTGAAAATATTAATGAGTGTGCTTTACGAGAAGTAGAAGAAGAAACGGGTGTGGAAAAATTATCGATATTGTCGTTTTTGTGCCAAACCTATCACGAGTACGAAGAAGCCGGACTAAAGATTGGCAAGTTTACAGACTGGTATTCGATGAAAAGCGCAGATGAATCGCATGATCTGTCTCCGCAAAATGAAGAGGGAATTACGCAGGCGAAATGGGTCGAGTTGGGTGAAGCGATCAATCTTGTTCACTTCGAGAATTTAAAAACAGTTTTAAAAACCCTGAAAGAAAACTTACCTGAAATAAAAAAGGCGTGATTAAAAACCACGCCTTGTAAGATATTTTTATTAATCAGGCTTAGTTTTGGAGCCTGAAATAAATCGGCAAACTGTACTGCACGCGAACCGGTCGTCCACGCTGCATTCCAGGTCTGAACTGCGCCTGGCTGACAACACGCAAAGCTTCTTCATCAGCGCCGCCGCCAATTCCGCGGATTACCTGAGGATCTTCAACTTCACCTCGTTCGTTAACAATAAACTGAATGAAAACTCTTCCTTCAATTCCTGCTCGCCGTGCCATCTCAGGATATCGGATCTGTCGTTGAAGTTCACCAAGTCCTCCAATCAATTCCGGCATCTCTTCAACAACTACGAAGAAGTCTTCCTCTTCCTCTTCATCCTGTGGTGGTGGTGGGGGTGGCATACTTAATTGTCCGCCCAGGTCAAGGTCGCCGCCAATTTCAATATCTACGTCTTCAATGATTTCATCATTGGGTACTTCAACCGGTACCGGCGGGCGTGGTGGAGGTGGAGGAGTCTCGATTTGACGAGTTTGGATAATCTCTTCCATCTCAACAACTTCCTGTTCATCCATTACAATTTCTTCCGGTCCGAGGCTTGTCAGGTCAATTCTCACAGCAACGATAAAAATGACCAATGTAAGTAACAGGCCTATTTCAAGGAAGACGGTGTAATAGTTCCTTAAATCAGCATCTGGTTTTTTTCTTTCTGTCATAAAGGATCGAATGTTTTGGCTAAATGTAAATTGGTGGTAAAGTATAATTGATTTCAGACTAATTGTCCAACGTTCAACTTCATTTATATATTATTAATTGAATTTTTTAAAGAATTGTTCCATTTTGCCGAAATAGACCCTTTCCTTAACAAAATATAACAGAATAGTGGCTGTGAGGCTTCCTGCAATATCTGCAATGGCATCGTAAACATTTGGATTTCGATTGAACGGCATAATTCCTTGCACAATTTCGATGGTTACGCCAAAACCGGCTCCAATGATAAAAATAAGTAGAAGGCTGGCTTTTTTGTGTTTGAGAGAAAACATGAACAATCCAAAAATAAACGTCCAGGTAAAGAAGAGCAAGAAATGACCGAGTTTGTCATATTTATATAATTCTGACTCGCCAAGATGTTCGGAAGGCACAAGAGTTAAAAAAAGGATGATACCGGTTACGATTACTAACAGAATTCCGATTAAAACTCTGTTTTTTACAAACAAGATGAATAGTCTCTCAATCATAGCAAATGTTCGGGGCCGAATGGATCAGTTTTTTTATGAGTACTAAAAGTTTGATATCCGCCCCATAACGAATGGATTGCCGCTAATGATATGTTTGATGTGACAGCACCCATGGCCGCAATGCTTCCGGATAATACATCGCCAAAACCTGCTCTTGCGAAAATAGATGTATCGTAACCGGTGAAATACGTTTTTCCGTCCATGGTTTGCAAAATCGAAGGATTGCCTTTCAGCAGAAGTGAGCACGATTCGTGTTCAGTAAACGTTTTGGCCCATTGCAAACGGGAGAAATCATCATCAAATTCAGCTTCAAGGTATTTATTCGCTTCACCAATATGTGGTGTCAATAGCCAGTTTTTTTTCTGATCTGTCGAGATTTTGCGAAGATTTTTCCAGAATGAGAGCGCATCGGCATCAAGCAGCACGTTGCCCGAAACGGATTCCAATATATTGACCAAAAAATCTCCCGTAACTTTTTGCGTGCCGATTCCCGGTCCGGCCAATAAAAATCCGGGTCTTTTTTTAATAGATTGGAGAATGGTTTCTGTATGATCCGGTTTGTAAAACGAATCAGTTTCTTTTCCGAGACCCACTTTAATTATTTGTGGCAGTGCAGATTCATAAACCGGCATTAATTTTTTGGGAGCGTACAACAATACGGCACCGGCTCCCTGTTTCCAGGCACTTTTTGCAGCCATAATGGCCGCGCCGGTCAATCCTTCGGAGCCTGCGAGTATATGTACAACTCCATCTTCATATTTATGCCTGGCAATCCGGTTAATTTCAGGAAGGGAAGCCATCAACTGCTCATCAATCAAAAATGTATCTGATTTTCGCAGGTGATTCGGAAACGGTAGATTGACGAATGTAATTTCACCTGCAAACTCCGGGCCTTTGTTCAGGTAAAGCCCTTGCTTGTTGGTACCAAAGGTATATGTGTTTTTGGCAGTGATTGATATGCCATGGATGTTTCCCGAATCTGCGTTCAACCCAGATGGAATATCCATCGCATGGACAGGTTTTCCCGTCGTGTTCAATTTCTCGATTATTTCGGGAAGTGGGTCGCGGAGATCACTGTTCAAACCGGTGCCGAAAATACCGTCGACGATGTAATCAATTTCGGTGAAATTTACTTCATCCAGGCCTGTGACAAATGAAATCTCACTCCCGTGATTTTTCAACTTCTTTAACAGTTCCAGGTTTTTGTCTGTATCGGGCGATAAATCATCATCACCGAAAATCAGGAAGAGTGTAATTTTGTGATTGGCATCGTTGTTCAGATATCTCGCAACGGCAAGCGCATCACCGGCATTGTTGCCTTTCCCGCAAACATACAGGCCGGATTTATTAACTCCTTCTTTTTTTTTGATGTGTGAAGCAGCGCCAGAAGCGGCCAGTTCCATCAGTGTAAATCCGTCAATACCAAACTCATTAATAGTAGATTGGTCAAGTTTCCGGCTCTGTTCCGAATCGGATAATCTATTTTGCAGCGGTATTGAGTGGGTTGGTATCATAGAAAAGAATCAATAAGATCGGGCAAAGAGTACTTTTATGGGAGATGGTTTGCCGGTTACCATGCATTTGCCGGGCTCACCTTTCGCATCAAGCGGTATACATCGAATGGTGGCTTTTGTTTCTTCTTTGATCCGGGTTTCAGTTTCTGCAGTGCCGTCCCAGTGAGCGTAAATAAAACCTCCGTTTTCGATGACTTTCTTGAACTCATCGTAGGTTTCCACGTGGCTGGTGTGATTTTCAATCCGGTTTTTTGCAGCATTGAACAGATCTTTCTGAATGGTATCGAGCAGTTCGGAGACATGCCGGGCAATACCTTCTGCAGGAATTATATTTTTCTCAAGAGTATCGCGCCTGGCCAATTCGAGGTTGCCGTTTTTAACATCCCTCGGGCCGATGGCAATCCGCAGCGGAATTCCCTGGGCTTCGTGTTCGGCAAATTTCCAGCCGGGCTTAAAGTTGTCGCGATCATCCAGCTTTATGGAAACGCCTTTTTCTTTGATCTCTTCCACGATCGGGGCGGCATATTCGAGAACCAGTTTTTTCTGCTCATCATTTTTAAAGATGGGCACTACCACTACCTGTGTGGGGGCAAGTTTTGGCGGCAGCACCAGGCCGTTATCATCGGAGTGTGTCATAATCAGTCCGCCAACCAAACGGGTTGAAACGCCCCAGCTTGTAGCCCAGACATATTTGTGCTCGCCGTCATTATCCTGGAATTTCACATCAAAAGCTTTGGCAAAATTTTGCCCGAGAAAATGTGATGTTCCTGCCTGTAGTGCTTTTCCATCCTGCATCAGGGATTCAATGCAGTAGGTATCCACCGCGCCGGCAAACCGCTCAGACTCGGATTTTACACCGGTTACCACCGGCATAGCCATGTACTCTTCCGCAAATACTCTGTACACTTCAAGCATCTTCAGGGTCTCTTCAACAGCTTCCTGCTCGGTGGCATGGGCGGTGTGGCCTTCCTGCCATAAAAATTCCATGGTTCGCAGAAAAAGCCGGGTTCGCATTTCCCACCGCACTACATTGGCCCACTGGTTGATCAGAATCGGCAGATCCCGGTAGGATTGAATCCAGTTTTTGTAGGCATCCCAGATGATGGTTTCGGATGTTGGCCGTACGATCAGTTCTTCGTCGAGTTTTGATTCCGGATCAACCTCAACGCCTCCATCCACACTTTTTAATCGGCTGTGTGTGATGACTGCACACTCTTTAGCGAAGCCCTCAACATGCTGTGCTTCTTTCGAGAGGAAAGATTTGGGAATAAACAGTGGGAAGTAGGCGTTTTCGTGCCCGGTTTCTTTAAACATTTGGTCGAGTGCTGCCTTCATATTTTCCCATATTGAAAAGCCGTTGGGGCGGATCACCATGCAGCCGCGAACGGGGGAGTGGTCAGCAAGTTTTGCTTCTTTAATTACATCCAAATACCATTGTGAATAATCGTCTTTTCTGTTGGTAATTCGTTTAGCCATCTGTTATTTACGTGCCGTTAATAATTGTAATGGTGAAAAATACTTCAAGATCGTGTTAAGATAAAGAAACATTTACATGCAGATGCCGAAAAGTGGTAAAAAATCATTTCACCATTCAATAAAAAAAGTATTATCTTTAATGCTCTGCAGTTTTGCAGATGGTTTGGCGGAATTTAAACCGGGAGTAGCACACGGCCGCCGGACGAGGGATCAAGCCTCATAAGAAGTTTTTTTACTGATTAGAAAATGTACTGGCGTGGTAGCTCAGGTGGTAAGAGCGTCGGATTCATAACCCGGAGGTCGAGGGTTCAAGTCCCTCCCACGCTACTTAAAGCCTTGTAAGTAAATGACTTGCAGGGCTTTTTTTATTTATGGATTGTCACCTTCAGAATGGTGTTGCATTTTTTTTGGAAAAATTAGTTACTCGGGTTGACATGGGCCATGGTGGAGGAATGCAGGCGGCACAGCTCAAAACCTTTGCATACCAACAGTTCTAATGCGCCGCCCTTTTAAATGATGCTCTCTTGTTATCCCGCCCCTTTGGGGAGTGCAGTCGCCAAAGCGACAGCGAAGTTGCCGGAATCGAGAGATCTCCCTGTTCTTATTTTAGCCCGGTACAAAGTAGATCCCTCCACTCTGCATGCGTAACAGTATTTTTTAAAAATTGATTTCATATATCTTGCATCTTGTTCATACATTCCACCGGAACATTTTCCCGATCATCTCATTATCAACAGTGGTTCCGGTGATTGATTGCAGCAACCAGGCCGGAGCGATATTTGAATGTTCTTTGTAAACCCTTATTTGTTGAATAAATAGATGATTCAAAATTCGATGAAAAAAACACTAATTGTACTGTTTACACCATGTGTAATCTTGGGGATGTCTTACAACAGTGCTGATGCTCAGAGCACTGAGCTTGGGGTTATTGTGGGTGAACCGACCGGGCTGAGTGCCAAGTTCTGGACCGGCGGCAGTACGGCTATCGATTTTGCTGCAGCGTGGTCATCAGGCGGAGATACGATCCATTTCCATTCCAACTACCTGGTGCATATGTGGCTCAATAACAGAAGTTCGTTTTATGTGGGCCTGGGCGGCCGGGTGTTATTAAAGGATTCTTCAGAATTTGCTGCACGTGTACCACTCGGGCTGCAGATTAACCTGGTACGGGGACGCCTTGGCCTGTTTATGGAACTGGCTCCGATGCTCGACATCATACCCGAAACCGGCTCCGGTATCGATATAAACGGGGCGCTGGGATTGCGTTTCCGGTTTTAGAGTTTCACCGGTGAATATCATTTGTTTCAAACATGCCGCACCTTTCTGATTTTTGCAGGGGCCACATAAAAAATTAGCAGTATTCCGATCAAAGAATACTGCTAAATATCATCTACAGACGGCTATTACCCCATTTGCATTTTTAACATACTTTTATAAGCGCGCTTCTGCAATAAGTATTAAAGCGTATTTTGGCTACGTGTTTATACTTATATGTACCTGGAGCTATAAATACTCTTCCTCGATAGCGTAACGAACAAGGGCTGCCGTGTTTTTTAGTTCAAGTTTATTCATCAGGTTTGAACGGTGTGTTTCAACGGTTCGTGTACTTATAAATAAAACGTCAGCAATTTCCGAGCTTGTATGGCCCTCAACAATTAATTTCAACACTTCTCTTTCGCGTTTGGTAATTCCTTTTTTGTTTGATGAGGATGACCGCTTAGCGATATCGGTATACTTTCCAATCATGATCTGGGAGATGGATTTGCCGAATGCCTGTTTTCCCGAGGCAACATCAAGGGTAACGTTAATCAATTCTTCGGCAGAGACATTTTTTGAAAGATATCCTTTTACGCTGGCTTTCAGGGCCTGGTTCAAATGCGAAAGCTCCGTGGAATGAGTCAGCACAACGGCGCGAACCTGGCTGTTAATTTCACGCAATTCCTGCATGATGTTGTGCACATTGGAATCCGGAATGTTTGAAGAGATAAGACAGATAGCATCCCGGTTTTCTTCATAGCAATTCAAAAGTTCGTGCCCGGTACTGCCAGAATGTAAAACCACAAATTTCCCGGAGTCTCTAAAAACAGAGGATATTCCGTGTCTGTAAATATCATGCCCTTCAGCGATCAATATTTTTACAGCTTCCATTTAATGGCCATCTATATAGAGGTTGGACAATGAATATAATTCTTTCTTATAAAATGTAAAGGATTTTTCTGTAATTTTTTTATCTAACTTTATTTCCATCTATTTTTTTGATTCGAATCAATGATAGAATCAAACAGTTTTACGTTGTGCAATTATTGAAGAAGAGTGGTCCGGGTCAGGCGCCTCATCATAAAAACCTTCCAAACTTTTTGGCTTATGTGAGCGAATGGTTTGCAGATTGTTTATTTTTCTCGACTAAACAGAAAACGAAGTAAACAGATTTAACTGAAAATTTTTTATATGAGCTGGTTAAGAACCCATACCTGCGGTGAATTATCTAATAAAAATAAGGGCGAAGAGGTAATCCTGAACGGATGGATATCCACAAGAAGAGATTTAGGAGGTTTGATATTTCTGGATCTCAGAGACCGTTACGGAATTACACAAATCGTTTTTGATGAAAAAAACAAAGAGCTTCATTCCCAGGCCGAACAATTAAGGCCGGAATATGTTATCGGTGTAAAAGGGACAGTGCTGGCAAGAGATAAGGAAACAATAAATCCGGATATGAAAACCGGAGAGGTTGAAGTTGAAGTTATCGAATTAGTGGTGTACTCTAAAGCCCAAACACCTCCCTTCGAAATTAAAGATGATATTGCAACAAACGAAGAGATTCGTCTGCGATACCGCTACCTGGACCTTCGACGCCCGCAACTTCAAAACAACATGCTGCTTCGGTCTGATGTGTACCACACGGTTAGAAATTTCTACCACGAAAAAGATTTTGCCGAAGTAGAGACACCATTTTTGATGCGCTCAACCCCCGAGGGAGCCCGCGATTACCTGGTGCCCAGCCGTGTGAATGCCGGCAAATTTTTTGCACTTCCGCAGAGTCCGCAAACGTACAAACAGTTGTTGATGGTCTCCGGTATGGACCGTTATTTTCAGATTGTAAAGTGCTTTCGTGATGAAGACCTGCGTGCCGACCGCCAGCCCGAATTCACACAGATTGACGTAGAAATGTCGTTCATCAACGAAGAAGTAGTCTATTCAGTGCATGAAGAGCTGATGGCCGCACTCTGGAAAAAACATCTCGGCATAGATGTACCCGTGCCGTTTCCGCGGATGACCTATAAAGAAGCACTCGAAACCTATGGCACCGACAAACCCGATCTTCGGTTTGATGTTCCCATCAACGATTTGTCGAATGATGTTGCCGAATCCGATTTTAAGATTTTCCGGTCAACCGTAGAGAAAGGCGGCCGTGTGATTTCGATCACGGTTCCCGGCCAGGGTACGATGGGACGAGGAGCTTTAGACCGGCTTACGGAACGGGTTACATCGCAAACCGGGGCAGGCGGTATGATTTTCATGAAAAAAACCGGCGGTGAGGTTACATGCAGTGTTGGTAAGTTTCTGGATGATGAAACCATGAAAAATATGGCAGAAACATCCGGGGCAAAAGACGGCGACCTGGTACTGATTCTGGCTGGCCCGGTTCCTGATGTTTATCAGCAGATGGGCACGCTCCGATTGATGGTAGGAAAAGATTTTGATCTGATTGATACCAGCCAGACACGCTTTTTATGGGTAACCGAGTTTCCTCTTTTTGAATGGTCAAGAGAAGATTTACGGTATTATTCACTCCATCATCCGTTTACGGCGCCCAAACCCGAGGATGTAGAATTGCTGGATGATAAACCGGAAAACGTTAACGCAAGGGCATACGATCTGGTCCTGAATGGCAATGAAATCGGAGGGGGTTCCATCCGGATTCATGACACAGAGATGCAGCAAAAAGTCTTCGGCATTTTGGGAATCGAAGAGGAGGAAGCCCGCAATAAATTCGGATTTCTGCTGGATGCTTTCCAATACGGAGCACCGCCTCACGGAGGTGTTGCACTGGGGCTCGACCGGATCATTATGCTGATGTCTGATTCAAAAAGTCTGCGGGATGTAATCGCGTTTCCCAAGAATCAAAAAGCTCAAAGTTTAATGGATAATTCACCAAGCGAGGTGGATGAACAGCAACTGAAAGAGCTGCATATTTCGTTAAGAAAATCTGCTTTGAGCACCTGAAATAACTGAGATACCAACCGAAAAAATCAACATACATAAAATTGAAAACTGCCGGAATTGACGGCTGCAAAGCCGGATGGATACTGATCACGTTCGATGAAAATCCGCGATACGAAATCCTTCGCTCAAACGAAGAGTTAAAAGAAAATTTGATGGATCTTGATCGTGTATTTATTGATATGCCAATCGGGCTCGAAGACGAGAATTATACCCGCGAATGCGATGATCTGCTCAGAAAAAAGCTGGGAGGCGAATACGCTTCCTCGGTTTTTAGTCCACCCATCCGGCCTGCCCTGAACGCGCCATCGTACGTTGAAGCAAACATGCAAAGCTTCGAGTACACCGATAAAAATCTGACGGTGCAGGCCTGGAACATCACCCCGAAAATTAAAGTTCTCGATCAGTTTTTGACAGAGTATCCCGAACTTCAGGAGAAGGTACTGGAAAGCCATCCTGAATTACTCTTTATGAATTTGAACGGCGGCCTGATCTATCAGAAAAAAAATACCAAAAAGGGGCTGCGGCACCGGCTTGATTTGATTAAAAACCACGAAAAGATTGCCGCTGATTTTTTCAGGGAAATCAAAGAAGAGTACAGGCGTAACGAAGTTGAAGAGGATGACATCGTGGATGCGATGGCACTTGCACTCGCAGCGAAAAAGTCGGTTGAAAATGGGATGAAAACCATTCCCGAAAATCCTTCAAGAGATTCAGAAGGGCTGAAAATGGCTATTCATTACGTTAAAAAATACTCCTGATTAGAAATTTGAGAAAATCATCAAGTGTCCTTTTCAAGAATCTTCTTGTACTTTACGCCCGCCTTGTGAACCCGGTTTAATCCGTTGAAAGCGGCAACTTTATAGGCTTCGGTATAAGTGGGGTAGTTCAGGACCCGTTCAATAAAAAATTTGATGTTACCGCGAAAAGCCATGACGGCCTGGCCGAGATGAATCATATCCGTAGCCTGTTCTCCAAAAATATGGACACCCACAAGCCTTAAATCTTCAGTTTTGAAAACCAGCTTTAAAATCCCTTCTGTTTCATGGTTCAGGTCGGCACGGGTCAGTGATTCGAAATAACAGCGCCCTACAGTCACGTCCATTCCCAATTCAAGGGCTTGTTTTTCTGTTAAGCCAATGCCTGAAATTTCAGGAATAGAATAGATACCGAATGGGATATCTTCTGTAGCCAGATTTGGGTTTTTTAAGCTGCCAAACATGCTGGTGGATGCAAGCCTTCCTTGTAAAAAAGAAGCGGAGGCGAGCGATGGCTGGCCAATCACATCACCTGCGGCATAAATATTTGGAACGGATGTCCGATACGAATTATCCACAACAATGTGGCCGGTCTCATTTTTTTCAATTCCCAGTTCTTCGAGCCCCAGGTTCTTAATGTTTGGAACTTTACCGCCTACATACAGAATATGGTCTGTTTCAACAACCTGAAGCCTTTCTTCATTCCTGGTTTTATAGAGAACTTCGTCACAATTCCGCAAATTGTTAGCTGATATTTTTTCAATATTTGCGTTATTGATTACCTCTATATTTTTAGTTTTAAAGGAGCTTAATAACGAATCTTTTACTTCATTATCCAGGAATGGCAGAACCTCGTCAAGATCGCTTAAAATAGTAACCCTGGTTCCAAGTGCCGAGAAAACCGTTGCGAATTCGATGGTTATGATTCCGCTTCCGATAATTACCAGCCTTCTTGGGATGTGGGTCAAATCGAGAATGGATGAATAATCCAGCACCCGGGTGTGGTCGATTTCAAAATTTTTGGGTTTCGATGGGCTGCTGCCGGTAGAGACTAAAATGTATTTAGCCGTGTATTCTTTTTCACGGTTTAAATGATCAGTAACAATAACCGTGTTTTTATCCTTTAGCTGTCC
>SL_3KL_010_SEDDRAFT_10003407_pt1 | contig 14425 bp, 13 predicted proteins | sample SodLakKL_010_SED_2_FD_10381 | JGI IMG/M metagenome (IMG submission 10381)
AGTAACAAATAAGGCACAAAAGAGTGTGAAAGCAGCAGATTTAAAGCTGTTATTTACAATCGTTCTATATTGAACTATTTAACATGCCTTTTTTTAGTGTTAAAGCTATGGAGTTTTTTTACTCTCAACACCAAGTAACAAAGTTGACAATTCGGCACGTTACTTTAGCTGGGTATGGAATTTGTACTATGTAGTATAGACCGGTAACGGGTTAGAAACAGGGAAAAAATGTTACTATTTATACTACAATGTTACCTATTTGTTACCTGAAAAATTAATTTCTTTCTATAAACTATTGAATGTTAAGGCTTTATAAAAATGAGAGTTGACTACAAAGACTATTATAAAATTTTAGGTGTCTCAAGAAATGCTTCTCAGGATGAGATCAAGAAGAAGTACCGTAAACTTGCATCCAAATTTCACCCAGACCGTAACCCGGATGACAAGATTGCTGAACAAAAATTTAAGGATGTAGGGGAAGCTTATGAAGTGCTCAAAGACCCTGAAAAGAGAAAATTGTATGACCAGGTAGGGGCCGACTGGAAACGATATCAGCAGGCGGGTGCCAGTGCCGACGATTTTGACTGGAGCAAATATGCCGGACGCGGCGGCGGACAACGTGTGAATATAAATTTTGAAGATTTATTTGGCGGAGGCCAGCAGCGCGGCAGCCAGGGAGGAGGCAGCCCGTTTTCATCCTTTTTTGAAACCATTTTTGGCGGCGGTGATCCTTTCGGAGGGGCACGTCAGCAACAGAGGCGTCAATATCAGTATGATCCCGGCAGGGCAGCCCCGCAAAAAGGAAGAGACAGCGAAGCAGAAATTCCGGTAGACCTGAAAGACCTGGTTCACGGTGTGGAAAAGCAGTTCAGAATTAACGGTGAACGGGTGAAAGTGAAAATACCTGCCGGAATCGAAGATGGTAAACGCCTGAAGCTGAAAGGCAAAGGGCATGACTCACATACCGGTGGCGCCAAAGGCGATCTCTTCCTGAAGGTGAAAGTAAACGAGCCGGAAGGCATTGAGCGGCGCGGAAAAGATTTGATACAAACCGTGCCGGTTGATCTCTACACGGCTGTGTTAGGCGGCAACCTAACCGTGCAAACACTGAACGGAAAAGTGAAGCTTACCATACCGCCCGAAACGGAGAACGGAAAAGTGTTCCGCTTAACCGGAAGAGGTTTGCCCGGAATGAAAAACTCCGGCAGCCGGGGAGATTATTTCATCAAGGTTGAAATTGATCTGCCAAAGAATCTCACATCCAAAGAAAAAGAGCTGTTCAAAGAGTTGGCAAAGCTTCGAAAAGGCTGAATTTTGCCCCGGCAAAAGTGGTGTTATCCACGGAAACTCAGAGAGTCGAGGAGACGGGAAACCTCAGCGGAGGTAGAGGTGGCTGGTTGCCGGTAACTGGTTGCCGGTTGCGAGTTCTCTCCATTGTGTGGTTTCTATCCATGCTTGGAATACGTCAATCGTTAAGTGCAGCCGAAAGACGAGAAATCCATAACCCAAGACCCGAATGGAGCGCCATCAATTAGCCCAGGGCAAAGAGAGCACTGCGGGCGTCGCCCTGGGTATAGATGACAAGAAAAATAAACCCCGAGCACACTAATTTGAATATCGATGCATTTGGCCGAGGGGTTATGGATAGGTTTGGAATAGCAAATGGTTGCGGGTTTTGTGCCGAAATTTTAACTGCGGAGGTACGCAGACGGTGATTTGTGTTTTAATCATCAGCGATCGTCAGCGTAATCTTCGACGTGCGTCAGCGAGAAATCCGTTGGTTTTACAAATCTGAACTAAAAAAGAGAGTTGCCTTACATTTTTTCTCGCAGATGTCCGCAGAAGATTTTGCGGAGGTAGAGTCGGCAGGTTGCTGGATGCCAGTTGCGAGTTTCTCTCCATTATGTGGTTTCTATTCATGTTTGGAATTTGTCAATCGTTAACTGCAGCCGAAAGTTGAAGGGATAATCTAATATCCAGAAATACATCCCCAATCCGGAAGACGATAATCGAGCAGCGAACTAATGTCTTCAAGATCGGAAAACCCGACCGATTCTTGTGCAATAGTTAATGATGAAAATAGAATTGTAATCCCTGTTGTTAGCATTAACTTTTTCATGGCCAGTAATGTTTATTGGATATCTTAATTCAAGATCTTACAAATAGTTTTAAGATTGGTATAGCATGTTGATGTTATTGGTACACAATTACTTTACAACATACCTAATGAATAGCTCAAAAATTATATGCAAGGAAAAATATGAGAGCTTATCTTGAAAAATCAACAATCACAAAATTAAGCTTAAAAAATGAGTGTATTATTTTTTCTATTTGGGTTTTTACTGATCTCTGATTCAAATCTTTATCAAGAAAAATGGGGACAGGTTGGCCATTATGTAACCGGGGAGATTGCCGAACTGCACCTGACTGATACCGCCCGCGAACGAGTGAATGAAATTCTTGGAGACAGAACCATGGCAAGGGCATCCGTCTGGATGGATGACATTCGCTCGGAGAGCCGGTTTGATTACACACGTACCTGGCACTGGGCGACTATTGCCGATGGAAAAACCTATGAAGAGACCGAGCAGGACGAGGGCGGCGACATCATCTGGGCACTTGAAAAAGTAATTGCCGAACTGAAAGAGGGCGGCTTGAGCGAAACTGAAGAGAGAGAAAAACTGAAAAAAGTAATGCATATGATCGGTGACATTCATCAGCCGCTGCATGTGGGAACCGGAGAAGACCGTGGCGGCAACGATGTACGGGTTCAGTGGATGGGCGAATCGTCGAACCTGCACCGTGTCTGGGACAGTGACATCATAAACTCGTTTCAGATGAGCTATACGGAATTGACTCGTGAACTGCTGAAATCACTGACGCCGGAAAAAATTGAAGAGTGGCAGAACAGCACTGTACAGGACTGGGCGTATGAATCAGTAAGCTACCGTGACCGGATTTATGATCTTCCGGGAAATATGCGTATTGGCTTCGAATACCGCTATTTTAACAAAGACATAGTTTTTGAACGGCTGCTTCAGGCCGGTATCAGAATGGCCGGTGTTTTGAATGAGATTTATGATGAATAGCCGTTGCCGGACTTAAATTTCTTTCAAAACATCCAGGTGCAGGTTATAATCGGTAGCACTCCACAAAACAAACCGTACAACCCGGATTGATTTAAATTCTCCGGATAGCTTCTTTACGGTTTTAAACGCAATTCTTGCAGCCTCCTTCATCGGATATCCAAAAGCTCCGGTAGAGATGGCCGGAAAAGCGATGGTTTCTGCATCTTTTTCATCGGCCAGTTTCAGTGCATTTATGTAGCAGTTTTCCAACAGCTTATCTTCGGGCTTATCTTTGCCGTATACAGGGCCCAGGCAATGTATCACGTATTTATTTGGCAGGTTGGGGGCTGAGGTCATCACCGCTTCGCCAGGTTTAATTGGAGCGTACTTTCTGGTTTCTTTTTCAAGTTCAGGGTCTCCTTTGCTGTGAATGGCGCCTGCCACACCTCCGCCGGTTTTAAGCTGCGCATTGGCGGCGTTCACGATAGCGTCACAATCAGGCTGATCCACAATATCGCCCTGTACTATTTCGAGTTGAACGTTATTAAATCGTATTCTGCTCATGTCTTCTTTTTATTTGGTGATATACTATCAATTATGCAAAATAACTGAATAATTACAAAACAGATTCGACAAAAAACATGCACTTGCATTCTGTTCAGGAAAGTAAGTTTCCAGAACTGTTCGGCTATATCTGCATTAGATAGCATAAACATAAACCAGTTTTTTTCTCAGAAATTCCGGTTTACTCTCAAAAAGAGAAAAAATTATGGAAAAAGATCCTGTCATTATTACAAAAATGAGAAAAACGAAGCGCTTTTCAGTAAAAAATATACAAAGATTTGTATGATTATTTGTCATATGATAAATAAAAAAGTGGAAAGCGCTTTTAAAATTATCAGCTACTGTAAGGGCTTTTTCAAGAATATGAGAGAGGTTTTTAGTTTTTGTCATTTTTACAATGTTATGTAAATGTTAATATAGAAAAATGGAAAGGGCTTCCAGTTTATTTTTATGCAGAAATGACATAAAAATGTGTATTAAGATAAAATTAAGAGTGATTGAATGCTTGAATAAAGAAAAGATATCTCCATAACTTTATTGCGGTTGATAAAACATCAGCCAAACAATAAATCGCAACAAACAATAAAACAATGAAAGCTTTACATGTTGTAACCACAGTTGTAGTATTTACTCTTGCAGGATTGGCGGCATCAGTTCAGTCTGCTGCCCAGAATCAGGCAAAGAACGAAACAGCTACAGTTACACAACAAGCAAATACTGACGAACTCTTTGAACGATTTGAAACTTCCCTGGTTTATGGGTTGTCTTCAGACGTATTAGGAGTTGTTGAATCTTCAATCTACAACGCAATCAATTATAAAATTGAATATCCTGAATTTAATTCGGATAAAGTTGAATTGAAGCTTAGCAGAATCGCAACAGAAGGTGCAAATCACTCACTTCGATACCGGGCTTATCTTGCATTGGCCTATTATAGTAATCAAAGTGATTTTGATTCACCGGAAAGTTTGCTGGCCCTGTTAGATCACTCTTATCAAGACGGAATCTTCTTCTATTTACAGGAGACAATTCAGTCAGAGCAATTCTCACTAACCATTGACTAAATCCGACATACAACACAAAAGTATCAAACAACTTTCAATGTTGTGCTAACCTATGGAGCAGTTTAGATAAACTGTAACCCACCACAAATCCGGCTGATTTCTTCTACAGCAAGCAAGTCAGCCGGATTTTTTTATGCATTTCTTAATTTATTTTTGCACCTGTTTTTTACTAATGATCCGCTTGGCTTTGGTAACTCATTGTTCTGAATTTTGTGAGTGCTGACCATAAGAGAGATCTGTCGGATTTTCCTGTTTTGTGTGCATCGTTGACACTTAAAATTTGGGTTCAATAATATCAACAATTTAGCAGAATTCATTTTTAAATTTGGGTCATGCAATTCGAAGAATGGTAAATTCTTTTCATAATGGATTAGCAACCTTTTTTGAACTAAGACCTGTACTGGGTTACCCCGGAGTCTTCCCCGGCTACCCCTCGAATTTGTTTTCGTGCTTTGACAGGCTTTATGCCTCGGGGTCTTTTCTTGTTGCTCCGATCTTCCCCGGGTTGCGCTCCATCATTCTTGCTTCGCAATTCTGATTGTCGCTGCATCCGGGGTTATAAGATCGATCATCCCTGACGGGATTTTTACAGCTCTTGAATCTAAACAAATTGCCTTTCAATTTGATAAATCATCCAAATAATTGAACCCAAAATTGTCATTGGAACAATGAAAATTTTGCCCGAAGGGCCGACAAATCATTGTGAACCAATGCCTTGTCGGGGTTAACCCCGACATTGAAACCAGTAAGGGTTCATTCTTTAATAAATACTCATAAACCTTTGTGTTTCAATGTCGGCCCGCAGGGCAAAAAAGGTCTAACGACTTTTTTGGGTTGAAGTTTCTTCACATGCCGGTATAAGTCAAACCAAGTCCATGAATTCACTATGTAAGTCACCGATGGGGGTAATATCAAGCTCCGATAGGAGCGGACGATATTATGGCAAAGCTATCCCTTTTCGGGGTAAACCCGGACAAGTGAGGGCTGAAAACGCCATTGCGTTAGATCCCGAGCGCACTCCTGGGGTTAGCGAAGCAACCAAAAAATCCCGAAGCAAGAAATGAAGAAAAGTCAACAAACAGCATCGAAGGGATTGGGCATGGTTTGCTGAATGCAGAAAGCCCATAGCTGTTATTCGGATCAGAGGTCTATCGAATTTGGGTCAAGCAATGCACAAAACAAGAGAGAGAGTCATCTATCGAATTTTGGACAGGATACATATCCAATGTCATGACAACAAAAGTTTTGCGGGTTGGTGCCAAGACTCAAAAAATCTCCTTTTCCTGAATAAATTTAACATGGCTGAGCACTAATCAGGAAGATGAAGCCGTCAGACGAGGCAATTTACGGATTCAAACCCATCAAATCCTCTTTTACAAACTCCCGGCCTTTGCGGATCAGCTCTCCGTCCAGGTACACATCGGCGCCGATGCAAACCAAATCCCAGTGGATGTTGCTCGAGTTGCCGTTTGGGGCAATGGCGTAATCTTTTCCGAGCGTGAGATGGTTGGAACCATAGATCTTTTCATCAAAAAGAATGTCGTACATCGGGTTTTTAATGGCCGTATTCAATCCGAAGCTGAATTCACCAAAACGACGGGCGCCTTCATCCGTATCCAGGATTTCTTCCAGGGCAGGATTGTTGGAGGAATCGAAATCAACCACTTCGCCGTCTTTCACCTTCAGCTTTACAAATTCGAACGGCTTGCCCTGGTACACTGATGGCGCATAAGTAATCTCGCCGTTCACCGAATCAATAATGGGAGATGAGAAGAGTTCGCCATCTGGGATGTTACGCTTGCCGTAGCAGGGAATCCAGTTCTGGCCCTGCACCGAAAATTCGATGTCGGTGCCATCACCTTTCAGGCGTACCATATCGGCTTGCCGCAGCATCGATTCAAGCGGCTCCATGGCTTTTTGCAATTTATTGTAGTCCATCAGGCAGGCATCGTAATAAAAATTCCGGAAGGTTTCGGTAGGCATTTTGGCATTCATAGCAAAAGCCGCCGAGGGATAGCGCAGAACCACCCATTTTGTGTGTTCAACGCGTTCTTTAAAATGCACAGGGTTCAGAAATTCTTTTGAATAGGCGTCGTTTGCCTGCCTGGGAACACCGGAATTTTCATAAATATTTTCACTGGCACGGATGCCGATAAATGCATCCATCTGTTTCATAAGCGGCAGCTGATCTGCCTCAGCCTGATTTTTCCAGAATCCTTCGTCACCCTGCTCCAGTAACAGACGGTTAATTTCGGAATCTTCCAGTTTGATAAAAGGGTGAGCTCCCAGTTCTCTCACCTGTTCGGCCAGTGCCCGCACAAGGCCGATTCCATTCAGCCCAATGAGCTGTATCATCACATTTTCATCGGGCTGAAGTTCGACGCTGTGAATCAAAAGCTGACGCGTAAGTTGTTGGTCATTAGTTGTGTACATGAGTTACGAAGTCGGGTTTAGTTCAATGATTTGATCACAAAGATCCAGTTCTTCTTTCAGATTTGATGCCAGCAGAACCATCGACTGCGGATTGCGATACTGATCCACCATCGATTTTACAGCCTCTTTACCCCCGCTGTCAAGGTTTGAACCGGGTTCATCCAGCATCAAAATTCGCGGTTGATGAATCATTGCCGCTGCCAGTTTAATGCGCTGCCGCTGACCGGTTGAAAGAGAGCCAAAATATTGATCCGTAAATCCGCCTGCATCAAACCGGTTCAGGATATCGCCGATAGAGGAGCCGTTCAGGGGTTTATTTCTGATGTCCATCACAAATTGCAGATTTTCAAACACAGTAAGTTCTTCGTAAAGTTCAACGTATGGAGCCACGAAACCCACCGAATGTTTTACAGACTGTTTTTTCACCGGCTCTTTATCAATTGTCCATTCAACGGTACCGGACGAGGGTTTCAGCAAACCGGCAATACACTTTATGAGTGTGGTTTTACCGGAGCCATTTGGCCCGGCAATTCCCAAAACGGATGATGTTACGGTAAAACTGAGGTCAGCAAAAACTCTTTTGGTTTCGAAATGCTTAGCCAGTGATGTAACTGTTAAACCAATCATGAGGGTAAAGGTAGGCTGAGCATCACCAAAAAAAAAGAAATTTTATGGTGTATCTCCATTTTCTAAGAAATAGGAAAAGGATTAACTTACCGTAGATTTTTAATCACACAGATAATTGAAAAAACTATCTTATTTGCATCATATGGAGAATATTGTCCGATCAATTTCCACTGCCTTTCTTGAAAAACTGCCAACCGAAAACGAATTTTATCAACCCAAAGATTTTACAGAAGCCGGGTTTCCGGATTTTTTGACGCAGAGAATTACTTCAGAAATAGAGGAGAGAATGCTCAGGTCTGCCGAAATTGCAGTTTCAGACTGGATTGATCTTGATTCTGATATCGGAAGTGAGGCGTGGCAGCAGTTTCTGAATTCGGTAAAAAAAGACCTGAAGCTGCCCGTGCATGCGGCAGGAGAAGTTATCACCCGTTCTGTGGAAAACTGTTTGAAGCTTGCCGTTCAACCACGAAAAACCGTGCCTGCACTGCTTTTTGGCGGAAAAAAAGAGATCGGATTTCGGGAATTGAAAAACAGAGTTGCGGCCATTACCGTAAACAGCCATCTGGCCTATGCCATTGTGCGATATATGGAAAAACGGGAATTGGAAACCCTCACCATCGATAAAGCCAAAACGGTTGTGAACAAGATTGATCAAAAATTGGTATCGGATTATAATCCGCTTAATTGGCTCGAAATATTGAAGCCGGTTTATACTCTTGCCGGGCCATCGGTTGACAGCAATCTGCTTCGCATCTTTTTTGAAGAGAAAGAGAAACACAGTGCGGCAAAAAAATTCGATCTTCTCGAAAAAACTATAGAAGAAACTGAATTTATTGAAGTAATGAGTTCTGCCGATCTTCTTGAAATTGAAGGATACACCGATTACCAGCAACAGCTTTTTGAGGAGACCGAAGAAGAGACGGATTCAGATATAGAAACGGATGATGAGCCTGAATTAAAATCAGATCAAACCGAAGAAGAGGAAACCGATACCACTGAAGAAGCTGACGACCTGAATGAGCTGTTCAAAACAGAACAGGAAGATGAATCTGCGGAAGAGACTCCTGTTGATGCAGATGCGGAAGAAGAATTAGAAACGAAAGCTGAAATTTTTGAAGAGAGTGAAGTTGATGATGAAGTTGAGGATGTAATTGCAGAAGAGGAGCCTGAGGAAGAAGAGGAAGATGATGAATCTCTGAATCGTTTGTTTGCACATGCTGATTCAGATATTGCAAAAGAAGAGGTGGAAGAGGATGAAGGTGTTCCGTTTGAACCGGACGAAGAGATTGCCGAAACCGATGAAGATGATGAGCCATCGGCTGAAGAACCTGAGAAGAAAACTTCAGGTGAAGAGAATGAAAGTGAGTCTGATGTGATTGAGGAGCCGGTTCAAACTGATGAAGAGATTTTTGAAGAAGACACTGAAAATGTATCTGAATCAGTGGAGACGGAGAGTGAGGAAGTCGCAGACGAAGAAGACGAAAATGTGCCGCTGTTAAATCGGTTTATGTTTGATGACAGCCCGGATGAAGAAGAAGAGGACGAAAACCAAACCAGGGATTCCATCTATTCTGAATTGAACCTTGTGAGAGAAGACCGAGAGGAAATGACCCTTCGGGACTTATTCAGCCAGGAGCCGGATGAAGAAGATAGCGACACGGAAGATGATGCCGAAATGTGGGTCAGCGAAGACGATGATGATGACGAGGATCACGAATCCGAAGATTCCCGGGCCGGACTTTGGGCAAATAATGTTTTCGAGGAAGAGGATGATGAGGAGTCAGAGCCGGAAGAGGAGATTTCGCCACCATTTGTAGCCGATGAGGACGAGCACGAAGATTATGACGATGCTGATGTTACAGATGATGTGCCGATGTGGAAATCGTTTCTGGAACGCGAGGACACCGATGACGAACCCGGATTCCGGTTTGATGATGATGAATCAGAAGATAAATATGAAGATAAAGCTGAAGAAGAAGTACCGGACGAAAAAGTTTTGGATGAAGAAGAACTGGACGAGGATGGATTTATTGAAGAACCGATTTTTGATCTGACACGCGATGGATCGGAAGAAGAAATAAGCCGGATAGCAAACTGGATGAAGGATGAGGAAGACAAATTTATTGAAGAAATTTTTGGCAATTCAGAGGCAGCTTATGAGCAGGCTCTTGCTGAAATCGAAAATTTTGAAAAATGGAAAAATGCATCCAAGTTCATTGAGCGGGAAATTTTTTCAAGAAACCGGATAGATGTGTACGATGAAATTGCCGTTGATTTTACCGACCGGCTCCACACCTACTTCCTGGAATACAAATCCTAAACAGACCGGATTACCTTGCTTATGGCTGAAAACAAAAAAGCTGAAGAACTTCGCAATCTCAGAGAACAGGCTAAACTGGGCGGCGGGGAGGATCGGATCAAAAAACAGCATGATAAAGGAAAACTGACGGCCCGGGAGAGAATAGAACTTCTTGCAGATAAGGGGACATTTGAGGAGATTGACGCATTTGTTACCCACCGGAGCACGGCATTCGGCCTGGATGAGAAAAAAATTATGGGTGATGGTGTGGTAACCGGTTTTGCCAAAATTAACGGACGGCCCGTCTATCTTTTCAGCCAGGATTTCACCGTTTTTGGAGGCTCGCTCTCCGAAACTCATGCCGAAAAGATCTGCAAAATTATGGATCTGGCTATGAAAAACGGAGTTCCGGTTATCGGACTGAACGACTCCGGCGGGGCACGCATCCAGGAAGGGGTAAGTTCGCTGGGTGGATATGCCGAAGTTTTCTGGCGAAATTCGATGGCATCGGGTTTGGTGCCTCAGATTTCAGCAGTGATGGGCCCCTGTGCCGGCGGCGCTGTGTACAGCCCGGCTCTCACCGATTTTGTCTATATGGTGAAGGGCACAAGCTACATGTTCGTAACCGGCCCGAATGTGGTTAAAACGGTGACTCACGAAGAGGTCACCTCCGAAGAACTTGGCGGCGCTGCGGCACATGCCACCAAATCGGGAGTGGCTCATTTCACGATGGACAACGATGCCGTCTGTCTTCAAAGTATCCGGAAACTGATTTCCTATATTCCGCAAAATTGCGAGGAAAAAGTGCCGTTGCAGCCGGCCAAAGATCCGGATTCTGCTAAAGCATCGGCACTGGATGAACTGGTTCCCCACAACCCCAACAAACCCTATGATATTAAAGATGCCATTAACGGGGTGATGGACAAAGGCTCCTTTTACGAAGTGCACGAGCATTATGCCGACAACCTCGTGGTTGGCTTTGCGCGTCTCGATGGCCGGGCGGTGGGTATTGTGGCCAATCAGCCATTGTCATTAGCCGGTGTTTTGGATATCGATGCTTCCGTAAAAGGGGCGAGATTTGTGCGTTTTTGCGATGCCTTCAATATACCGCTGGTAGTTTTTGAAGATGTGCCGGGTTTTTTGCCGGGAACTGACCAGGAGTGGAGAGGCATCATCAAACACGGCGCTAAGCTGCTATATGCATTTTGTGAGGCAACCGTTCCTAAAATGACCGTTATCACCCGAAAAGCTTATGGCGGTGCGTATGATGTGATGAACTCCAAGCATATCCGCGCCGATTATAACATCGCCTGGCCTACCGCCGAGATTGCCGTGATGGGGCCGAAGGGTGCGGTTGAGATTATTTTCCGCCGCGAAATTATGAAGTCTGACAATCCTGAACAAAAGAAGAAAATATTGGAAGAGGAATATAAAGAGGAATTTGCCAACCCTTATCGTGCTGCCACCCGCGGATTTATTGATGATGTGGTACTGCCCTCCGAAACCCGGCAAAAACTAATCCGGGCTTTTGAGCTTTGCCAGAATAAGGTTGATTCAGTGCCCAGGAAAAAGCATGACAATCTACCTTTGTGAAATGTGAGTTGTTATAAAGCATCGGGAACGCTTCTGTCAAAGGCACGCCTTGGGCAAAGGTCACTTTTCACATACTAAATAGATACATAAAATTATTTCAACAACTTGTTGTTGCCTTTTCTGATAAAAACTTTGTGAGTTTATTTACAATGTACCATATTGATAAGATACAGTGAAAACTGGTGTGTTTCTGCTTTCACAATAGCATTGCTAAGAAATCTCAAATGACTAACTGCCATAACCATAACCACGACTTTGATGACCGCCACTGGATAGAAAATATCCGGATGGGGGATGATGAATCGTTTGAATTCCTGTTTAAAAAGTATTATTTCCCATTGGCTCGATTTGCCTGGCGATATGTGAATTCAAAAGCGATTGCTGAAGAGCTGGTGCAGGAATTGTTTACGATATTATGGGAAAAACGAAAAGAGTTAAATACGGATGGTTCAGTGCGTTCCTATCTTTATAAATCGGTCAGAAACCTTTCACTGAACCATCTTAAACACCAGGGAATAAAAAACGAGTATGATCGTCAATGGATGGAAGATAAAGAAAATCCAGAGATTAAATTTAGAGATGAGTACAGAGAGCAGCAAATACGAGAAGCTATAGCAAAAGCAATTGAAGAATTGCCGGAGCGAAGTAAAATGACATATAAGCTTCACAGATATGATGGGTTGACCTATTCCGAAATAGCTGAGGTGATGGATGTTTCCGTAAAAACAGTGGAATCCCAAATGACACGTACGCTGAAAATGTTGCGTGAAAGGCTGGCATGGCTGCTTCCTTTTCTGATGATTGTATTATTGGCTGGGTAGTTTTGCGGACCCATCCCCCGGCCCCTTCCCTATGTCGGTGCAAACAGCGCACCGCCACAAGGAAGGGGTGACTTTTGCGAATATATTCCAATAAAAAATTAAGTCCCTCCTTGTCCCGATGCAGTTCAATCGGGAGAGGAGCCTGACCGACTACCGGCGGTAGGGATTTAGGGTGGGTTCCGGAGGGATTGGGGTGGGTCAGTGAACATCATTATATAAGAATAAGTTGAATGCCTCAAAATTAATTTCAAAAAAAATTACGGGGTACCCCCAATCTCAGTTGTGATAGTATACAGATACATTGAAAAACTGGTACAAGATTTTACCGTAGCTGAAATACATATTTGCTGAAGAAAGCAGATGTGTTTCAAATCCCGGGTTTATTGATATGCCCGGGATTTTTTTAAAAATGTTTACGAGATGTTTAATCTTTCAAAACTATAGAATATCAAAAATAACCAAGAAATACTTTGAATATAGATCAGAAACAGTGGGAGCTCATCCAGCGGTATGTTACCGGGAATGCCGGGCCGGAAGAACGGCAGGAAGTGGAAAACTGGATGGCCAAATCACACGAAAACCAAAGGGTGGTACAGGAACTGAAGCAAGTTTGGGATCAATCGCCGTCTGAGAATTTCAATGTTGATGTGCAGCATGCCTGGGAGCAGTTCAGGTACCGACATCAGAAGAAAACGCAGGCTTCTAAACCAGTGGCCGGATATGTTCGGAAGAAGTCAACATTGCCAATGTATCTTTTCAGAGCGGCTGCAGTTCTTTTGGTGGCTCTGTTCGCCGGTATATTTGTTATGTATCAAATGAACCTGGAGGAACAAAGAGATGCGGAACAGGCTTCGGCATATAACATACTTCAGGAGCTGGAAACAGAAAAAGGAGAAAAGGCGCGCGTAACCTTTTCAGATGGTACACAGGTTACGCTGAACTCTGCCAGTTCTGTGCAGTTTCCCCGTGCATTTCATGGCTCTGAACGTGAAGTCTATCTGGAAGGCGAGGCCTATTTCGAAGTGGCTCACAACCCCGAGAAGCCATTTATCGTGCATTCGCAGGATGCACGGGTTGAAGTTTTGGGAACCGAGTTTAATGTGCGCGGATGGAGTGATGATTCGGCTGTAGAGGTAGTTGTTCGCGATGGAAAAGTCTCCGTGCAGTCGTCCACTCGCCCAACGGATGTCCGTTCAGAAGTGATATTAACAGAAGGGCTGAAAACAGAACTTGAACGGGGCCAAAATCCAGCCGAACCCCAAAGAGTGGATCCTGTAAACCATCTTCTCTGGATCAGCGGCGGCATGCACTTTGACAATGAGCCATTTTACCGGGTCGTTCGCGATCTGGAACGTCGCTTTAACGTGGACATAACGGTGGCCGATCACTCCTTGATGGATGTTCCTTATACAGGAATGTTTCAATATGCCGAACTGGATGAAGTTCTGACGGTTATTGCCGCTACGATGGGGGTGGGGTACAGCCGCGAAGGATTTCAGGTTCATTTTCATTCGTAAATAAGCAGAACAAAACAGTTAAATCAAATCAAATATAAATTATTAAGCAGGTTAATGATTAAATAAAAGGTGAAGGTATGAATAAAGATACACAGCGTTTACTAAAAAATTTATGTGTTGTGAGTGTTCTCACAATTCTAATAGGAATGATTTCCGCAATGTCATGGACAGTGCAGGCACAGGATTCTGATGATATCAGAAGGTCTGAGGTGCAAGCCATGACATTTAACCAATTGCAGGACATGTTCTACAAAGTGGATATTGAAAAGGAGATCTCAATCAATATCCAGAATTATTCATTGCAACAGGCGCTTAGAGAAATTGCGCGTGAAACCGGACTGAGGTTATCATACCGTGGGGACATCATAGTGGATAAAACAGTTACCCTTCAGGAGAATAGCATCAGTGTGACCAGTGCCCTTGACTTTATTATGAAAAA
>SL_3KL_010_SEDDRAFT_10003408_pt1 | contig 14424 bp, 10 predicted proteins | sample SodLakKL_010_SED_2_FD_10381 | JGI IMG/M metagenome (IMG submission 10381)
CGTTTCGAGTGTCGTCGGGCAATCGTTGAAGCGTTAAAAATGGAAGGCTTTCTGGTCAAAATTGAAGCACATCCCCATAGTGTAGGCCATTGCTACCGCTGCAAAACGGTGGTAGAACCTAATTTATCGCTGCAGTGGTTTGTCAGCACAAAGCCACTGGCAGAAAAGGCTCTTGCAGCAGTTAAAAAGGGAAATACCAGAATAATACCGGAAATGTGGACCAAAACCTATGATGATTGGCTGGAAAACATCCGGGACTGGTGTATTTCCCGGCAAATTTGGTGGGGCCATCAGATACCGGCATGGTCCTGTGAAAATTGTCAAAACCTCATTGTAGCCATGGAAGACCCCACAAAATGCAGTGCCTGTGGCTCAAAAGATCTGGTACGGGAAACAGATGTTTTGGACACTTGGTTTTCCAGTGCACTCTGGCCATTTTCTACCATGGGCTGGCCGGAGCAAACGGCTCTTTTAAAGACCTTTTATCCTACCAGTGTTCTGGTCACCGGTTTTGATATCCTTTTTTTCTGGGTTGCCCGCATGATGATGATGGGTATCCATTTCATGGAAGATGTGCCGTTTAAAGATGTTTACGTTCATGCTCTGGTGCGGGATGAAGACGGTAAAAAAATGAGCAAGTCCAAGGGCAACGTCATTGATCCGATCGTGGTAATCGATAAATATGGAACCGATGCTTTCCGTTTCACCCTGGCCGCTTTTGCAGCTCAGGGCCGGGATATCAAAATGTCCGAAAAACGGGTGGAAGGATATCGCCATTTTGTAAACAAACTTTGGAATGCAGCTCGTTTTACCCTGATGCACATAGACCGGGCACCTGACAGTATTCAACCTGAAAGTCTCCCGGATCGGTGGATTTTGTCCCGCCTTTGTCGTGTCACCGAAACTGTGCAAAACGCATTGGATAACTATAAATTCAACGAAGCGGCAAGTGCACTCTACCAATTTATCTGGCACGAGTTTTGTGATTGGTACCTGGAAGCTATCAAACCGGTACTATACGGAAAAATGGGGGAAGACGCTAAGGAATCCACCAAAGGTATCCTTTGGCAAATCCTTCGAAATACATTGATAATTCTTCATCCTTTCATGCCCTTTGTTACCGAAGAAATCTGGCATAAACTTCCGGGCACAAAAGACTCGATTCTTAATGCGTCATATGAACCAGAAAAACAGGATAGCAGCTTTATCAGACCGGATGAAACCGCCGAATCCGATATGTCCCTTGTAATGGATATTATAACCGGCATCCGAAATGTTCGGGGTGAAATGAACATTACACCGTCTGAACCACTATATGTAAAAATTCAAGCACAGGATTCAAAAATCAAAAACACCATTTTGGCCTACCAGGATATAATCAATGATCTTGCCAGACTCGAATCACTGTCGGTCCATGAATCCGAAAAACGCCCCAAAACAGCTGCTGCCGCTATTGTTGACGGTGCTGTTATCTATGTATCTTTGGAAGGCATCATTGATTTTGAAAAAGAAACCCAACGCCTGGAAAAAGAAATCAACAAGCTTTCCAAAGAATTGATTTCTGCTTCCAAAAAACTCTATAATGAAGATTTTTTGAATAAAGCTCCCCAGGATGTCGTAGATAAGGTAAAAGAAAAGCATGAAATGCTTATAGAAAGACAACAGAAACTGGAATCAAACTTGGAAAAAATCCATGCACTACAAGAGGAATGATTTTTTGCTCTGGCTAAACCCAGTTCGAAAATCGGGTATGGTATAATGCACTCAACCGGCGAACTTATCGACATTGCTCTCAAAGAAGATATCGGCTGCGGGGATATTACAACGGATTCAGTCGTATCCCCCCATCTTACAGGCCTGGGAGATGTTATGGCCAAGGATGATTTTGTCGTCGCAGGCCTTGGTGTTGCCCGCAGCGTATTCATCCAACTGGATTCCACGGTTGATTTTTCTACTGATTTTAAAGATGGTGACTTCATCAAAATCGGCCAGGTCGTATTTTCTGTTCAGGGAAAACTTGCCAGCATTTTAAAAGCAGAACGAACGGCGTTAAACTTTATTCAGCGATTATCGGGTATTGCCACCTTGACTCATGCCTATGTGGATCGACTCAAAAACACCCATGTACGAGTTGTTGACACCCGAAAAACAACACCGGGGTGGCGGGCACTGGAAAAATATGCTGTAAAAATCGGCGGGGGCTCAAACCATCGTATGGGGCTTTATGACGGTGTCTTGATAAAAGACAACCATATCGCTGCATGTGGAGGTATCCTGGCAGCAGTGGCCCGGGCACGAAAAGAGGTCCATCATTTGGTTAAAATCGAGGTGGAAGTCACTAATCCGCAAGAGCTTACTGAAGCCCTTTCTGCCGGTGTCGACGTAATTATGCTTGACAATATGACACCGGAACAAATCCACAAAGCAGTCAAACAAATTAATGGACAGGTATTGGTGGAAGTTTCCGGGAATGTGACTTTGGATAACCTGAGTCAATTGGCCGAAGCCGGAGTGGATTTCATTTCTGTCGGAGCATTGACCCATTCAGCAAAAAGCGCTGATATGAGCATGAAAATCCGGAAACAGTAAACTCAATCAACAGAAGGCAAGTTATCCGGTAAAAGTAAATGTTTCCTATTCGAGATACCATACCCTCAAGAAGCTATCCGGTAGTCACACACACCCTTATCGCCGTCAATATTCTTTGTTTCCTGATACAACTTGCACAGGGTCCGGGTTTCGACCGCTTTGCCTACACATACGGCCTTGTTCCCGCCCGATACACCGTTGAACAAATTGCCGCCCATTTCAGTCTCGGTCAGCAAATTTTTTCATTAATTTCTTTCATGTTCCTCCACGGAAGTTTCATGCATATTATCGGTAATATGTGGTTTCTCTATATTTTCGGCGATAATGTGGAAGATCGTTTGGGTCCGTTCAGATATCTGGTCTTTTATGTTTTGTGCGGCTTCCTCTCAGGAGTTACCCATTTTTTTCTTAATCCTACGCTCAATATTCCAACCATTGGGGCAAGCGGTGCAATCGCGGGAGTTATGGGTGCTTACCTCATTCTCTATCCGGGTTCCAGGATTCTAACACTGGTGCCAATAATAATCTTCCCATTTTTTTTTGAAATACCCGCTTATTTTTTCATAGGTATCTGGTTTTTATTTCAATTCATCAATGCAGCCACAACTCATGGTCAAATCGGTGGTGTGGCATGGTGGGCCCACATCGGCGGCTTCATTTTTGGAATTATCCTCTTGAAACTTTTCCGTGCGTTTCCTTCCACCGGTCTTTCAGAACATTTCAAAAATGCAACGAAAAAGAAAAAAACATTCGGCCTACAGGTAATCCGACCCAGGGGCTCCATGGATGATTTTAGTTTATATGGGGAAATTTACATTTCACCCTATGAAGCTCAAACAGGAACCAAAAAGCTGGTCAATATTCCCCGCGGATTTCAAAAGCGCCTTTATCGGGTGGTCGTACCACCAGGAGTCGAGCCCGGGAGTAATCTTCGATTAAAAAATCTGGGTAAAATCACACCGGATGGCGATCGGGGAGACTTATATCTCAAAGTACTTATCGATGACAGATGAATCACATATCAGAGCTGGAAAGCTATAAGAAAAGGAGAGCCCGATGAATCAGAATATGCTGGACGATGCCGGAAAACAATTCTTATTGCAGCTGTTTAAAGAATCAAATGCAGATGTATCTGCCAAGGTGTCCATGTATGAGATCGGAGAAGCCCTGGAAATGGATCGCGGGCAGACCGATTTTATCATCTCGGAGTTGATCTCATTTGATTATGTGGAGATAAGAACATTGAGCGGCGGCATCGGAATAACCGCGCAAGGAGTTGATGCAGCCAGAACTTTGGCCGGAAAAGATGAAAAACCAAACCAGAGCTCCCGCCTGGGTTCCGATCCGGTATTGAACGACACCGCCAAAAATGCATGCGACATGATGGCAGCAAACATTAAATCGGGGCTTTCAAAATTGAGACTCGATTTCGATGCCATGGCGGAAGTAATGGCTGACTTGAAAACCATCGATGCACAACTCAACTCACCCAAACCCAAAACGGGAATCATAAGGGAATGCTTCCGTTCCATATTGTCGGTGCTTGAAAACGCAGGAGATAAAGAAATTTCACAAAATATCCATGAGTTTATTGGATAAGGAAGTTAAAGTCTGTGACAAATCAATATACGGAAATAATCTCAAAAAATCTTGAAAAGCTCTATCAAAATATTCCCGAAGATTTCGAGCAGGCCCTTTTGGCCAAAAAATCGGGAAAAGAATATTTTTTCAAAGCCTTCGGCAATACCTGCCGGATCAGTCCTGACGGTATTTATTTAGGTGAAGAAAAACAGACCGGGGTTTTAGGCATACTCATTTCATTATATGCCCTTTATGCCAATATTACCCCCTTTAAGGCCGAACCCTTTAAGGCGTTCAGGGAAATTCCCGACAGCATGCCATACACCGCTGCATTTTCAACCCACACGGAACAAATTCTTGTATCCAAAGTGCATCTCATTAAAAGGTATCGGGATAAAGTAATCGAAAAACTCGATGGACAAGATGCACCCCCGTCAGTTCCCGGTGACTTTTCAATGCTGCTGTATCCCCTGCCGAAGGTTGCCTTGTGCTACATCTTTTATGAGGCAGATGATGATTTTGATGCCGGGGTCACCTGCCTGTATTCAAATAACGCTTCCAATTTCATGCCTGTTGACGGTCTTGCCGACGTAGGCGAATATACTTCAAAAACAATACTTGAAATCATCGGACAGGAAGCTTGATGTCAAAACGTAGAAAAAAAGTACTGATTGCAATTGGTCTTTTTGCATTTTTTCTTTTTCTGAGTTTGCTGGGTATACTTTTTTATGTTCATACAAACCATGCCGGCCGCCAGATTATGGGACAGGTCAATGCTCGAATACCTGGCGATATCATGTTTAAAGATTACGAGCCGGCGCTGCACAAAGGAAAAATAGAACTTGGAAATATCCTGGTAAAAGACCCTGAAGGTTATATGGTTGCCGGTATTGATCGGCTTGTGATCCAGGTTTCATGGTTACAGCTGCTTTACCGCAATATTATGGTGGATGCTGTTTTGGTCAAAAATCCACAGGTAAATATCATTGTTGATTCTGACGGCAACATCAGTCTGGTACGCGCATTTGTTATACCGGAGGTAAAAGAAGACATTTTGCCGGAAAAAATTGACGAAAAAACACCTTTCTTTAACCTGATACTAAATAAATTTTCCCTGGAAAACGGCCTGTTTTTTTTTGAAAATGCACCAAAAGGTATTCGGGCCAATTTGGAAGGGATTCAACTGAGCAGTTCCGGTAATCTCGAAAAGCAGATATGGCAATTGGATTTATCTGCTGACAAAGGATTTCTGAAAACTCCCCAGGGTCAGGCTGACCTTGAGATGCTGAAACTATCTGGTGCCATTGAAGAAGATCGGGTCAGCAAATTGAATTTTGACATCAAAACACCATCATCGAGTCTTTCCATAGTGGCGTCAGCCCGGGAGATCTTCTCCGAACCCTGGTTGGATCTTGCCCTGGATTTTGGAATTCATTTACCGGAAGTTCATGAGGCGTTTTTTCCGCAAACTCCCTACACCGGAAATCTTACGGGAAAGCTTGCCGCAAAAGGCAATGTTTCCAATCCCGAAATACTTCTCGAAACGGTTTATTCGGGCGGTGAGCTGGCCGGCCTTAATATTGACCATATCACGATTCAGGCAGTACTTCAGGACAGACTTTTTGATCTATCCCCGGTTCAGATTGAATTTCCAACCGGACATGCGGCCGCCCAAGTTACCGCCAACCTCAAAAAGGTGTTCCCCAAAGGTTTTCTATCCCCACCGGAGAGTTTTGAACAGCTTTCTTACAATATAGAAATGACAGTAAGCAATTTGGATCTTGAAAAAGCCCTTGGCGAGGATTTTGAGGGAAAAGGACGATTAGAAGGAATTATATTGGCTAAAGGAAAGGGAATATCTTCAGAAGAAGCGGTGGCTGATATTCAGATCGATCTTGAAGGATTTGACATAACCACCGCTGCCATTACTCCCATTGATCTTATTATAAAAGCAGCAGCATCCTTAAAAAACGGTAAAGCCATCGTCGAAGACCTCAAGGTAAAGGCCGGTCCTGCAGAAATTCAGGCTGACGCCTATTTCCATATGATATCGAGAGAAATTGAAGCAAACATCAGGGCCAGTTCAACAGACATCAAGGCCACTCTCAATCCATTGGGAATTGAAGGAGCCCATGGTGCTTTTAACCTTGAGGCAAAAGCCACAGGTACTCTGGAAAAACCATCCGTTGATCTTTTTTTCGAAAGCGATGAAATTTACTTTGAAAATTTCCACCTTGGCAATATCGATGTAAGAGCGACTCTTTTTGAAGGTGTTCTTTCGATTCAAAAAGCGGCAATTAATAACAGAGATTCTGAACTGGAACTTTCGGGAACAGTCGGGATATTGGAACGGACCGGTTTAAAGCTTCATGATGATCCGCCGGTCAATCTTGAATTAAAGGCGGAGCCCCTTTATCTGGAACATTTTGTAAATCAGATGAGTGCAAAAATTTCAATGAACGCCCAAATAGAAGGGACTTTAAAAAACCCTACAGGCAATTACAAGATTCAAGCGGAAAAAATCGATACAGGCATTCAAAAACTGGAAAGTTTTTTGGTTAAAGGAGATCTTAAAGATAACAAACTCTATTTTGAACCTCTTCAGATTCTTTTTGCCCCCGGACAATCTATTGAAGGCTCCGGCTGGATTTGCACCGACAAAAACTTCTCCCTGCTTATGGCCTCGGAAGGCATTGATTTAAATAAAATCGATAAAGTTAGGGAAGAAAATATCGCAGACGCCATGCTGGTTATGGATATTTCAGGAGGGGGAAATCTTGAAAATCCTCAAATCCAAGGCATAGTGTCTCTGAAAGATCTTGTGGTCAACCAGCAGGATCTGGGAACTGCGCGGATAAATATACAGCTTGCCGATTATCAGGCACAATTGGAAGGTCGGCTCAACTTTGACTTTTCTGCCGCCTATCACTTGAAAAACCAGAATTTTAACATAGACGTTCATTTTGATGATACCAATTTATCCCCTTATTTCGATTTGGCCGGCTTGGAAGACTTTTCGGGAAAAATATCAGCAACATTAGAAGCCTCCGGAAATACAGAGGAAATAAAGCAAGCCAGGGCATCAGGACAAATCTCGGTGCTAAACATTTTTATGAAAGAACAAGAACTGCTTCATGCTGAAAATTTCGAAGCCATATTCAAAAACCAGCAGCTTTTAATGCCCGATCTCAATCTTCGCCTGTTTGACAGTGGAAACCTGAGAATTGAAGCCAGTGTTGCGCTTGAGGGTTCTGTGAATGTAAAAGCCGATGGAAATATCCCTCTGGAGGGGCTTGCAATGGTTACCCAAAGTCTTCCAGACATTACCGGCGGTGTTCAAATATCGGCCACAGTGGATGGAACAACCCATAATCCCGATATTCACGGCGAGTTTATTTTTGACCAGATCGGTTTTACAATCCCCGAACTTTATCAAAAACTTCACGGTTTAAGTGGACGAATAGCGATTACTCCTAAGGCTGTGAATATCGAAAAATTAAAGGGAAACCTGGATACTGGCGGTTTTGAATTAAACGGAAAGGTTGGGCTAAAGGATTTTTATCCGCAGCAGATTGAACTGGAACTGGCTGCCCGCAGCGTTCCGTTAAGTGTACCCGATACTCTGAATGTTTTGCTGCAGGCCGATATGAGCCTTTCAGGCACTCCTGATAAAGCCTTGCTTGCGGGAGAATTGCTTGTCCTGGAAGGAGTTTACTACAAAGATGTCAATATCAACCTTGTAGATGGCATCACCCAACGAAGAAGGCCGGTAGCCCCAAAAATGGCGGAAAAACCCCATCCGTTGCTTGAAAACCTGAACCTCGACATTGCCATCAAACGCAGAAACCCTTTCTGGGTGGATAACAACCTGGCCAGTCTCAACATCAACCCGGACCTTCGCATCGCCGGAACCGCCAGCCAGCCGTTAATTGAAGGCAGAACCACCATAGAATCAGGCACGGTAACATTTCAGAAAAAAACATTTACCGTCCAAAAAGGAATCATTGATTTTGTAAATCCTTACGAGCTGGAACCTTCAGTGGATATTGAAAGCGCGGTAAAAATACGAAAATGGACGATCACCCTGACAATCAGGGGAACCCCCGAAAATCTTTTGCTTACACTTAAATCAGATCCTCCCGAAGAAGATGGCGACATTGTTTCTCTTCTGGTACTGGGAAGAACTACCAGGGAATTAATCAGGGGGGAAGGCGGCTCATCCCGATCCTCTGAACAGATGGTGGCGGAACTGGTCGCTTCCACTTTCGGCGAGGACATCAAGAAAATGACCGGATTGGACTTTCTCGAGGTGGAGACGGATAATGAATCCAACGACGAATCCGAGGGTGTCAAGGTAACTGTAGGAAAGCAACTTTCAGAAAGGCTTATGGTCAAATATTCGGCGGACTCAAGAACAGGAGAGATGATCCAACGTGCTATTTCCGAATACAAGCTATTGGAAAACATTATCCTCAGTGCTTTCCAGGACACCGGCGGAATATTTGGCGGAGAAATCCAGTATCGCCTGGAATTTCGATAGAAAAGAAATCAGACAGAAAAATGGCGCATAAATTGTTTATTCGAACGATTATATTTTTAAGCTTGTTCATAGTTCCTTCTTTTTCTTTGATCTTCTCAGCCAAATCAGCAGATGTAAACGATTCAGTACCGACAGTTGCAGAGATTGTCATTCACATTTCAGAAATCGGAAAAGATAAAAACACCCTTGCTGAAATTGCTCAAAACCTGGTTTATTTAAAAAAATCCAAACCCTTCTCTCCGGAGCAGCTCCAAAATTCCATTACGGCACTGAAGCTGAGTAAAAGATTTTCCCACATCGAGGTTGATTCCAAAGATACTGCCGAAGGCCTGGTTATAAAATTTTTCCTAACCCCCTTTCGCTTCATTAAAGACATCCAATTTACCGGGGCTTATCCGGTATTTGAACAAAGGCTTCTAAATAGCATTGCAATTTATATCGGCGATGCTTTCTTATCTGATGAACTCCAAAAACAGGCACAATTGATAGAAAAGGTTTTTATCAATGAAGGTTATATAGATCCTGATGTCACGATCGATGTCCGAAAAGATCCGGAGGATGAAAATGTCATTTTGACATTCGACATTCAAAAGGATCACTTTTGGCGGCTGAGCCAAATAGATTTTGAAGGCAATCAGCGCATTTCTTCAAAAAGACTGAAGTCAAAGATGAAAACCTGGCGACATTCTTTTTTACCGGGACATCGCGGCCGGTTCATAGAAAATGAATTAAGGGAAGATATCGAAAAAATCCTCGAATTTTACCGAAAAAAGCAATATGCAGACGTCCAAATTGACTATAAGATTGAAAAAAACCCTGAAAACCAAGAGGCTTATGTGGTGATAGTAATTGAGGAAGGCCCCCGTTATCATGTTAAATTCCATGGTAACAGGCACTTTCGTAACTTCACCCTAAAAAGAGACCTGGTTATTTTCCAGGAAGGAAACCTTCATGACCTGGGTCTTCGAAAAAGTGTCCGCAAAATGAAAGAAAGATACCGGGAAGCCGGCTTTCTGGAAACACAAATCAATCTGGAGCAGGACAGTGAGCTGCAAGAAGATGGTGAGATTCGAAATGTTATGTTTGTCATCAACGAGGGACCCCGTTTCACAGTAAAAACAGTAGAAATTTCCGGGAACCGGCACTTGGACGATAAAACGATCCAAAAACAAATTCTTACCCGCCCCCCCGGCGTTATTCGTTCCGGCTATTATCTGCCAGAAACGCTCGAACTGGATACTCTGGCGATTAAAACCTTATATGCTCAGGAAGGTTATATGGAGACTGAGGTTACCGAAACTACCCATCTTGCCGGAGAAAAAAAACAAGAGGTTTCCATATCCATTGATATTGAAGAAGGCCCCCAAACGTTAGTAAATAACGCTCAAATCAGAGGTCTGACCGTAGTGAGTGAACATGTAGCCTACGAAGCACTGACTCTCAGGCCTGGTGAACCTTTCAGAAAGTACATGGTCCGAAGTGATGAAAATACCCTCTCCGGTCTTATTTCTCAATATGGCTATCCTCATGTAAAAGTCACAGGAAAGGTTTCTTTCAGTCAGGACATGTCAAAAGCAGACGTGGTATTCGAAGTAGATGAAGGTCCTTTTGTTAGAATGGGTGAAATCTATTACTCAGGAAATTTTCGCACCAAAGATTACACTCTGGCCAGAGAAGTCAATATGCAACCGGGAGAGCCTTTTTCTTTAAGGCGCATGCTTGAAGGACAGCGGGAAATTCGCAATATGGATATTTTCGACTCGGTTCAATTTAAAACCATCGGTTTGATGGAAAAAGCCGAAGATGTTCACCTTTTCGTAGAGATGGAGGAAAAAAAGCCGTATTTCATTCAAACAAGTCTCGGATACCAAACCGATCTGGGCGCCTATATCAGCTTGAGGGCCGGAGACAGAAATTTTCTTGGAAAAAATAAAGATGTCTGGATAGGCGGATCATTGAGTGAAATCGGGCACCGGGTGGAAGCCTGGTATTCAGATCCGTGGTTGTTTAACACAAAAATTCCCAACAGCTTTGGAGTTTTTACCGAAAGAAAGGAAGAGTTCAACAAAAATTTCGGAGTCGATATTCATGGAGCCTCCCTTGCTTTTTCCCGAATATGGACATCACACCTAAGCTCTGCCCTTGCTTTTCGATATGAAAACCGAAAAAAATTTGACACCAATGGTTTCATACCGGGCGAAATAGCTGATGATGATGACAGGGATCAATTTCGCTCACGAAATATACTCGTCATAACGCCATCCGTGGTCTATGATACGAGAGATTCGTCCATTAGACCCGGAAAAGGTCTGCTGGCAAGCGCTTTTGCAGATATTTCCCAGGGAATAGATAACGATTTGGACAGCTTTATCAAATACGGGCTGGACGGTCGTTATTTTACCACACCTTCAAGCATCCCATGGTTAACAATGGCTTGCTTGGGCCGTGTTGCATATATAGAACCTCTGGGCAGCGTGAAAGATATTCCCAGCGATCAGCTTTTTTTTCTCGGCGGCACTACAGATGTAAGAGGATTTAAAGAAAATATGCTGCTGTTCGATGCCGGTAAAAATCCCGTAGGAGGCCGTTTTTCCATGGTTGGCAGCCTGGAAGCCAGAATTGACCTGGGAGGTAATCTCGAATTGACCACTTTCCTGGATGCAGGCACTATCAAAAATCCGGAAATAACCGTGGATGACACCGATGTGCGCATGTCGGCAGGAATGGGACTTCGCTATATCACCCCCATCGGTCCCATCGGTTTGCTATACGGACACAAGCTTGACCGCAAGGATGGAGAAAGCCGTGGCAGAATCCACTTTTCAATAGGTTACACTTTTTAACAAAAGTATTACCCGTTTCTTCCAGCCCCAACCCACAGGCAATAACCTAAGGAATCCTTCAACAAGTCCCCCTTTGGAAAAGGGGGATTTAAAAAAACCCCAAATCCCCCCTACCCTCTTCCAAAGAAGGAAACGATTGCGATCATCTTTTTAATATTTGCTGATTGTAGCGGGTTTGGGGGTTAGGGGGGTGTTAAAGGAGTGCAAAAGCTGTGCTTTTGCATTTTTTTTCGTACCCATGCTCTGCGTGAGATGCAACCATGACTCTGCTATACTAGTTAGTGCCTGTCCGAAAACTCTGTTTCTCCCTCTCCCCTTGGGGGAGGGTCGGGGTGGGGGTGAATGATATCAGGAGGTTACCTTTCCCTCCCCCAACCCCTCCCGGAGGGAGAGGAGTTTTCGGACAGGCAATAGTTACGACTGCAGGAGCGAAAGGTCTGCCTGGGACCTTTCGAGGCAACTTCAATTATTGCTGCTTTCGTATGCATTCCCACGCAGGGCGTGGGAAAGAGGGTAATACAAGCAACTGATGGCTGGCGTTGGCGCTATTAACAAAGCTTGAAATAGCATGTTAACCGTGCTATTGTGTTTTTATGATACAGACTTTTAAAAATCAAGCTACTCAGGATATTTTCAATGGCAAAGCGACCAAACAGGCGTCAAAAATATGCCCAAGAAATCTTTGGAAAATAGCCTCCCGTAAACTTGATCAGCTTGATTCCGCGTCTCTACTTGACGAACTACGAGTACCTCCAGGCAATCAACTCGAAGCACTTCAACGAGATCGCAAAGGTCAATATAGTATCCGTATTAATGATCAATACCGCATTTGTTTCAAATGGTCTGAAAATGGACCATCAGATGTTGAAATTACAGATTATCATTGAAACATTATTAGTAAAGGAGTTTTCTATGATTCGAATCCCAACACACAGAGCACCCACTCATCCCGGGGAAATGCTTCTTAAAGAATTTTTAAAGCCGATGGGGCTCACACAAAAAGAGTTAGCCGATTCGATTCGGGTGCCCTATCAGAGAATCAATGAAATTATTAATGGGCGTAGAGGTGTAACACCAAGCACAGCGCTGCGACTTTCGAAATTTTTCGGGGTTTCCCCTGATTTCTGGCTAAATTTGCAATTACGATGGGATCTTTATTTTGCGCAGCAATCTGAAGCCAATATTTTAAAAACAATTAGACCAATTTCACCTGAACATGAATATGCGCATTGATGCGTCAACCAGCCAGTCCATCGGACGGCAACCAGCCGCCGCCAGTGACCGCCGCGTTGGGCAAACAGTCTCCACCTCACCTCCGCTAATGAATTGTACTGGCGAATAACAATCGTTTTGATTAATTTTATCAGATTGATTATTCTATAACTGATGGAAAAGCGAAAGCCCCACTACAGACTATCCGAGGTGGAGACATTGGTGGACGATCCGGCGAGTCAGCCTTTACAGTGACCGCCTTACGAAATGGACTCGCCTTGGGCCTGACCGAAAAGGAAATGAGGCAGGTGGTGCTCAATCTTTCCAGGCGTGACTTTTATAAAGCGATGACCTCGCATGCCAACTATCAGGTATGGCAAGATGTTTACCACGGTATGACCGAGGACGGAATAGCCGTTTACATTAAAATTAGTGGCTTTGAGGACGGCCGTTCGCCAGTCATCCAGTTCAAGGCCAAGTGAGGTGAGATCATGAAATGCCCAACTTGCGGCCAAGCTGAAATGATATCTAAAACTTGCGATGAAATGCTGTCTTACGGCAGCCAATCACTCACGCTTCATTCTATGCATGGCGAATTCTGTCCGGTATGCAACGAAGGCGTGTGGGATGAAGAAAGCTATCGTCGCTATACTGAAGCTCAAGCGGCATTGGTCAGGGCTGTGAAAGGAGATGTGGGCGGTGAAATCCGGCGCATCAGAAAAAGCCTGAAACTTACTCAGGCTCAATTGGCTGACGCGTTTGGCGTAGGCAAGGTTGCATTCTCACGTTACGAACGGGGAGAGACCCGGCCACCCGCACCGTTAGTCAAGCTCCTTAAGTTGCTGGAGCGACATCCAGACCTGCTAAAAGAGATGCGTTCTATGTAAAATCAGGTCATGGTGAGCAAGCCCAACCCATTGAACTGACCTGCCAAGAAAGCGTGACAAATTAATCCGGAGTCTGATGGCAGGTCGGATTCAATCCATTGTTCAGGAAGCCCGGCATTCTGGCACGAAAGTTTCTATAGGGGGAAATGCTTGCGAAGGGCCGGGGACTGTTGCCCCGGCAGAACAGAATTTGTCCCCAAAATGATGATGATCTTTGAAATTTTTCAAATCCAAAATGGATTTCAATCAGGCCTTTGATATCAGCCAGAGAAACTGAGCAATTTGAACTCATAAAACCGTAATGACGAACTTTCATAAATCCTGTGGGTAAAACATGCTGCAGATATCGTCTTATAAATTCGTGGGCTGTTACGGTAATTCGTCTATCTCTATTGCTTCCGGTTTTTGTGTAACGAAAGGTGACCTGGCCATTTTCAAAAGCTTCAACCCGATAATCCGATATAGCAACTTTAAAGACATAGTGGGAAAGGTATTTAATTTAAAAATCTCTTGAATAGCGCCCTTGTTAAAACCACCCTCATGATGTTGTTGACAATATTTGCGGCATCTTCATGACCTTTTTGAGTCAAATGCAAATACACCATGGTGGTTTCCAATTGGGCATGTCCCAGATATTTTCACAGACCTGGAGGTAAAGAACTTCTTGCAGCCTCAAGCCACAAGAATAGACGGTGGTGAGAAAAACACGATTGTGGAATGTGCGGACATTTTTTAAAATGAGGTCAATTTCAGATTTGCTTAAAACACATGG
>SL_3KL_010_SEDDRAFT_10003409_pt1 | contig 14418 bp, 16 predicted proteins | sample SodLakKL_010_SED_2_FD_10381 | JGI IMG/M metagenome (IMG submission 10381)
GGCGGATGGTGGGGCGCTGGCGTAGGTGCAGTGGTAGGCGCAGGGCTTGGTTACTTTGCCGCAGGATAGGAGAATATAGTATGAGGCCAGCAATAGTATTACAACAGCAGAGGCGCGGTGAAGAGGCGCTTGCGCGCGGTATTGAGGGCATAGCCACAGGGCTTGCCCAGGGGTTCTTGATGGGCCAGCAGGCCAAGCTCCAGAGAGAGGCGGAAGCCCAGAGAATTAGAGACCGGTTAGGCAAGCAGCTCTTTCTTGACACCGGTGATGCGTCTGCAATGGTAGAGACGGGCATTCTTACCGCTGAAGAAGCCCCGATGTTTGAGCGGCTGGTTGAGGAGCGCCAGGCTTTACAGCAACAGCGGGCTATGGATGAAGTAAAGCATCAGCTGGATGCTGAGCGATTTATTGCTGATTCCCGGCTCGATGATTTTAAGAGTACTTATGAAGATATATGGGAAAACTTGTCGGGTGTAGGTCGTGCAATGGTAGCGTCAGATTTGAGATACGATGGCACTCTCAGGCCAGAGACAAGACAGTATATTGCAGAAACTGAAATTCAAAGTGAAGCACGTCAAGCGGGAATGTATAATCTTGACCAAAACCATGTATTGTGGAGGCGGTTCCAAAGAGGCGATCCAGACGCCGTTTCTGTTATAGAAACTATGGATCAATTCATAGGTCATGATGACATACTTGACAAAATAAGCCGGGCTGCTGCGACCGCGGAGGTAAGCGGTGTAACAATGTCAGAAGCCGTATCAGAGGCTGTAAGGGATGTTGTTTTTGACCCNGGGAAGATTGCNAGAGCATGGGATACCAAAGCAAAAATAGAAAGCCGAATGGGTTCTCTTGAATCACAAAATACTCAGCTGGCGTTGAGACGGAAAGAATTGGAAAAACAAAGGGAGACTCGTAGAGGCTTGAGCGACGAAGAAAAAGTGGAATTTAGTTCTATATTGGGCGAAATTGAAAGCAATGCAAGGCAACTTTCACACCTTAAACAAAAAGGCGCTATTATAGACGGGATTGTTTCTGGTGACCCTCAAGAAAGGGAAAGGAGGAGAGAGTTAGACATAAACAGAAACATAAATCAATTCTTCGACAGTCTGAATAAAGATTACAGCCATCTGCATGGACAGCATGAGGAAATATCTCCGAGAGAATTGCTGAACAAGGTCTCCGGCGAGTCAGCCCGAATATCAAGAGAACTGGGGGTGCCCGCACAAGAGGTTGCAGAAAAAATGATTGAACGGTGGAGTAATGAGTATGTGCCAATGCCGCCCGTTGAGACGGGATGGTTTGGCAGGGAAAAACCCGCCGATACTCATTCTATTGGCGAGTTATTGCCCGCCTTGCCGGAGAATGTCGAATTGCCAACGGAAGCGGAAGAGCCGGTGACGGTCGAAGACGAAGTCCGCGATCTGTTTGAGGATGCCGATTGGCAGCGACAGTATCAACAGTATAAGCTCGTGTCTTCTATAGAAGATGACAAAGAACCAACGGTGAAAGAGGAAGAAGAGCCTACCCCCGAAGTCACCGAAAATGAAGCTCGACAGAGAGCAGAGGATATGGCATCGAAGGCTATTAGCGGCCGCTTTGGTATAACACAAGAAGAAATAGATGCTTTGCCGGAAGACCCTGACACTATAGCAACCGTGCGTGGGCTTCAAAGACAGCGTGTTGCAAGAGAAATAGACGATAATATCCAGCTGTCGCGGCTGTCTGAGATACCCAGAAGTGAGAGAAAATTCGGGATGCCTGTATCAGTGCCCAGAAATTCATCCAATCCGGCACCAGACATAATCGGTTATTATGATCAAGATGGCAAGATTGCACTTACAAGGGGCGGGGCACAATGGGTTTTGGGCGTTACGAGGGGAGACATAGGACTCGCACGACAAATAATGGAAAGATTAGATATTACTACTGAAGCCAGTAGCCATCTTCGCCAAAAAAGACAAGAGGTAGAATAATGCCTGTACTTGAGAAAGTCAGACAAGAAGAGTGGCAAAAGTTTATACCAAAGCGGTTTCGCACAGAACCTCTTAAACCGCCTGGGCTTACTCCTAAACCTGATTTTGAGAGGGAAGAGACATACTCTCCTGTCATGGGACTTGGAGCGCCGGGCGGACTGTTTGCACGTGCAAGAGATCGGCGTGTTCAAGAACAGATGCAGGATCAGTGGCGTGACAGGAATTTGGTGCGCCTTGGGTCTATGTCAGAAGATGAATGGCAGCAAGCCTTCAATCGTTACCAGCAAGACAAGGAGCGCTATAGTGAAGACCAATCAGAAGTCTTTGAATTTGAGAATATGGCGCGTACTTACCAGCAGGTATTAGAAAGCGGCGATTTCCTGGACAGGTTGGCAGTCGAATATCCTCAAAGGGTACCCTTTTCTCGATTAGCCCAGCTAATTGTTGCAAATCCCGAAGACCGAAGAGAGATGGAGGCGATGGAGCTCGCAGTCACAAGGCACCTCGCAGACTCTGGTCATATGCGCAGACTTTTGCCTGATCTCCCAGCCTTTATTCTTGAACTAAAAGCTGTCGGACTGGCATTTGGAGTTCTTGGTGGTGCGACAGGAAAGACATCTAAGAGTTGGAAAGGGTTTCAAGCCTGGTGGAAAGGACTTGGGGTTAATGAACAGTCTCGTTTGCTTCGCTATACCTTGCGTGCAGGGAAGTCTGCTGAGGCTCTCGGGAGAAAATTGACAGCCAGACAGCTGTTGACTGAGAAAGATAGAAGTGCTCGACAAATAGCGGAAGATGCCGCAGGCAATTACGCTTGGGGTGTTGCAATGTCCCCATTAAGTTGGATACCCGGCGGTTCCTTAAAAAACGAATTGGCCAGAGGCGGCGCATTTGTTGGTGGATCGTCTTTGCTGTCAGGTGTTTTGGGGGCATTGGATGATGAGGAGAAATGGTTCAGCACAGACCATGCGGCTGGGACTGCCGTGTTTTCCACTGCGATTACAATGTCAGGAACATTGCCGAAAGTCCCCGGGGCTGTGAAGAAGGAGACTTTTGTGCGTCGCAACTTGAAGCCATTAAAGGACTCCATCAAAAAAAAGGGGTATAAAAATGTAGATGATATTTCATCTAAAACATATCGAGAAGCCTTAAGTCGTGTTTATGATGTAGACCAGCAGTGGAAGAAACACATTCGGGATATTGAAAGTCGCTTTGCACCGGAAGAGCGTGCCCATATAGAGCAAGGCATGAAGCAGTTGGGCCGATTGCAATACTTAACGAAAGCCCACAAAGACGCTGGAATGTCTGTCCCAGGCGGCATAAGCCAACAGATGAAACAGGTAACAGATCAGTTGCGACAAGTGCCTGTAATGAAAGACTATTACGATACCCTTGACAGGTATGAACGGTTGACTCAGAGGAAAGGCGCTCTACTTACTGAGGGAAAGCCACTATCGTTAGAGTTTCAAAACGAGTTAAAGGCTGTAGAAGCACAGTTGATGAATAATCCGTATTATCAGGTGTTCTCAAAAGGCGTAAAGTTGTCTGAAGCGATGATGGCCGAGAAGGACTGGGTGACTGACAATATCGGCAAGACGTTGGCGAAGAATGTAGAAAAGGATGCGAAGGCTCATGCAGAAAGGGGTGTTAAGCTATTGAGGGAGCCGATAAAGACTGAGCCTTCACCACCAGATATTACAAAAATGTCTGCAACCGAGCTGGCGAAAGCCCCATCCGATATAGTCCAAGGCCAACAGCACATGATCTCCGTTGACACTTTCCAAGAGATCGGGATACACAAAAACTATACGTTTGAAGACGGAAAATTCTACAATATATTAGCGGACGGGTCTTTGGGAAGGGAAGCCACACCACAAGAGTTAGAAAGAGTTCGTGACAATTCACGCGAAGCACACCGGTTCATGGTTCGCCAGGCCATCGGGGAAGGAATTAAAGTTCCTGAAGATGTGATGAAAGACTATCCCGATTTGGCCTCACAAGAACCGCCCGATCCCGACGTGCCTACGCCTGAAGCCTTGGAGAAGACCGGCTGGGAGCAGAAGTATGACGCCGAGACTGATCCGAGGGAAAAGCAGGAAGTTGCCGCAGATGCCGCAAGGAAAGTAAAAAATGACTCCGACGCCGAAGTCATTCTGCATAGGTTGGAAGGTATGCGCAAAGACAGGGTTGACGTTCGCGCTGTCATTGATGAAATACAAGGTTTATCAGGGTTTGGTAATTATTTGGAATCGGAAGAGCCAGTTGTGTCCAGAAGTATGGCCGACCAGCTTGACACAGAGGCGAGCAGGGTAATAAAGAAATATAGTATATTTGGCATCGACCCGGACTTGGAAGTGACTGAAGGTATTGATCCTATTGATATGAAGATACCTACCGATGGTATCCAATACAAGGGCAAGAAGCTGCCGGACATGACGGATAAAGAACTCAAAGGTGCCCTGAAAGCGTTTGAGACCACAGGCGGTAGCAACAAAGCACAAGACCAGCAGATACTTGCGTATGTAATGACAGTATTCCCGGAAAAGCCTGCGATACTCAAAGATATACGTGAAGCTATGAAGGAGCCAGAGACCGATGAGAAGGTGGAAATATCACGAGGTAATGTGAGTTTTGCTGTTCCGCAAACGAAGGAAGCGTTGGGGAAATTGCTGAAAGAGCTAAGGGCATCACCGACTACAGAAGAACTTATCACAGTCGGCATAAAAGAGAAATCCACCCCGAGGCGGCATACTCAGGGATCCCCAAATCTCAAAGAAATAGGTAATGTTATAGAATTTACCGGTGAGGGCGCCGACCAGTGGTTAAGTGATGGGGCATTGCTGATAAAACACCCGCCCACAAAGTCAGATGCAAGGCGTCCAAAAGCTGCTAAAAAACACGATGTCCAAAATGCACAAAGGGTAATGGACAAAGCTGTCCAGAAAGCAGAGCCCGCTGTTTTAGAGGGTTTCTATATGCACAGCCCCGACATTGGCGAGGCTATATCGCATACCCAAATACCAGACAAAAAAACAGATCGCCTTGGAGCACGCCCTTTTGTATGGTTTGGTGTGGGCGATAAATATATTCAATATAGACAGGCGTACTTTAACAAGGTGCATGAGTATTTGAACAAGATGGATGGCGACCTTTCCTATGGCGTCAATGCAGAAATGGGACAGTTGGTAGCATACAAAGATGGTGAGCCGGTTGCTGTGCTTTCTCCAGTTGCTGACAGGGAAACCAAACAGGCATTTTTTGATGAGTTGCCGTTCAAGAAGTATGACGAGAAGCTATTCTTTAAGGAACAGCCTGAAGAGCATCAGCCGGATGAAGTCCCGGTCGAAACAAAAGAGCGTCCCGAGCTTGAAACGCTGGCAGATGAATATTCTGTCAGTTGGATAGAAGATGCTCACAGTGAAGTTGTAGAAGCGCAAGAAATGGCAAGGGCTACAGGCAAGGTTTACGATGTTAGCAAAAACACAGACCCTGATGCCCCGTTCCAGTACGAAGTTCACCTTGAAGGTCAACCACCGGAGCCGGCAGATAAATGGCGCAGAGTAGCGCAAGTTCAACCTGCTGAGTTTGATGAATTGCCGATGGAGAAGACTATTTATCCTTCGGAGAACTTGACTGAGTGGAGCAGTGCAGAACTTATCTTCCAGATACAGCACAAGGACGCAGAGACTGGACATGCCCGCAACTTCACACAACTCATTGACCATTACCCCGAAGAGAAGCCGTACCTGGCTGCCGAGGTGGGCGATAAGGTCGTCAATGTCCCGCAGAAAGGCATGGCACATTATGCAGAGGATGTGAAAAAGCAGTTTGAGGCTGGGGCTATCGGCACGATAGTAGAGAAGAACCATATCAGCGCAACAGTGCTTTACCCCGACCAGAGCGAGTATAAGATAAACTATGAACACCTTGCCAAGGTAAAAGACGGCGTTAGGATGCCGGAGCATTTCGGCGGAAAGTCGCTTGGTGCAGCACAGATGCCCGACCCGCCTCCGAGCGGAATATCGAACAAGCAGCACAAGATGATCATGGCACTTGCAAAGAAGAAGGGACTTATTGAGAAAGACCCGGAGACGGGCGAGCTGGACCATAGTAAGCGTTACGAATTCTTGCGTGCGTGGACAGGAGAAACAAGCATAAAGAATCTTGGCCGCCAACAAGCGGGCGTTATTATAGACAGGTTGCTCCAGATGCCCGATGTTGACGACATGACACGTGTCGAGAAGCAAGCGGCGTGGGACAAGGAGATGGACAAAGCTGAGACGGTGATAAGGGAAAGCGTCTCAGATCTCCCGCCCGATGCCCCTGAAGATGCTATTTCAAAAGAAAGGCAGGCGGTTTTGAGGACGCTGCAAGAAAATCTTCCTGTGAGCCTTTGGTCTGATTTGACGTCAAAATATGGTGAGCCAGTATATGCTGACCCGGAAAACTATATGCCGGAATCCGTTGCTAAAAAGTTTGAAATTGAAGCCCACCGGCGGTGGGAACAACACAACATAAAAGAGTCAGCGGAAGACTTAAAACGCAATGCGCCGGATTGGTATAACGAGTATAAAAGAGCACTTGATGCACCTGGGAAAAGACCTCCGGGCAAGCTGCCCCATAACTTTTCTTGGCGACCTGTGCTTGATGTGATGGAGCGGATTGCTGTCGAATATGACATGCCTGAAATAGTCCCATTATTCTACAAGATATGGAGCGGGAACAAACTCGGGAGCACTTTGGAGGCTGAAGCAACACATAGGTTGGTTAAAGCACATGGTTATAGTTTAATAAACAGGTTAAATCACGGGAAAGATCATGAAAGACTTGTAGGATATATCACAGGAAAACATGAGAATGTAACACCCAAAGAGCGGGCTTATGCTGACGATTTAGCTAAGGAGTTGTCCGGTGTAATTCCTTATGTGCAATATGGGAAAATTAAAAACATTGTTCTCCACGGATACGACCCCGCAGATAAGCGGCATGGTATCGGAGACTACGAAGATCACAAGAAAGAAATCGACAGAATGGTTCACTATGCAAGGACAAGAGGACTGCAAGCATTCAAGGAAAAATATGGCAGAAAGATTGAGGCTGGGGAAGTGCTTTGGGGGACTTATGAAAATTATTGGCCGCAATATGCTGATACCAATAAGTTTACACAGGACACAGTAACCCGCATGCTTGATCCCGACAGTGAAGACATACCTGATATGGAGATCGCCCCCGGTGTCAATGTCCGTCAAGCCCCTTTGGGTGAGTTTTCCGATATCGGACTTCTGGAGACATTCCAAGGATATATAAGAAGCATGGTGTCGTCCGTAGAGTTTGCAGAACCAATGTCTTCGTTGTTGTCTGTGCTTGTTGAAGATGTCGCCCCGAAAATAGAGAATGTCTTTTATAGAAAGCAGTTTATAATGGATTTGAATGATTGGACAAAGGTTATGTATCGTGGCCGTGGATATAGCCATGAATGGTTTGACCAAGCAGTTGGTGCTTTAAGGAGAATTGCGTCCGCCCCGCTTATCCATTGGAACCCTTTTGCCCTTTTGAGAAACTGTGGTCAGTGGGCTGCAAATGACCCCGTATCTGTCCGTCGTGTCGCAACTGCTAAGCTGGCCGGATACAAACCAACAGCAGAAGACAAGCAGTGGTTTGACACATATACACGGCAACTCGGGGAACTCGCTGGTTGGGTAAGCCCTGAAGACTTAGGCGTTGATGTAGAAAACCGTATTGCAAAGGGCAGCGCGTTTCTTGTAAACAAGGCGTCGGATTTTGCCGAGCTGGTGAATCGCTACTCTTGGTATCCCAAAACTGACACGTTTTGCAGATATATGGTCTTTTATGGCAATTCTTGGCATTATCATGACAAACTCGACAAAACACAAACACCGCAGGAGTTCGTAAAGAAGGCGGGGTTAGAAGCAGAGCATGATCCAGGAGTGCGTGCTGAAGCGCTGAGGCTGTTGCACTCCGACGGCGAAGATGCTATGGTGCGGTTTTTAACACAGATGAAAAACTTCGACATCAACCATGATTATTCTATGGCAGGCCGAAGTTTCCGAGAAATACGAGAGCAAGGTGACCGCCCGAGAAAATGGGACTTGTTTCTGTGGACGGCACGGCAGGTGAACAGGATTATGAAACGATTGAACAGAGGCCTCGCACCAGATGCTTCATTGCAAGAGCGTTTAGCCGCTTTCCGTTATATCGGGACTGCGCTTGTGGCGCATGAAATGGTGGGTTGGGGAATAGATAAGATAGCTGGGCGACGGCGGAGGACATACCGCCCCGGACGCATCTTGACGGGTTATGGTATCGGCGGCCTTGATTTGGCAGTTATAGATGCTTTCAGAAGGCCCGCATATGGAACACTTGACGCGATGTCCGGCGACAGGGAAGCAATAGACGCGTTAATGCGCTCTGTAATACGCGGGAATGAAATGCTGCTGCCGCCTTATCGCCTGGCAATAGGGGCTATGGAGGGTTTGTTTGGGAAAACTTACATTGACCGGTATGTATATCGCGGCGCAATGGAGAAAATGTGGGAAGAGTATGAACGAAACACAGATTGGTATGACCGAAGCGAAGCCACAATTATTGAGCGCATGCAACGTATGCTATTTGGTCGTGATGTTTATATGTATGACCCCATGGAACGCGAAGCGTTTTGGGAAAGAATACTCCGTGACAAATTCCATGAATGGACATACGAACCAGACGACGAAGAGATTGACTGGAGAGAAATCCTCGAAGGCGCAGAAACTTCACAGGAAAGACGCTTACCAGAGGCCCCAGAACCAAGGCATTGGAAATAACAGAAATAGCCCCCACAAGCCCTGTTTTTTCACAATTCCCCCCGGAAGGTGCCTACCCCCTAACATGGTGCGTTTGTGCGCTCCTTGAATGCACACAGCCACGATACAGCGAAATTAGACGCACCTGAAGGGATAGAGAGGACACTCGGCATCAGTGCATTGCCGGGTTTCGGCTTCCTGGTATCCGGTGCATTCGAGGCAGTGGTTCCTGATGGCGAACTTTTTGCTGAAGAGCTGGCCGAGTTGGCGCGGGTGACGCTGGACATTCTGGAGGGTTTTCATGCGTGAGCGTTTCTTCACCTCCTTATCGTATCCGCCGGAAAGCCTGTGGGTGTAAAGGTGGCAGTTGACCGAGGCGCATTCGCGTATCATTTTGTAGCTGCGGTTCCCCCACCGCTTGCCGTCTGTGTCAATATCACCGGTCTTCCCGAAGCACATACACTCTTTGCAGAACTCACGAATCGCTTGTGCTCGGTGCATTATTGCAACCCTCGGTGAACAGTATCTCTTGTAGCCCTTGTGTCTGTGCGATGAATCGTTCGACATCCTGACGGTTTATCTCTCTCCCGTCTGCGGGCTCTACGTGCTTTGCGTTAATACCGTATTGGAAACATGCTTCTATCGCTTCAACTGTGATATTATGTCTTGGCATCCTATTTTCCCTCCGGTGCTATACGTGTCATAATCTCCTCAGAACATTTGTAATGCACGATCTCGGTTCTGATTACTGCCTGACAATCTGGGCACTTTCTGTGTGTCATGCCGCGTCCTCCAGTTGTTGCAAAATTGCACATACTCAAATGCGGGTCATATATCCAGCGGGCAAATATACACCGTCGCATCCGCTTCCCAGCCGTCGATCTCTACCTTCATGGGGTCGTCGCCTTTGGGAGTGAGCTTCACAGACTTTGCCCCGCAGGCGTCTGCCAGATCGTAAAGGCGCTTCAGCTCCCCGGGCGGGAACGACGCGGTTTGTGCATTTGTTTTACGCGACTTTATAGCATTTTCCCAATCCGGGAACCGTGCATCATCTTGCCAAACATCCCGGTATGGCTCACCTGAGATTGTAATGTGCGTGTCTTGCCACTTCAAAAGATAGGTTTTGTTTTTATAAAACTTGTCTTTTTGCAGGCAGTATAGCCCTTTTGCGTCATCTTTTATCCACATCCAGTTCTTGTCAACGACACACAGGGCGCTGCCGTCGGTTGCGATAAGTTTTCCGTTTTCCAATAAAACACAATCGGTTCTGTAATGTTTTGCGTCTTTTGGTGGATAGCAATATGCGAGTATTGCATTGATCATGCCGCCTTTGATTTCATCTGCTGCCATGGTTTCGCCTCCAGTTATTGCAAAAAAGCACCTGCTCAAATCAATTCTTCTTCAATGGTAGGGAATCGCACCTCAACCCCGCGCCGCTCCGCCTCGGCGACCTCCCGCACCGCGCCCTGGGACGCCTGCCAGCCCGGCAGCAGCCAGACGAGGTCGCACCGCCGGACCATCTCCAGGCAGCCCTGCAAGAATACTTCATCATCAACGATCCCGTCCATGTTAGCGGAGTTCATATGCGGGCACAGGACGGCATAGCCACGTTTCCACAGCGATTCGGCGGCCTTGCGTGCCCTATGTATGTTCTCCTGTCTTTGTGCCGCTGTGGGCGCTCTGTATGGCCCTGCGACGTATGCGAGTTCCATCACACATCCTCCAGGTTATCGGGATCGAATACCGTGCCGCATAATCGGCACCGCCAGTAGCTGCCGAACTCATGCTCCAGGTATTTGGAGTGGCAGTGCGGGCACCGGGTGATGTGCATACCCTCCCAGATCAGGATACCACAGACGCCCATAATAATCACAACTGCTACTGTTTCAATCATCGTTTCTCTCACCTCCCTCAGTTATCAGTAAACATCATCACCTGACCGTCTATCTCCTTCCTCTGTGACACGCCCGACAACCACCACTCCATCACCTCTTCGGCGCTTTGCCATGTGGTCACCTTGCCAGCGTCCGCCCGCGCCTTGAGCATCCGCTCAAAAGCCCGCAAGTAAAGCCGATAGTAACCAGGCCACCTCGCCGCTTCTTTCCGGCGTTGACGCTCTGTGGCCATCGGGCACATAATACAACCCAATCGTGTGAACCCTTCATCGTATAGTTTGCAATATGGCACTTTCCGCTGCCGAATATAGCCCCAGATGTCGCCGTCTGTCCAGTCTATGATTGGATGTAAGAATGTCTTTGTGCCGCCCTTCATACACGTTTCATTCATCCTGCGCTTTGACCGCTGACTGCTTTCAGCTTTACGGATACCGGTTATCACCCTCCGGCCAGCACCGCCACCCTCCTTCAGTTGCACACAACACCATCTCTGCCGCCGGAGCGGAGGACACCCTTGTTTTATTATTTCCGCAAACATCGTTGTATTCGGCCTGACTCTTTCGACCTCCGGGTGCTGCCGCTTAATAAAATGCACGAGTTCAGGTGGGTCTATCCCGGTGATATGATAGTGAGCGTCGTATTTCACACCAGCACGTTTGACAAGGTCAAGAACGACTATGCTGTCTTTCCCGCCGGAGAAGGCCACGTAGTAGCCGTCTGTCGGTTCAAAGGTCTTTATGCGTTCTATGGCTATGGCGTCTTTTTCTTTGCCGAACAGCACCGCTCACCTCCCGCGCTCACGCGCCTTTGCGTTCCACGATCCGCACGTCCTCACCGTCCAGCACAATATCGCCTGCTTCATTCCCCCAAACATCCCATCCGTCAAATCCCCTCGCGTCAAATAGTTGGTCTTTAGGCTTGCGTGCAAACAGTTCAATGCGTGAGATGTCTCCCACAAGTTCAACGATGCGCTCCCTGACTATTGCAGGCTTACGACTATGTTCCATAACTGGTGTATCTATAACAGAAGACACCCCAGCATTAACTCGGCATGGATTCCCGCGAGTAGCGAGCAAACACAGCTCGGCATTGGCACGAGTCCAGCTCCCCATTCCCATAAACCACGAGCCAGCATTTTTATTTCTTTTAACCCACGTAAACGCTACAGTTTTATACTCAAACCCCCACTTTTTAATAACATCCCAACATTCATTTAGCTTTGGCATTGTTACCCACAAAAACAAAAGACAGTTTGATTTAGCAATGTTGGCTACTGGTAAATCTTCTATCCAGTTTGTGCCTTGAACAGGGTATTTGCAACAAGCCCCACGGTTGCCTGCAAGAGCTTTATCATCATAACTCCACGGCGGGTCGGCATAGATAATGTCATATTTTTTATTTGGCAGATTCGCCATCCCTCACCTCCCGCGCTCACGCGCCTTTGCGTTCCACGATCCGCACGTCCTCACCGTCCAGCACAATGTCGCCTATCCGAGGCCGCCAGCGCATCGCCTTGCCGCCTCGTTTGAGCTTGATCTTACGCCAGCCCCACAGCTCGGCCCGGGCGTGCTTGAGCCACTCGTAGACGGCCTCGTTGCGCTCCTCTGTGATCTTGCGCACGTGCCCGGCGTAGTCCTGGCCGCAGGACTGGACACCGATTATGCCGTCTGCGGGGTCAATCACCAGCAAATCTATCCAGCCAAATGCATCGATTCGGATTCCGTGCGTCCCGCCAAACCGGTTGAACTTCTCCACATTGGCGACAAGCCGCCCCTGCTCGCGCATTGCCTTGAGCGTGCGTTGTGTTGGGGATAATCCTGCCATCACTCGCCCTCCTGTGTTATGGTCACGGTGCACCCTTCGCTCACATAATGTATGTCTCCTGTATGCGAGTCTTCAAAAACCCAACTATCACCTGGTTGACACGGTAAACATAAAACCTTTGCTCGTTTTGTCAACGTAAACATAACACTATTAAAATTCACCGACACAAAGTCTCCTTTTTTTATACGTTTAACCATCACTCGCCCTCCTGTGTTTGCGTTAGTTCTACAGTAATGATATCCCTACCCGGATAGTCTGCGCGGGCTTTTTCCTCTGATTTATAGACTGGCGCATACCCGAAGCTCTCCCCGTCCCCCGAAAACGGCATGCCGATGTTGAGTTTGCAATTCTTCCACTCGTGGACTACCCCGACGATGTAAAGCCTACCCATCACTCGCCCTCCTGTGTTTCTATTTTTTTCAGTATCCTTCTGGCCGCCTGTGTAGAATCGTTATCCGGATGACCTGCTGCCGTAATACGCAACCGATCGATTCGGCTTGGCGGCCTTATTGTTCCACGTGTTACCTCGTCCTCATATTCTCGCCTTAACCTATTCCTATTTACCAACCACTCCCCATCCTTCTCCGATTGTTTTTTAACCATTCCGTCCCACTGCTTTCTGCTAATGCGGGTGTGTGCTTTGTGCAGCCCGGCTTCCCCTAAATTTGCACGACTACACCCCTTCAGTGCGGCATACTGTTCAAACGATAACACTTCGCACATCACTCGCCCTCCTGCGGGGTGTGCACGCTAAAAACGCGCCCAGCGGTGTCTTTTACTATTGCACCTCCACAGTCTGGGCAGAATGTCCTGCCCCAATGCGCACCAGAACCACATTCTGTTGAGTAAAAATCGCGAGTCGCATCATAAACCCACTTGCACGTCCGCGCCTCCGGTTCGGCGAATGCGGTTCTGTTAATTATGCGAAGTGCCATATATTCTCTTACATCCAGTTTGTGGGCTTCACAGAGATCGAACAAAAGGTCTATCACTTTTTCTTCAGTCCATACTTGACCATCAATTTCTATCTTTTTTTTATCCATCACTCGCCCTCCTGTTGTTCTAATTTTTTCAGTATCCGTATCGCCGCCTGTGTAGAAGCATTGTCTGGATGACCTGCAGCCGTAAGACGTAACTTCTCCATTCTTCTTGGCGGCCTTATCGTGCCACGTGTTACCTCATCCTCGTATTCGTGCCTTAGCCTATTCCGATTTACCAACCACTCTTTATCCTTCTCCGATTGATTTTTAACTATTCTGCTCCACTGCTTTTTGCTAATGCTGGTGTGTGCCTTGTGTATCCCAGCTTCCCCTAAATCCGCTCTGCTGCACCCCTTCATTGCGGCATACTGTTCAAACGATAACACTTTTGCCATCACTTGCCCTCCTGTTGGTTATCGTTCACTGCATCGTAGCGGGCGAGGGCGTTGTCTATTCGGTCAAACAACGTGTCGTCTTTATCGCTTGTAAAGCACTTCAAAAACCTGCTGTCTTCTGTGATAACTTTCAGCGCCCCCGCCAGCTCGTCGGCAAGGTCTCTTAGGGTTTGCGGTGTCAAACCAGTTTCCTCGAACAAATGCACTGTGTCCAACATCATCCCCCGCCACTCATCACGCTCTACTAAAATTCTTGCCGACTCAATCTCATTCATTTTGCTATATTCTTCTTCCAGCGATTCTTCCATCATGGCGTCTATCCCCCTCCCCATCACTCGCCCTCCTGTGTTTGAGAATGCAACACGCAATCAAAAGCGTCCTGCTCGCAAATTGAATCTGTTGTGTGTTTGTGCGTTTCAATCTTGGTATTATGTTTTACGATTATGTCTTCCAGTTTACTCACCCGCTCTCTTAATTCGGTTATCATCTCGAACGCCACCTCCAGCTCGGCGTTCTTGCCACCGGCTTCGAGATTGCTCATCCTCTGT
>SL_3KL_010_SEDDRAFT_10003410_pt1 | contig 14417 bp, 12 predicted proteins | sample SodLakKL_010_SED_2_FD_10381 | JGI IMG/M metagenome (IMG submission 10381)
CCGTGGGCGGGCAGACTCCGGCCCTCAGGGAAGGGAGCCCGTGCAACCACCGTGGGATGACACGTTCGCTCTGGCGTGGGCTGCCTACATCGACGGCACGACCCCTGTCGGTGCCATGCTGCTGGACAGCGATGGCAGACGGGTCGCGACCGGGCTCAACCGCCGGTACTCCTCGCAGCCGGTGCCGGGCCAGCTCAGCGGCTCACGGCTCGCACACGCGGAGCTCAACGCTCTGGCCGGCGTGCATCCCACGACCGATGTTCGAGATCACACGCTGTACACCACCCTCGAGCCCTGCTCGCTATGCGTCGGGGCGTCCATCCAGGCGGGGGTCGGCACGGTGGTGTACGCGGCCCCAGACCCCTACGGCGGGGCGGCGTCGATGCGGCTGGACAACCAGCAGGTGCGGTTGCGGCGCCTTGACCTCGTTGCTGAAACCGAGCTGCGGTGGCGCGACCTGGGTGCGCTGCTGATGCTGGTGTTCGCGATCGAGGTCCGCCCGTTCGCCAGCATCGTGGACGCCTTTCGCGACACCCTGCCGAAGGTGGTCGAGCGCGCCGAGGACCACCGCACCCGAGTCACGCTCCGGGACGCTGCCGCCGCGAACGCACCCTGGCACGAGGTCCGCAACGCGTTGGCTGTGTAGCCACCTCACCGCCGAGCACGACGACTACGGCGTTGTGACCCGGACCGAGAACGCTGGACAGGGCTATCCACTTGACCGGACTTCGAAGGCAGGACACACAACATGTGCGGAGGTGCGCCCGGGCCAGGTCAAGGTCTTGTGGTTGATCCGGTCCGTGGACAACCCGAACGCCGGATACGTGATCGCCGGCGGGCGCAGCGATGAGGGAGGGAGCAGCAGTACGGCCTGCAACCCCCTGCTCTCATCGGTTGCTCTCCGGATGCTGATCGTCTGACGGTTGACGAGCTGTCTTCGAGGGCGCCGTTCCGCACGGCGTGGAGGAGCCCTTCGTGGGGCCTTCTCGGCGTCTTCGATGCAGTCGAGTGAGCACTACAGCGACCCCGCGCTCGTGGATGCTGCTGGCCTGGTCGATGGCTGGCCCCAGCGGTCGTGGAAGGCGACCTCGTCGAGAGGGCGGCGGGGGGCGGGGCGGAAGTCCTCGCCGTGGAAGTAGGCCACGGGGATCAGGCCCGCCTGGGAGATGCCGTCGGGGATGTCGAGGAGTCGGGCGACCTCGGCCTCGGCGCCGAGGTGGATCATGGTCAGTGACGATCCCAGCCCGCGGCTGCGCAGAGCGAGCATGAAGCTCCACGCGGCCGGCCAGATCTCGCCGTAGGTGGAGGCTGCGGCCATGTTGTCCAGGTCGGTGTCGTAGCCAAGATGGGTGAACAGCTCACGGTCTTCCTGGACGCCGCCAGCGTGGCACGGGATCACGTGGACCGGCACCTGCTCGAGGTGGTCGCCGAGGTAGCGGCTCGAGGCCGCGACCTTCTGGGTATCGATGTCGTCGGCAGGGACCTGTGACGCCAGGGCCTCGACGGCGGGCAGCTCGACGCGGCGGTAGATCTCCGCGATCGCAGCTCGGGTGTCGGGGTCGGTGATCACCAGCCACCGCCAACGCTGGAAGTTGAAGCCGTTGGGTGCCTGCAGCGCGATCTCGAGGCATTCGTGCACCACGTCGAGTGGGATCGGACGGTCGAGGTCGAGGCGGCGCCGCACGGCCCGGGTGGTGGTGAGGACGTGGTCGATGCTGGTTCGGTCGAGGTCGTCAACGTGCATCGGTTGCCTCCTGGGCGGTGCCGAGGCCTGGTCGGACGGGGTGGTCACCGCGGGTTGCTGGCCGTTACGCAGTGGGCCAGGTTGGGTAGGCGGACACGTCGGTCGTCGCCCACGTAGGGCTCCCAGGCCTCGTCGGTGACGCGTTGCCAGACACGCTCACGGATGTCGGCCGGCTGGTCCTCCACCAGCGCGGTCACCGGTGGCGCGCAGTCGCGCATGAAGCGGGTCGCCTCGGCGGGGGAGGTGAACTCGAACACCGCCGTGGCCGTGCCCAGCTCCACGTCGGTGAAGCCGGCGGCGGTGACGACCTCGTGGAGGCGCTGCGGGTCAGCCAGTGCGAACAGGCCGGGTTGGTCCGTGGGCGGCGGAGGAAGGTCGAGCAGGCGCCGGATGACCGGCACCGGGGAGGCCATGGCGACCTCCTCTGGGCCGGACCAGGTGCTCGCCGCTAGGCGGCCGCCAGGACGCAGGCCGGCGCGCAGGCGCGCGAGGCTGGCGGCGGGGTCGGCGAGGTACATCAGCACCGAGCGCGAGATCACGGCGTCGAACTGCCCGGCGGGCAGCGTGAGCTCGTCGGCGTCGCCCTCGACGATGTCCACCTCGACGTCGCCGAGGTCGGCGCTGGCCGCCCGGTCCTGTGCGAGCGCGAGCATCTCGCCCGAGAGGTCCTGCAGGGTCACGTGCCCGCCCGGTGCCACCGCCCGGGCCGCGGTCAGGCCCGGCTCCCCGTAACCGGTGCCCACATCCAGGATGCGATCACCCGGCCGCGGCTCGACGGCCTGCAGCAGCCACCGGCCGAGCTGGGGCATGGCACGATCGGCCTCGAGCACCTCCAGCCAGCGTTGCCAGCCGGGTGCCGCCTCGCGCCATTCGCGTCGCAGACCGGCCTTGTAGGCCTGTTCGTCGAACCTCGTCGTCGTGCTCATGGCAGCTCCTTCCGCGCTGGCGGCCGTGGGTGTTGGCTCAGCGATCGTTGGGCAGTCTGCGGGAGCGGCGGGTGGCCAGCATCCGTAGGACCACGTATCCCGGCACGCAGATCCCGGACCCCGGGGCCTACGATGTGGTGCATGTCGGACGATGCGCGGACGCTGCTCGCCACAGGCGAGCGTGCCCTGGACGAGGGCGACTGGGCCGAGGCCGCCCGGGCCTTCGCGGCGGCCCTGGAGATCGAGTCCAGCGCTGCGGCGCTCGACGGGCTCGGCGACGCCCGCTTCTGGCTCGGCGACCACCACGACGGGGTCGAGCTGCGCGAGCAGGCGTACGCGGCCTACCTGCGCGATGGTGAGCACGAGCGCGCCGTGGATGTCGCGTTGTGGCTGTGCCGGATCGACGCGGCCAACTTCGGCAACGACGCGGCAGCCGCGGGATGGCTGGCACGGGCGCGGCGGCTGGTCGACGAGCACGGCCTCGCCTCCCGGCTGCCGCAGGTGCTGCTGCACGAGGCCTTCGCGACACCAGATCCGAACGAAGGTGAGGCGTTGGTGCGCAAGGCCTACGAGCTCGGCCAGGACGCCGGCGATGCCGACCTGCAGCTGTGTGCGCTCAGCCAGCTCGGTGCGGTGCTGGTCGAGCAGGGCCGCGTCGCCGAGGGTGTCGGCTACCTCGACGAGGCCATGGCCGGGTCGCTGGGCGGCGAGGGCAGCCACCGCGACACGGTCGTGTTCACCAGTTGCACGACCATGATCTCGTGCACCACCTGCGCGGAGTTCGAGCGGGCGGTGCAGTGGATCCGCGCCACGGATCGATACGCCCGCCGGTACGGCAGCCCGTTCCTGTACGTGGAGTGCCGCACGCTCTACGCCGCGATCCTGATCGCCATCGGCGACTGGGTCCAGGCCGAGGAGGAGCTCACCGCCGCCCTGGAAGCTTCACGGCACGCCATGCCCGCCTTGCACCATCAGGCGCTGGCCACCCTGGCCGGGCTACGACTCGACCAGGGGCGCCTCGAGGAGGCCGAACGGCTCGTCGTCGGCCTCGAGGACCAGCCAGCCGCCGTTGGCACGATCGCGAGGATCCATCTCCGGCGCGGCCGGGCGGCCACCGCCGAGACAGCACTGCGCCGCTGCCTCGCTGAGGTCGGCGGTGAGAAGCTCGAGTCCCTGCCGCTCCGGGAGCTGCTCGGTGAGGCGGAACTCGCCCAGGACCGCCCGGACGCCGCGTTGGAGGTGGCCCAACGCCTGGCCGACCTGGGGGACTCGCAGCGGTGCGCGATCGCTACCGCACGTGCCGCACGGCTCGAGGGCCGCGCACGCGAGGTGGCGGACGGCGCCCGTGATCATCTCGAGACGGCGCTGGCCACCTTCGCCCGGTTGGGTATGCCGCTGGAAGCCGCCCGCACACGGCTGCTCCTCGCCGAGTCGCTCCGTGAGGTCGCCTCCCAGGTCGCCGTGGACGAAGCTCGCGTGTCGCTCAGCGCCTTCGAGGCGCTTGGCGCCGCCCACGACGCCGACCGCGCGGCGGGCCTGCTCCGCGACCTCGGGGTGTCGGCCAGCCGGACCAGGCCCAAGGGCCTGCAGCCCCTGACCAACCGGGAGCAGGAGGTGCTGGGTCTGCTGGGCGAAGGGCTGACGAACGCCGACATCGCCGACCGCCTCTACATCAGCCCCCGCACCGTCGAGCAGCACGTCGCCCGCGTCCTGGCCAAGCTTGGACTCAACAACCGCACCGAGGCAGCAGCCGAAGCGATCCGCCAAGGCACGACCGGCGCCCAGCTCTGACCACGACTGCTCGACCTCGCCGGCACCGACCAACCTCAGCTCGGTCGTTGGACGGACGGAGGAACAGGATCACTGCGAGGGTTCCGCGCGGGTAGCACCGCAGGCGCCTCCGAGCGGTCTCGCTCGTCGTGCGCTCCGAGACTGGAACAGCCATTGCCACGCCGATGGCATCGTGGCACCATCTGAGTGGTAGCGCGGAGTGGTAGCGAAGGAGCGTTCATGACCGTCACCGTGAGAGTGGACACGCAGGGCCGCGTCGTCATCCCCCAGGCGGAACGTGAACGACTGGGCCTGCTCGATGGTGGTGCCCTCGAACTCGTCTCGACGCCCGAAGGTGTGCTGCTCGAGCGGCGCCGTCAGGCCACGGTCACGACCGGCGAGGACGGACTTCCGATGGTCACACTTGATGACGTCGACACGGTGAGCAACGCCGACGCGACCGAGGCCATCCACACCCAACGCGATGACCGGTGATCGACACCTCTGTCATGGTGGCAGGCCTGGTCACCAACCACGAGTTCCACGCGCTCGCCCGTCCCCATGTCGCCGCTGCAGTACAGGGCCAGGTGCCGGGGATCATCCTCGCCGAGACCTGGGCGGCCTTGCGGCGTGCGCCGTGGAACCTCGACGCGCGGACCGTTGCGGCGGCCCTGGCCCCGTGGTCCGACCAGGGCCGCATCGTGGCGACGCCCCCGTCGGCCTACGCGGAGATCCTGCGCAGGGGCTGGTCCCTGAACCTCGGGGGGAACGTGCACGATCTGCTCATCGCCCTGACGTGCCGGGACCACGGACTCCCGCTCGTCACGCTCGACCGACGCCAGTCGACCCTGGCCGCGGAACTCGCGGGTCTGAACTCCACGCTCCTGCTGCCCACTGGGTAGCCGAGCATCCCCCTCGCCATCTGCGGCACCTCCCACCACGGGCCCCAGCCGAGTGAGCCGCTCACCGCCAGCACCACGGCTGTTCCTGTTCCCGGGAGGCTCAGCAGGGATGCGAGAGCCGACCTGATGAGCGGGGGACTACGATGCGCTGGCAGGAGGGTGCGCGTGACGGGCAAGCGATCTGGCGTGGTGGCGGCCTGGGCGGCGGTGATCGCGGGCGTCGGGGTGCCACTGTCAGTCGGCTTGGGTCGACCGCTGCTGATGAGCCTCTCGGCGGGGGAAGGGGTGCGGTTCCTGCTGTGGGGGCTGGTCGGTGCTGCGCCGTGGCTGGTCGGTGCGTGGCTCGTACTTCGGCGACCACGCCTGGGCACGGTGGTGCTGGTCACCAGCGCGGTGCTCGCGGCGCCGACGGTCGTGATGTCGCTGGTCCACACGTTCACGGGGGCGATGGGGTGGTTCGCGTGGTGGGTGCCGGTCCAGTTGCTGATCTGGGCGGCGATGTTCACCGCTGGTATCGCCGCCTGGGTCGCTCGTCCGCGGGGTGGCTGGCGGGCAGACGGTGAGGTTCCGGCCTGGCTGCTCGCCCCGATCGTGCTCGCCTCCTCGCCGGTGTTGCTGCCGCAGGTCGCCATCGTCGGCCTGGATGGCCAACCGGTGGGCGGCTGGTTCGCGACGCATCTGACCGCGATCGGCGGCGTGACGGAAGCGCTGGGCATCCTGCTCCCGTTCGCGGTCATCGCTGGCGGTGTGATCGTGCTGTTCCGGCTGCGTCGCGGTGCGGCAGGGGCGATCCTGCTCACGGCCGTTGGGCCCGACCTGATCAACCTGGTGGTCACGATCGTGGAGGCGGTGGGACAAGCGGAGCTGCAGGTGATGCCGGGCGGTGTCGCGGCGTTGGTCGGCAGTGCGATCCTCGTGGCGGTTGGGACCTTGTGGCTGGTGCGCGACGACGCGGTGACCGCGCCTGCCGGTTCCCCACAGAGCCCGCTTCCCGTCGGCTGAGCCGCGGCGACCTCGCATGGGAAGACATCGATCCGTTCCACGATGCGCTCCAGAAGCCGTCGAGACAACGGGCGTGTGCGACTGGTTGGTTGAGGTGGGCGACTCTGGTCGTCCGCGCCCAAGGTCCGCATCGCTGTAGCAGCCGCTGCCAGGTGCTCCGGAGCACTCCGAGACCCCTGTGTTCCACTTCGGGCGCGTCCGCGGAAGCACGTGTCGCCTCACCACAACGAGCCGATCGGCACCGACGCGTCGATCCCGACGACCCGCCCGCGGATCACCTGATGTGAGTGGCCGGTCGTGCGTTCAAGGACGCGGGGTTCCGTGCATCGTTCTCTCGTCGGCGTGCCGACGGGCCCTTCGCCGGCTCCCCAGGGCCGCTCAACGATCCCTGCTCTGCGCGCCCCTCCAGGGAGGCGCTCGCCCCTGTGATGGCGTGCTCCTACGATCGGGACGGGGTGGGATCCATGGAGATGCAGTGCAGGCTGCCCGTTGGGGTCGCCGCGTTCATCGGTCGCGAGCGTGAACGCGCGAGGTTGGCCGACCTCGTCTCGGATGCCAGGGTGATGACGCTGACCGGTGCCGGGGGGTGCGGTAAGACCCGGCTCGCACTGGAGTTCACAGGGGACGTGGCCTCCCGGTTCCCCGATGGCGCCTGTTGGGTGGACCTGCAAGGCGTGAGCGACCCGGAGATGGTCGCTGCGTCCGTTGCTGCGGTGGTGGGGGTCCGCGAGCGGGCCGACCAGGCGCTGGTCGACATGCTCGTCGAGCAGTTGCGTGACCGGCACCTGCTGGTCGTGTTGGACAACTGCGAGCACGTGATAGAAGCCTGTGCAGGGTTGGTCGCCACGCTGTCGTCGATGTGCCCGCAACTGCGCATCCTGGCCACCAGCCGCGTGCCACTTGCCGTCGAGGGTGAGTCGACGTTCGAGGTCGGCCCGCTGCCCGTGCCTGAGCCCGATGCAGGCTCGGCCACCGCGGTGGCGGCGGCGGATGCGGCACGGCTGTTCGAAGTGCGAGCCCGGCAGGTGGACACGGAGTTCCGGATCGGTGACGGCAACGCGTCGACGGTGGCCGAGATCTGCCGCAGGCTGGATGGGATCCCGTTGGCGATCGAGTTGGCGGCGGCCAGGATCCGCGTGCTGTCGCCGGGCCAGATCGCCGAGAGTCTGTCGGACCGGTTCGAGCTCCTGACCGGTGGGGTGCGGGGGGCGCCGGCACGTCAACGAACGTTGGAGGCGTCGCTGGAGTGGAGCTACCAGCTGCTCGACGAGGTGCAGCGGTTGGCGTTGGCACGGCTGTCGGTGTTCGTCGGATCGTTCGAGCTCGACGCAGCCGACGCCGTCGTGGGTGGGGGCGGCATCGACAGCGGCGACGTGCTCGGACTCCTCGCGGGACTGGTCGAGCAGTCGTTGCTGCAGGTCGTCCAAGGTGATAGTCGGGCCCGCTACCGGCTGCTGGAAACGATCCGGCTCTACGCCGGCCAGCGGCTAACGGAACTGGATGACCCAGACCGTGTCCATGATCGCCACCTGGCGTTCCACGGCCAGCTCGCCCAGCGAGCCCGGGCCGGACTCAATGGCGGCGAGCCCGAGGAGTGGATGGCACGGCTCACCGCCGATCTGGATGATCTGCGGGCGGCGATGGACTGGGCCATCACCTCCGACAACCTGTCAGGGCTGGTCGACCTCACCGAACCGATCCTACGCTTCTGGTTCGGACGTGGGCTGTCCGCCGAGGTGCACCGACGGCTGCAGGCAGCGGTGGACGCCCCGAACATGCCGGAGGCCGAGCGCGCGCGGGCCCTGGTCGTCGCCGCAGCGCTGGCGGGGGACAGCGGCGCAGGAGCCGGCGCTGAAGCCAGCGCCCACCGATCAGCAGACCAGGCCGTGAAGGCAGCCCGCGCCGCCGACGCGGAGGAGCTGCTCGCGGTCGCACTGGCCAGCCGCGCCCTCAACGGCACGATCTCCGGACTGTCACCGACCGAGCAGATCGCGGCCGACGTGGAGGAAGCTCTCGGCCTTGCCGAGCGATGCGCCGAGCCGGCGACCCGGGCGTACGTGATGGCGAACGCTGTCGGCGGGCTGGTGTACAGCCTGTCGATCGATGACGGGTGGCAACTGCTGGAGCAGCTCCTGGAACTGTGCGAGGAGCACGAACTCAACTTCCAGCTTCCCGCGGTCCACGCCTCCATGGGGTACTGGCCGGTGTTCTCCGGCAGGCTCGATCGGACACGCCACCATGCCCAACGAGGTGTGGAGCTCGGCTGCCAGATGGAGCGTCCCGGCTGGGAGGCGACCGGGCTGGTCGGTCTGGGCGCCGCGGCCGTCCTGCAGGGTGACCCAGTCGCGGCAGCCGCACGATTGTCCCAGGCCCGGGAGATCCTGCAGGGGCAGGGACTGGAGGGCTCCCAGTACGACCGGATGCTCCGCCCCTGGCTTGCGTTCGCGGGGTACGCGGTCGGTGACCTGGCGTCGGCCCGGGCTGAGGCCGAGTCCCTGGTGCGGATCGGCCGGGCTGGCGGTAGCCGCTGGGACGAGGCCATCGGTGAGTGGCTCCTCGGCGCGATCGCGCACGCCGACGACGATCACGGCGACGTGCGAGCGCACTGGGAGTCGAGCCGGACGTTGTCGACCGACCCGCGCCTTCCGTCGCTGCTGGGTCGATCGGTGCTGGGCCTGGCGGAGCTGGCCCGTGAGGCCGATGACCTCGACGACGCGTGGGAGCTCGCCCACGACAGCCTCGAGACCCTCTCTGACCACGGTGACCGGATCGGGACGGTCGAGGCGCTGGAGGTGATCGCCACCCTGGTGCTGGCAACGGGAGAACCGGATCGTGCGCTGCGGCTGCTCGCCGCATCGGATCGCTTCCACGCCGAGGTGGGCCTCGTCCGCGTCCCGGTCGCCGCCGAGCGGCACGACAGCACCCGCACTGCCGCCGAGGCCACCCTCGACGACGCTGAGGTGGCTGCCTGCTGGGAGGCGGGCACGCAGCTGCCGCTGGCCGAGGCGGTCGCCTACGCCCGGCGCGGCCGTGGCCAGCGGCAACGCCCACGGATCGGCTGGGCCTCACTGACCCCGGTGGAGCGCGACGTCGTGCGGTTGGTCGCCGACGGCCACACCAACGCAGAGATCGCGGAGCGCCTGTTCATCTCGGTCAACACGGTGAAGACGCACCTGTCCCGTGTCTACGCCCGGGTGGATGTCGACGGACGCGCCGATCTGGCCGCCGAGGTCGTCCGCCGCGACCTTCGCTAGTTCCCCTGGCTGCCAGGTTCACCCGGTCGGGCGACATTCCCCCACGGCCACGGCGTCATCCTGTGGCTGTCACCACACAGGCCAGAGAGCCGGCCCATGAGAGGTGCGAGAGGGAGCGATCATCATGACCGAACGTCGATTCACCGTCCAACGACGGATGCACGCGTCCGCCGACGCCATCTGGGCAGTGTTCGCGGACTTCCCCAACCTCGCGGAGGTCTGGAGTGGGCTGAGAGACTCTCAGGCCATCGGCGAGCAGACGAGTGGCGTGGGGGCACGCCGCCTGGTCAAGTTGAAGCCGATCGGCAGTCTGACGGAGACGGTCACCACGTGGGACGACGGCCGCACGATGGCCACGAGGAACCAGCCCTCCGCGTCGGTGCCGATGAAGGAGGCCGAAGCAACACTCAGCATCGAGCCCAACGGCGATGGAGCGCTGGTCAGCTTCGACTACCGGTACGTCCCCAGCGGCGGGCCGGTGGGCAAAGTGACCGGTCCGTTGATCGACAGGATGTTGACCGCCGAGTTCGAGGACATGCTGGCTGCCGCCGAGCAAGCCGTCCAGGGAGACGTCTCATGAGCAGCATCCAACGCACCCACCACGTCACCACCACCGACGGCGTCACCATCGCAGCGACCGTGCATGGCGAAGGCTCACCCCTGGTGCTCCTGCACGGGGCAGACAACGATGGTGACCTCGGGTGGCAGGAGGTACGGCCACACCTCACCGACCGGTTCAGCTGCCACCTCCTCGACAACCGTGGCCGTGGCCTCAGCGGCGACCACCCCGACCTCAGCATCCCTCGGCTCGCCCAGGATGTCCTGGAGTACGTCGACAGCATCGGGGAACCCGCCGGACTGGTGGGCGACTCCCTGGGCGCCAACCTGGCACTGCTCGTGGCAGCACAGTCCGACGCGGTGGATGCCATCGTCTGCTTCGAGCCGACGATGATGCACCTGCTGGACGAAGGGGAGGAGGCCGTGCTGAGCCACGCGGTCGCAGGCCTGGCCGAACAAGCCGAACAGGGCGACCTGCCGGCTGCGGTTCGCTCGTTCCTGGCCTGGCCGTTCAACGACGACGAGCTCGCCAGTGCCGAGCAGGCCGGCTACCTCGAGGCTGCCGGGCGCTACGTCCCGAACCTGCTCAACCTCCTCCAGCAGGCGATGGAGTCCGACGGTCCAGCGATCGATCACGCCGCCATGCTCGGTGCGATCTGCGTCCCGGCCCTGGTCGTCAGCGGTGCGGAAACTCGGCCGTTCTTCGCCACCAGCGCGCGGTTCGTGGCCGACCACGCCCCCAACGCACGGGTACACGAGATCCCCGGCGCCGCGCACGCCGCCCCGATGACCCATCCCGAGGTGTTCGCGGCGGCAGTCACCGGGTTCTTCGAGTCGGTCCGGCAACCGGCCTAACCCTTCCGTGCCGCGCCCCAGAGAGCCGCAGCGGCCCGGCCAGGTGCGCGAGCACGTGAGCACTCCCGTCGAGACGCAGGCGAACACCGACGTGCTGACGGGCGCAGCCAACCGGCGCCGGCTGGAGTTCGAGCTCGACCGGCGGCTGGCTGAGACCGCCAGGTACGAGCTTCCCCTGTCGATCACCCTCATCGACCTCAGCGGGTTCACTCAAGGCCATCAACGACCAGTTCGGCCACGACGCGGGCGACCAGGTGCTGCTGGTGGGCACGCTCGAGGGCGGCGCGCGGGGTTGTCGGTGCATCCGGTGGCCCGCATCCCGTTGGGGTGGAGCGAGTGGGGGTCGGGGATCTCCACGGGCGTGAACCCGCGCGAGAGGGAGAGCGATGTCCGACAACGTCCGTGCGTCAACGATGTCGTCGGCCGGTCGACGGCTGCACGTCGTGCTGGCCCTGGTCGCCACCCTGGCGTTGCTCGCTGCGACGGGCGCGGCGGCCGCAACGACGACCGGCACCTGAACAGCATCATGCACATCGTCGACGACGATGGGCCGGCCGCAGACGCCAACGTCACCGCCAACCTCGACCGCGACGACCGTGCGTCGTGGCCCTGTGTGTGCGTCAGGCTGAGGTGAGGGGTCTGGCTCGGCGAGGTGCGCGTGGGTAGCGTGGGTGGAGGGTCCCGTCGGGGGTGAGGGTGCCGGTGGCGTCCCGTTGGCGGCGAGGAACGGATCATCCGGTGGATGCGGACGAGCAGCAGCGGCCCGCAGGCCCCGCGCCTGGCCGGGGGGCAGGTGCCGGCCAGTTGGAGGAACCAACGGCGGCATTGCGGCAGGGGCAGTGGGAACGAGCCCGAGCCGGCTTCGAGGCGGCGCTGGCGGAGGGGGAGAGCGCCGAGGCGCTGGAGGGGTTGGCCGAGGCGGCCTGGTGGCTGGAGGACGCCCCGGAGGTGCTGAGCGCACGGCAGCGGGCGTACCGGCTGTTCCGCCGTCGGGGCGAGGACGTCAACGCGGGGCGGATGGCGACCGAGCTGGGTTTCGACCATGCGGTGTTCCGGCTCGAACTGGCGGTGGCCAACGGCTGGTTCCAGCGCGCGCACCGTCTGCTGGACGAGCACGGCCCGGTCACCGAGCAGGTGTGGCTGGGGCTGCGTGAGGCCGAGGTCGCCTACCACACGGCTGGGGACATGGTCCACACGCGCCACCTGGCTGCCAGTGCGCGCAGTTTGGCCGCGGACCTCTCGCTGCTGGATGCAGAGTTGATGGGTCTGGCCCTGGAGGGCTTGACGCTGGTGGGCCTGGGCGAGATCGACGAGGGGCTGGGTCGGTTGGACGAGGCCGCCGCGGCGGCGGTCGGCGGCGAACTGGAGAGCTACAAGGCGATCGCAGGGATCTGCTGCTTCGTGATCTTCGCTTGCGAGCGGGTGCGTGACATCGAGCGTGCCAGCCAGTGGTGCGAGCAGTACATGGGCTACTGTCAGCGCAGCGGTATGCCGGGCTATCTCGCCTTCTGCCGTGCCCATCACGCCTCGGTGCTGGCAGCCCGGGGCCGGTGGGCCGAGGCGGAGCAGGAGCTGGAGGACGCCCGTGAGGCGCTGCAGGCCCGACCGGCGTGGTCGTTGACGGTGTTCGCTCGGCTCGGCGAGTTGCGACGCCGGCAGGGACGCTTCGACGAGGCCGCGGCGCTGTTCGAGCGCGCCCAGCCGGACCCGAGTGGGATCCTCGGCGGGGCGCGCCTCGCCCTGGACCGAGGCGATGCCGAAACGGCAAGGGAGCTCGCCGAGGGGATGCTGGATCGTGTGCCCGCTGCAGATCGGGTCGAGCGTCTCGCCGCTCTCGAGCTCGTGGCAGATCTACGGTGCGCGGCGGGCGAGACGGATGCAGCCAAGGAGGCGGTGGCCGAGTTCGAAGCGGTCGCCGAAGCGGCCGGCACTGACTGGCTGATGGGCAGGGCGAACCACCTGCGTGGCCAGCTCGCGTTGGCTTGCGGTGACCCGACCGAAGCCCGCACGCGGCTGCAGGTCGCTCTGGACACCTACCGGCGGGTCGGGCTGCCTTTCGACGAGGCCTTGGCCCGGGCCGACCTGGCACGGGCGCTGCACGCCGACGATCGCCACGACTCGGCGTCCGAGCAGGCTCGCACGGCACGCGCAGACTTCGAGCGTCTCGGTGCCACCGTGGAGGTGGACAAGGTGCAGGCGATGCTGGACGAGCTCTGTCCCGCTGACCACGACCCGGTCGGTGGGCTCAGTCCCCGCGAGACAGAGGTGCTACGGCTGCTGGCCCGGGGCGCGAGCAACAAGGAGATCGCCGACGAGCTCGTCGTCAGCCCTCACACCGTTCGACGCCACGTCTCCAACCTGCTGACCAAGCTCGAGGTCTCCTCGCGAACCGCCGCGGCAGCCTGGGCGCACGAGCACGATCTGCTCTGATCTGCTGTCCGCGCATTGGTCCATCCGGACCACTGCCGGGCAGGGACGGATTGGTCCTCGCGTCCGAAGTCACCGCCCCGGGTCTGCGGCAGCATCGAGATCGTCCATGCCTCCGAACCGAGACAGGAGTGCTGACGATGTCGGACGCACATGATCTCGTACGCCGTCTCCTCGAAGACGTGTACGGCAAGGGAGAGGTGGAGCTCATCGATGAGCTGATCCACGAGGATTACATCGAACATCCGATGCCGGCGGGGTTCTCCCCGGACCGCGAGGGCCTAAAGAGCTTCGTGCAGGCTCTGCACGGCGCCCTGAGCGACACGCAAGCACAGGTGGAGCACGTCCTCGTGGACGATGGCCAGGTCGCCTTCCGGTGGCGCATCACCGGCAAGCACACCGGCGAGTTCCTGGGCATCCCGGCCAGCCACAACCACGTCGAGACCACTGGGAACGACGTGGCCGTGCTGCGCGATGGCAAGATCGAGGAGAGGTGGTGCGAGCAGGACCTGCTCTCCCTCATGAGCCAGCTCGGTGCCATCGACCCCTCCTTGTCGCCGACGTAGAACGGCGCCGCCTGAACCTCCCTCGGTGGCCAAGACCCTGCTCGTCCAGGATGTTGGCCAGCGGGGAGGTCCAGCACGATCCGGTCCTACACCGCGGCGCAGGGTCCAAGGGACCCGCACCGCAGTCGCTCGGCCTCGCCCTGAACCGATCCCGCGCTCTTGCTCTCTTCAGACCAACAGCGGCCCGCGGGAGTTCGGTCTTGTAGGCCGAAGCCGTCACGTCCACCCCTGCTGCAACGTCGAGTCGCACGCAACGCCCCAACCCCGCACGCAACGCCCCAACCCGGAGAGGAGCACAGCATGAGTCAAGCAACGTACGTACTGGCCGGTCAGGCCTCTGAGCTCGACCGACTGCAGTTGCAGTCCCGCGTGTGGGAGCCTGCCGGCCGGCGGCTACTCGCACGGATCGGTGA
>SL_3KL_010_SEDDRAFT_10003411_pt1 | contig 14415 bp, 10 predicted proteins | sample SodLakKL_010_SED_2_FD_10381 | JGI IMG/M metagenome (IMG submission 10381)
ACGTTTAAACAGCCATTTTCCAATCATTCACTCACAAAGTTTGGTTCATTATTCCATAACTAATTGGAATACAATGACTTTATACCGGACACTACTGCTCTCATTTATGAAAACATGATAAATGCCTTTTCCGCGGTATCCTTTTTTCAGAATTTATTTGTCTTTTTATTAGAATATCTTAAAGGCGTTCAATAAGTCATACTTCAATATGCCTTAGGTCAAGGCACAAACTTCATGATAATGGTTGCAGGGTTTTTGGGGAAAATCTATCATGAAAATTCGTCAGTCGGACAACTGCAGCCGACAGACGAAATCACCCAAAAAACCAAGCCCTGAATGGGCGTTAGCATTTAGCCCAGGACTGTGTGAGCGCGGAGGTTCAGGATGCAAGGTGTAGGTGGTGCGGTAACGTCTTCCTGACAAATTGAGATTTTAGGTTGGATGCTGGATGCAGTGCATTATCTTGTATCATGTATCTTTCCGATCACCGTTGGGAAACCATCCGGCATACAGAGAAAACAAATCTCAACCTAACGATGCAACACCTGACTCTACTCTACTGCTCCGTGGCAAATTAATAAATCATAAGTTTCTGACAGAAAAGATTCCTAATTCTTTTATCCAAATGCACAAGAATTAAAAAATATAGGTGACAGAAAATTGGAACTGGACGTTGGAAATATCATACGGTTCAAAGTTTGATATATTCAGCCCGCCAAATTGGCCATAATCAAATCGGCCGTAATTGAAAAGCTTGGTCCAGGAAAATTCACCGGTAATTAAAAATTCTCTGTAATTGTATAGTGCACGAGTGCCGAGTGTCAGATCGGTGCGGTTACGCCAGTAATCGCCGTATCCTTGCCGGTGTTCCTCGGGACGATTCAGCATCCGGTCGTAATTATAGTGAAAGTGGTTATTATCGGCCAACCGTCTAAAAAATACTCCAAAACGGCCGTTATCCGTATAACCGTCGATGCTCAAAAACTGGCTGTTTGACCCTGGCCCGATGGCGGCACCGAGAAGCTGCCCGAGGTGGGTGTGTCCCTGCCGGATTTCAGGGTGGGTGTAGTAGTAATTTTGCGGCCGGACTTCCTGGAGGTAAGAAGGAGTCATATTGGTAAATTCCAGGTTAATTCTGTAGAAATTGGCATAAGGTGCCAGTACAAGTTTTTGGAAACCGAAGGCGTATCCACTGTTATGGCGGGGTTCCATCAGCAGGTCGCGTGAATCCCAAGCAAAATCTTCCCTGTAAAATTCGCCATAGAGTTCAAACCGGCTTTCCGGCCATACCCATCGGGCATAGATGGAGTTAAGATGGTTTCTCGGTTTCAGATTTTGGAGCGGCCCGCGAGTAGCCAGGAAATTTTCCAGCAGGAAGGGGTCAAAAATCATTCCGAGATCTTCGCGTGAAAGCCCGTCTTCAAGGTAGGTATGAACCACCCTTGCAAATCCTAAATGAAGATTCGAAGCTATTGACGGTGCCCAGTTGATGTTGATCCCGCTCATGAACCGGTCCTTTTCTTCATCGGTATCAAAATAATCGGAATCCTCGGGGAAGGCTCCCAACCATTTAAACTCAAAATTACCGACAAATGGAACATTGAATGGTTCCCGGGTGCCGGCAAAGTAATGGCGCATTCCCGGGGCGTTATTGCTCATCAGCAGGGGATATTTAACATTGCCTCCCCACCAGAGCGGCTCGTTGCTGATGCCTGCTTCAAATTGCCTGTAATGTGCACGGAGGGACGTATAACCAAGGCTGAATGTTCTGAATGAATCCGGCCCGAACCGGAACGGCCTGTCGATGATATCTCCGATTGCTTCAGCTACAAATTGATGATTGCCATCATCGTCTGTGGGAATAAATCGCGGAACTTCAAATTCTGCATTTTCATGGTCGACAAGATGAGGTCGGAATGTAACTGTCAGATAATCGGATGTAAGCCAAAAACCACCCAGGAATTCAGTGTTCAAACCCTTGCCATACCAGGCGGCTTCATTGTTGTCTCCATACGGAACTCCGGAGTTACTGGTTATCCGCAGGGATGGATTGTACACCCCGAGTCTGAGATTATAGCCAAGGTCAAGCTGAGGAGCACGGTGGTTGCGGCTCCAGAATCCAAAATCATGGTCACCAAGCCCCAGGGTTTTATCATACGTAAAATTCCAAACTGGCCGGTTGCTCATTGATGAGCCGACAGAACCGTGAAAAAGCTGATATATTCGTAATTGTTCTTCTTTGATGTCATCGATCGGGATAATCTGGGCTTGAGCATCAGCCGGAAATAACGACAGCATTAATACAGCACCCAACAGAAAGGTCAAAGATACCATCTTAAGTCTGATAATACAGGAATGAGATATATAATTCAGTACGCTCATCTTGTTATAAAACGTAGGTTATCCCGATTTGAAATTGGATGTTAGTTCGATCATTTGGTTCATAGTTGCTAATATTGATTCCTTCAAATTCACCATAATCGAATCGTCCGTAGTTCAAGGCTTTAGTCCAGACCAGGCTGCTGTTCAGATAAACCGGCCCTGGACCGTAAAGAAAATTCAGACCCAAATTCAGGTCAACCCTGTGCCGGAAGTAATCACCAAATTCAGTTGACGAAAGAGATGCAGATCCTTCTCTAAAATGGAAATTGTCATTATCTACCACACGCTGAACAAAAAAGCCTAATTTGTATTTACTGCGATATGCATCCATTCCAAAATACTGGCTGTTTGAGCCTGGTCCGATAGCTGCTCCCATAATTTGTCCGCGGTTGGTATGTCCATGGCGTATTCGGGAGTGAGTGTAGAAATAGGCTTGAGGGCGAACTTGTTGAAGTTGTGAAGTAGTCAGATTGGTGAACTCAATGTTGGTTTTAATAAAATCTACAAGGGGTACATAAGAAATTTTCTGGAGACCAAAAGCATATGCACTGTTGTGATTTGGTTGAACAAATAAATCACGAAAGTCGTAGCTATGGTCTTCACGGAAGAATTCGGCATATATTTCAGCATTCGCTTCAGGCATTAAAAGGTGGAAGTAAACAGAAGCTGTTTGATTTCGTTGCTGCCGGACATCGTCTTCTCCTTGACGGCTAACCAAAGACGATCTTCTAACCGGGTCAAAAATCAGAGTTAGATTACTAATATCAAAACCATCCTCCTCATATACATGATAAACCCTGGTTAGGCCAACTGTAAGGTTTTTAAAAAATGGAGGAGTATAGGCAAAGTTTGCTGCAGTAGTAAAGCGTGATTCTCCAGATGCGACACCGTCAAAAAATTTTGATTCTTCAGGATAACCAGAAATCCATCTGAATTGTATTGAGCCTAAATAAGGGATTTTTATAGGCTCGCGTGTGGCAAGAAAAATATGAGGAATGCCGGGGGCATTATTACTCATTATTAAAGGATATTGAATCGCAGGCCCCCACCAAAGTGGTTCAGTACTGATTCCGGTTTCGATTTGTTTGTAATGAAGCCGAATTGATGAATTCCCCCAATCAAAAGTTGTAAATGAATCTGATCCGAACCGAAAAGGTGCATCAAGGGCATTTCCAACTCCTTCGTACAAATATCGAATTTCGCCGCTTCTTCTTGATATAAATCTTGGATGAAGAAAGTCAGAATTATCTTGATGAATTATATGAGGATAAAAACTAATAGTCAGATAAGGTGATGTAGCATAAAAACCACCCCAAAATTCTGTATTGTTTCCTCTGCCATACCACGCAGCGCCATTATTTGCGCCATGAGGAAATCTTGAATTCGTAGTATTTTGAAATGTTGAAGGATACAGGCCAAAATAAATATTACTAACTGGGTTAAATTTAGTCCCCGTAAGTGATCTGTTCCACCATTGTTCTTGATTTTGATCCGAATTGATATGTTTTCTATATGCGTAATTTGTAACCGGCAAATTAACAGTAGAAAATGTAAGTGAATCACTTAATAGCGAATTCAGACGAATTTGTTCGTTAACTAAACTACTCAAAGAAATTGTCTGGCTCTTGGAGTCATAAGGATATATAAATAATATGATAGCCGTAGAAAAAGTAAGTATTTTTAAATAATTCATAAAACTCTAAGCATTGGAATACCTGATGAAATTATTAATGACGGTTTAAAAAAGACAAAAGGTTAAATATTACAAATGAAAGTCCATATAAGTACAATTATTAGAGGAATATAAAGTTTGCTTCTATTCCAGTATCAATTTTTTTAAATTTTTATCGTTTTTCAATTGATTACTGTAAATTCTGATGTAACTGTAATGGCTTGTGTTTTAAAAGATCTCTAAGTTAACCTGATTACTGAAAAAGTAAAACCGTTCCGATATTAAAATTTGCTACTTTAATAGCTACATACAATGGTTGAATTAGCAATTGAATTTTTTAAAAACGATTGAAGACTGTTTGAAAAGAAAATGTGATTGATTTATTTTTGTACTGTTATGAAACAATAAAAAAGCGTATTTTAATAGGCTAAATTCCGTCAAATTGGTAATTGATATAAACTATGAGTGATCAAGCATCTAATACTGCTAATATCTCCGTTAGAAATACGAAAGTTGGCAGTGTCCAAAATGACAGATATTATACTACAGAAGAAGAAGTGGATATCTGGGACTTAGTCCGAATTATTTGGGACGGAAGAAAATATATAGCCATTTTTTCATTGGTGTTTTTAGCATTTGGAGTATTTCATATATCCAATGGCCCAACAGAATATAGTTCCGAAGCAGTTTTGCTTCAGGAATCAGCCAGAGAAACCTCCTCTGCACAAAGGTTTATGCAAAATTTTGGTGATAATTTTGGATTTAGACAGCCTTCAGATCAGCCAGGAAGAATATCACCTTCGATGTATCCAACAATTATACAGAGTGTGGCATTTCAATATGATTTGATTTTTGAAGAGCTGGAGTTCAGCAGGTTTAATGAGCCAATTACACTATATGAATTCTTTAATGATCACTACGAGCCACCATTCAGAGATAAAGTGTATAGTTTCATAAGAGCTTATACCATTCAATTTCCATTTCGGGTTTTTGATTACATAGTCAATTTTAGTTTTTTTGAAGAAGAACGAGTAGAAAGAGAAGAAGAAATTGTTGAAATTGATGAAAGGCTATTGTCATTATCAAGTGATGAAAGAAGGCCCATCAGTGCTATTGAAAATAGAATTAGCCTGTCAATAGATGGAAACTTAATTACTGTTCGCACAAATATGCCGGATCCAAAAGCAGCCGCCATGCTGAATGTTTTGGTTATTGAAAGAATTCAGGAATACGTTACGAACTATCAGATCGAAAAAACCCAGCAAAATGTAAATTTTATCCGCCAACAAAAAGAACAGGCCAAAGAGAGATATGAAGAAGCACAGAGGGCATTGGCTGAATTCAGAGACCAAAACATCAATCTATCTACCAATGTAGCCCGAACTGAAGATCAGAGGTTATCCAATCAACAAAGCCTGACATTCAATATTTACAACTCTATTGCGGTAGAGCTGGAACAGGCCCAACTTCGGTTACAGGAAGAAACACCGGTATTCAGTGTTTTTCAAAAATCAAGTCTGCCAACATCTTCGTCAGGCGGATCTAACCGAATATTGGCTGTTTTTTTAATAATGGGTGCTTTTACAGGATTTGCCTGGGTATTTGGTGTGAAAATATACGAGAAAATTAATGATGAATTGGGGAAATCCAAACAATAATATAAGCTTGCCTGAAATATTTGAATTTTGATTGAACCTAACCTAATCTTTTTATGATTGATTCCCTAAAAAAAGTCTTTGAACTTTTACCAAAATCAGACAAACATAAGTTTATTATCCTTTTCTTTGCAATGGTTTTGGCCTCTTTTATTGAATTGTTAGGAGTAGGCATTATACCTGCTTTTATAATAACCATTGCAGATTCTGATCTTGTTTTTAATATGCCTTTTATAGGAGATCTACTTATTGTTGCAGGAATTGATACATCTGAGGCATTAGTTACAATAAGTGCAATATTACTTATTTTTATCTATTTGTTGAAAAATATCTATCTCGTAGGCTACAATTATATAAAGATGAAATTTATTAAAAGCAGAGAGGTTAAACTTCAAAATAGACTGTTTAAAGCTTATCTGACCGCTCCTTATACTTATTATATCCGCCAAAATTCATCATTTTTACTTAGAAATGTTACCAGTGAAGTAAATAAAATAATCAATGGTACTCTTTTACCTTTAATTGATATCATTTTAAAAGTAATGATGTCTGTTTTTATTATTGGCTCTTTATTGTACTTGGAACCACTTATTACTATGATCACAATTATTGTTATGGTCGGTGGCGGATATTTATTTTTAAAACAAACGAGAGAAAAAATTACAAAAGCAGGCTATACGGATAGAAGAGCAAGGGCGAGAAAAAATAAAGTTGTTCTGCAAGGTTTAGGAGCATTTAAAGACACAAGAGTTTTGAGAAGAGAGAAAAGTTTCTTAGATCAATACGATAAACATGCAAATGAAAGTATAAATGCAAATATTTTTAGTTCATTTGTAAAGAGCTTGCCAAATCCAATTATCGAAATGTTATTAATTATTGGAATTTTATCAATAACATTAATCATGGTTTGGGAAGGAAGGCCATTTTCTGTTATTATACCTTTGTTAACACTATTCGGTGTTGCAGGTATTAAATTAATGCCTGTTTTCAGTACGATAATAAAAGAATCAACTCAACTTCGCTATAATGCAGCTTCTGTTAATGTAGTTTATGAAGATTTAAAAATTCTGGAGAATAAGTTTGAAGACTTCAGAAATGAGCTGCTTGATGACGTAAAAAGACTTGAGCTGAAACATCAAATATCTTTAGACAATATTACATTTAATTACCCCAACTCTGATCAGGAGGCTGTTCGCAATGTAAGTATAGATATTCCAAAAGGGCATGCAGTGGCTTTTGTCGGGCCATCTGGTGCAGGTAAAACGACTATAGTTGACATTATTTTAGGATTGCTTGAACCAACTTCAGGTACAATTAAAGTGGATAATATTGATATCCAATCCAATATTAAAGGATGGATGCTGAACTTAGGATATATTCCTCAATCAATTTACCTTATGGACACGAGCATGAAAAGAAATGTTGCTTTCGGTATTCCAGAAGAGCAGATTGATTATTATAAGCTCAATGAAGCTTTAGAAGCAGCTCAACTTTTAGATTTAGTAGAAAAACTACCAAAACGATTAGATACCAGAATAGGCGAACGCGGAATACGCTTGTCTGGCGGGCAACAGCAGCGAGTAGGAATTGCACGTGCGTTATATAACAATCCACAGGTATTGATTATGGATGAGGCAACCTCAGCATTAGATAATATTACTGAAAAGGTAGTAATCAATGCAATCGAACGCCTGCGCGGAGACAGAACTGTTATTATGATTGCTCACCGATTAACTACTGTCCAAAATTGCGATATGATATACCTGATGGATGAAGGAGAAATCATTGACAGTGGTACTTACGAAGAGTTGTTATTGAAAAGCCCCAAATTCAGAGAAATGAGTTTGGTTGATGATCTGGAAGGTTAAACAATTTTATCAATGAATTTAAACAACAAGTCTATCCTTATAACCGGTGGTACAGGATCTTTTGGCCGGGCATTTGTGGACAGAGTTTTAACAGATTGGCCCAATATTGAACGTCTTGTTATTTATTCAAGAGATGAGCAGAAACAATATGAGATGGCACAGCACTATCCTCGTTCCAAATTTCCGATGATACGGTATTTTATCGGGGATGTGCGAGATTACAATCGATTGAAAAGAGCACTCAATGGAATAGATTATGTTATTCATGCTGCAGCTATGAAACATGTGCATATCGCCGAATATAACCCCGATGAATGTGTGAAAACCAATATTGGCGGAGCTGAAAATCTTGTGCAGGCCTGCTTATCAAATGGTGTTAAAAAAGTTGTCGCCCTGTCTACAGATAAAGCAGCTGCTCCAATAAATTTATACGGTGCCACAAAACTTGTATCTGACAAATTGTTCATTGCAGCAAATAATATTCGGGGTTGGAACCCGATTATCTTTTCTGTGGTTCGATATGGTAATGTTTTGGGGTCTAATGGTTCCGTAATTCCGTTTTTTCTGAAAAAGCGGAAAGAAGGAGTTCTGCCTATCACTAACACGGATATGACACGGTTCACCATTACCTTAAACGATGGAGTGAACATGGTTTTGCACGCCCTAGAACATGCCTGGGGAGGAGAACTTTTTGTCCCGAAAATTCCATCTTACCGGATCATGGATGTTGCTGAGGCTATCGGGCCGGATTGTGAAAAGAAGGTAATAGGGTTGCGCCCGGGTGAGAAAATTCACGAGGAGATGATCACTTCTTCCGACTCCTTTTATACCTACGACCTCGGAAAGTATTTCAGTATTCTTCCCTCACAGCACAGGTGGGATCTGAATGATTATGTCGATCATTTCAATGCCAAAAAGGTGAATATAGATTTCCGCTACAATTCCGGTGAAAATGTTGATTGGGTAAGCGTTGACGATCTTCGAACTCTCATCAAAAATCATATAGATCCGCAATTTTCGATATAATTTCGGATTAATTTAATCGGGAAAAACGTGTCCGAAAATAGAATAAATACTCCCATTCCTTACGGCAGGCAAACCATCAATGAAGAAGACATCCAGGCTGTTACTCGTGTGCTTCAATCAGATTATCTGACTCAGGGTCCGGTAATTCCGCAATTTGAAAAAGCCTTTGCTGATTATGTGGGAAGCAAATATGCAGTGGCTGTATCGAACGGAACCGCAGCCCTGCATTTGTGTGCACTTGCACTTGATGTGGATAGCCATTCTAAAATCATCACTACACCCATTACTTTTGCAGCATCAGCAAACTGTATTAGATATTGCGGTGGTGAGGTGGTGTTTGCAGATATCGATACGGAAACCTGGCTGATTGATTTCGATAAAGTAAAAGCTATTCTGAACTCTTCACCGAAAGGGACCTTCAGCGGCATCATTCCGGTGGATTTTGCTGGACGGGCAGTAAACCTGGGATCATTCCGTGAACTGGCAGATGAATACGGTCTTTGGATTATTGAAGACGCCTGCCATGCACCCGGAGGATATTTTACGGACAAATCTGGGACAATACAGAAATGTGGTAATGGAAAATTTGCTGAACTTGCCATTTTTTCCTTCCATCCGGTTAAACATATAGCCGCCGGAGAGGGTGGGATGATCACCACAAATGATGAATCCCTTTATCAAAGGCTGCTGAAACTGCGAACACACGGCATCACAAAAAATCACAATGAATTTACCAACTCTCCTGAGACAGCCTTTGACAACTCTGAAAATTCTGACATCAGAGGCCAGGGTTATCCTGGCTGGTATATGGAGATGCAGGATTTGGGATATAATTACCGGTTGACAGATTTTCAGGCAGCACTCGGGCTCAGCCAGTTAAAACGGGCTGACAAAGGATTACAGCGAAGAAAAGAAATTGCAAAGCGGTATACCGATTTTTTTGATGGAAAAAGTTACATTAAAGGGCATTCTGGGTTAGTTGAAGGGCATGCCTACCATCTCTATGTGATTGAAGCCGAAAATCGAAAAAGCCTTTATGATCACCTCCGAAAGAATGAAATTTTTTCACAGATTCATTACATCCCACTCCACCTGATGCCGTATTATCAACAGTTTGGCTGGAAAAAGGGAGATTTTCCAAATGCCGAATCATACTACTCGTCCTGCATCAGCCTCCCAATGTATCCGGCACTAACCGATGAACAGCAGGATTTTGTGATAGACTGCATACGCCGGTTTTATGAATGAAAAACAGAAAATAGGTTTGGGGACGGTTCAGTTTGGTACCCGCTATGGAATTTCCAATAAAAGCGGGAAAACAGAGCCCGAGGAAGTAGCCCGGATTCTGAATATTGCATCAAAGCACCATATCCGGATCCTGGATACAGCCTCAGCTTATGGCGATGCTGAAATAGTGCTGGGCATGAATGACCTGAGCCGTTTTTCAGTAGTTTCCAAATTCATGACACCTAAAGATGCCGGTGCCCTTCATCAACAACTGCAAAATACTCTGTCAGATTTGAACATTGAAAGCCTGTACGGTTACCTTGCTCACCGGCCGTTGCATCTGCTGGAAAATCAATATTTATGGGATGAATTGCAGAAATACCGGGAAAAAAACATAATCAAAAAAATCGGCTTTTCCTTAAACAGGCCACAAGAACTTGTTCAACTGCTCAATGCCGGAATTACCCCTGATATGGTGCAGGTCCCCTACAACTATTTTGACAGGCGGTTTGAGGAATCAATAAAAATTCTGAGAGAAATAAACTGCGAAATACATGCCAGATCAGCATTTTTACAGGGACTCTTTTTTAAAAAAAGAGAAGAATTATCCTTATTTTTTAATGATGTAAAACCCCTGATTGATAGCCTGCATCAAAACGTACGTCATCTGCCTGCATCACTGCTGGCATTTGTGATGAAACATCCGTTGATCGACCATGTCATTATCGGGGTTGAAAACAGCAGGCAGCTTGTGGAAAATTTGACAATGTTAGTACATGCAGAACCACTGCCTGAACTTGATATTACATTATCAGAAAAAATATTAATGCCTTCTAACTGGCCTGAAACATAATGGTTTACACTTTTGATCTAACCGGAAAAACCGTCCTGATTACCGGCGGATACGGCTATCTCGGAAAAGGAATTACAGAAAGCCTTTTGTGGCACGGTGCCGTGGTTTACGTTCTGGGCCGGACCCGTGAAAAATTTCTGAATGCGTTTAAAAATCACGAAAAGCTGGATGAATCGCTATTTTTTGAGCCCTGTGATATAGCCGATACATCATCGATTCAAAAAGCCTTTAAATCCGTTACCGAAAAGCAGGGCGGTTTTGATGTGCTGATCAACAACGCTTTTTACCTGCAAGGCAGCGATCCGTTAAAAATGACCGACCAGGAATGGGAAGCCGGGGTTGATGGCACCCTGAACAGCCTGTTCCGCTGCACTCGCGAAGCCATTCCGTATCTGATAAAGAGCAGTGCCCCGAGAATTATCAATGTGTCATCGATGTATGGCATGGTGGCACCCGAGTTTTCAGTTTACAAAAACTTCCCTGAAATGCAGAACCCGCCGCACTATGGCGCAGCCAAAGCGGGTGTGATTCAGCTTTCCCGCTATTATGCCAGTTTTTTGGGAGATGAAGGGATTACGGTCAACACTGTTACTCCCGGGCCGTTTCCGCCCAAACCGGTTCAGGAGAAAAAGGAGTTTATTGAAGAGCTGGAGAAAAAAACATCTCTGAAACGAATTGGAAAACCGGAAGACCTGGGTGGCACATTTGTATTTCTGGCATCCGATGCTTCCGGCTATATAACCGGGCAAAATATTGTGGTGGATGGTGGCTGGACAATTAAATAGTAAGTGCAAGTGTGCACGTCAAAAAAATGTTCAGAAAGCCGTACTATTGGATAAATCATGCAAAATAATTAATAATCAATATAAAAAAGCTAAATAAATTGTCTGGCCATTCGATTTATAATATTATAGAAATTGCAAATACCCATGGAGGAAGGGAGGATTATCTCAGGGATCTGATCAAAGAATTTGAAGAATTTTCCGGCAATTTTGGTATAAAATTTCAGCCATTGAAACCGGATACCATCGCAGTACCTGATTATGAGCATTATAGTGTTTATGAAAAGTTCTATTTTGATCACAATAAATGGGCATCTTTTATAAATGCAGCTTATAAAACAAAAGATGTTTGGCTGGACCTGTTTGATTTATATGGAGTTGAGATTCTTGAGAAAAATTTGGAAAAAGTATTTGGCATTAAACTCCAAGCCTCTGTATTAAATAATTTTGAGATACTTGATGCACTGGAGAAGGTCGATTTATCTGAAAAAAAGCTGATTGTAAATATAGCAGGTTATGAGTTTTCACGTATTGAACCACTCATTGATAAAATTGAAAAAAGCCTTGAACCGGAGGAGCTTTGGATAGAAATTGGATTTCAGGCGTACCCAACCAGACTTATTGATTCGGGATTTTCAAAAATTGAACGGATCAAGCAGAATTTTTCACATCCAATTGTATTCGCTGATCATGTAGATGCCACCCTCACCGATGCAAAGTATCTGCCTGTTTTTGCAGTTTTAAAGGGCGCCAATGTAATTGAAAAACATGTAAGATTGGATCGTGAAACAGAATATGACCACTTCTCGGGCCTGCTACCGGATGATTATAGAGAATACATCCGCATATTGGATGATTTTATGGCACTTGAGAATCAACCCTTTATAAATGAGAGAGAAACCAGTTATCTCAAAAATAGCCTAATGATACCTCTTCTGAATAAGGAATTACATAAAGGAGAAATTCCTGATTTGAAAAAAGATTTTGCGTTTAAACGGTCTGGGCTTAATGGCCTTGATGTTTACGAAATAGAAGAAAAACGCAGGGGGCATAATGTATTGGCTGTTGATTGTAAAAAAGGTGTACCATTGCGTTCTTCCGATTTCAAAAAATCTCACATAGCGACCATTATTGCTTGCCGTTTAAAATCGGCACGGTTAAAAAGAAAGGCATTAAAAAAAATTGGTGAACTGGCTTCCATAGAGTATTGTATCCGGAACTGTATGAAGTTCCCATACGCTTCAACTGTAGTTCTTGCATCTAGTACTGCTGATGAAGATGCAGTTCTTAAAGATTATACTTACAATGATTCGGTACATTTCTACAGGGGAGATCCCGACGATGTGATTCGCCGTTATGCAAAAATCATTGATGATCTAAAAATTGATATTTTTGTCAGGGTAACTGGAGATAACCCATTTGTTGATGCCGGTTTATGCAGAATTCTGATTGACAGCCATTTCGAAAATGGAGCTGATTATACAACAGCGAGCCGTACTGCTATTGGTGCGAATCTTGAAATCATAAACACATCGGCATTAAAAAAAGTAATGAGACATTTCCCAAAAGCCGAACATTCGGAATATATGGGTTGGTACTTTACCAATAATCCCGATCATTTTGTGGTCAACTACGTGGATTTGCCGGAGAAATATGCCAGGGATTACAGGCTCACACTCGATTATCCCGAAGATTTAGAACTTTATAATCAGATACACGAAACACTTTCTAAAAAACACTCAGAATTTGGGCTTTTGGACATTTTTGATCTGTTAGATAACTCCAATTTGGCGGAAATAAATAAAAAAATTAGCCAGAAGGATCAAACTGACAGTAAGTTGATTAAGACATTAAGAGAAAAAACCAGGATTAAATAGCAATCGAATTGATCACTACTGACATATTTATCAGAGCGGACGGAAGCCGTGAAATTGGCCTGGGGCACCTGGTCCGAAGTTTATCGCTGGCTCATATGCTGAAGGATGATTTCAATATCCGGTTTATATCGAAAGAAATTCCTGAAAGCATCAGGAGTGAGATTTCTAACAGTGGTTTTCAGTCAGAAATAATTGAATCTGAAGCTTTATTTTTTGAGGATAAAATTCATAAAGATGCTGTGGTGGTTTTAGACGGCTACCATTTTGATGAAGCATATCAAAATCAGATAAAAAAAGCCGGATGCAAACTGGCCTGTATTGATGATATTTATGAGCGGAAGTTCTCTGCAGACCTGATCATTAATCATGCTCCCGGGGTTGTTAAAGAAAATTATGATGCCCGGCCTGAAACAATTTTTGCTCTTGGCCCGGACTATGCTCTGCTGCGGCCCGCATTTTTGGAGGTGGCGGAAAATAAATTAACTAAACTACAAAAAGACACACTGTTCATTTGCTTCGGAGGCGCAGATGTTCAAAACAAAACAAAAGTTGCTTTGGAGACAGCATTGAATTTCGGGAAATTCAAAAATATTATTATCATCACAGGTTCTGCTTACAGTTATCTCAAAGAGTTAATGCCGCTGGTAGAAAGCCATACCAACATCGAACATCACCATTCAGTAGTTGAAAAAGATATGGTTCGGCTTATGACAGAAGTGGAAACAGCCATTGTACCGGCAAGCGGAATACTATTTGAAGCTCTGGCAGCAGGCAACAAAGTGATCTCCGGCACTTATACAAACAATCAAAAACAGGTATATAACGGATTTAAAAAGCTGGGGGCTATAATAGATGCGGGGCATTTTGAACCGGAGCAAATCCATTTAGCCTTGTTACAGGTACAAGATCTTAAAACAAAACAACTAATTGACGGCAAAAGCCCGGAACGGATAAGAAATCTGTTCAAAAAACTTATAAGAGAAAAAACATTTTTAAGATGACAATATTGGGAATAGCAAACGATGAAACCGCAAGCGCATGCATTGTGAAAAATGGCAAGCTCGTTGCTGCAG
>SL_3KL_010_SEDDRAFT_10003412_pt1 | contig 14414 bp, 12 predicted proteins | sample SodLakKL_010_SED_2_FD_10381 | JGI IMG/M metagenome (IMG submission 10381)
TGGGGGCCTCGGGTGTCGGTACGGCCAGCACATCCAGGACACAGCAATCGATCTCGGCTTCCCAGTCCAGCGCATCGCCTGTTTCCAGCTCCAGTGCCGCCAGATTGACTCGCCGCTCGCCGCCGGCATGGGAGAAGTTGCCGCCAACGTAGAGCACATCATCCAGCGCGCTCATTGCAAACACCACGGAACTCGTCCCGGGATTCCAGTCCGTCAGAACTCCGGTTTCGGCGTCAAAGGCCGCCAGGGTTTCCCTCGGTTCGCCACCGGCCCAGCTGCCGACATACATCCGGTCGCCGGAAATCGCAAAGGATTCCACTCGGAAGTCCGCTCCGGCCTGCCAATCCAGCAAGCTGGCATCGTTGCGGCTTATGGCAGCCAGTCTTTGTCGGTCTTGCCCGTTGACCCGTTGAAAGGCGCCCCCCGCATAGACCACATCGTTATGCATGGTGATCGAGTGTACCGGTCGGTCAATCTCTGGCGCCCAGTCCAGGACCTGTCCCGTATCGGCATCGTAGGCTGCAATGTGACCTCTGGTAACGGGGTCATTGCTGAGTACGGTACTGCCTCCGGCAATAGTCCCGCCGCCCGTAAGCGTGAAGTCGCCAGCGGCGTAGATGCGACCGCCCGTCGCCGTCAGGCTGCGAACACGGTCATCAGCAGCGGGGTCCCAGGAAAGAAGATCGTCCGAGTCGGTAGCGATGGCTGCCAGACGGGTACGCAGGCCGCCACCGATGCTGGTGAAGTCCCCGCCTGCATACAGCCGGCCTTTATGAACGATGAGCGTCTCGACCACAGCATTGGCGCCGGGGTTCCAGCTCAGCAGCGCGCCCGAGTCAGCATCGAAAGCCGCCAGCCGTTCCCGGTCCACGGTCCCGGAAGCTGTGAACGCCTCGGTGAAAAAGCCACCGACAAACACCCGGTCACCGTCGATGGCAAAGGTGTGGACCGAGGAATCCACGGATGCGCTCCAGTCCAGCAGTTCACCGGTGTCTGCATCAAGTGCGGCCAGGTTGTTCCGGGGAGTGCCGTTGATGCCTTGAAACAGGCCGCCGACATAGAGGGTATCGCCGTCCCGCTTCATGGTCCTGATGCTGCCATTCACCACCGGTGTCCAGTCAGGGTCCAGTACCCCGTGGCGATCGATTCGGGCGAGACGCTGACGCGGTTGGCCGTCGACCTGGTCGAAGAATCCGCCGATGAACCAGCCGCCTTCCCCATCCGCCACTACGGCGCGGATGGTGTTGTCAACAACTGGCAGGGTGCCGGTCAGCTTGCCGTTGTCCAGATCGAAGGCGGAGCCATCGCCCGTGCTGGGCAGAACATGATTGAACCGCCCGCCAATATAGAGCAGACCCTCATGAACCAGCATGTCGTAAATATCGCCGAACACGACTGGCGCTGTCGGACGAGCTGCTTCCATCGGCGAACGCAGCCCGTCGGCCTCGACAACGAAGAACCAGCCGGTATCAGGGTCCAGGCCGTCACCGACGGCGGTCATGGTGTGACGGCCGCCGGTGACACCCATGACGGATCCGGCATCCTCGCAGAGCGAGTGGTTGTCCCAGTCACATTCCGGATCGGAGGAGTAGAACAGGTCTACCGTCTCCGGACCGTCCCAGGCAATGTGGAGCTGCATGATGTCCGAGACGGTTTTCAGGGCCAGCTCGCTGAAGCACTCGATCTCGATGTCGTCCACATCGGCTTCATCGATTGTGCCCTGAGCGTTGCCTACTTCGCAGAAGTGCCCCGCCGGATGCTGCGCAACCGTGACGTTGTAGTGACTGCCATCCTGCAGTTCTTCCGGGAACTGGAAGGGGCCGTTCCCGGCAATGGACAGGCTCTGGTTTCCGGATTCGTCAAGGACCAGCTCACCCGATGTCAGTCCCTTGACTTCACCCCCCAACGAGAAGCGTTCCCCACCGCCGATCCCGCCCGGAAGCTGTCCCTCGAAGCCGGAATCGGCGCAAGCACCAAGAACGATCAATAGGGTAATGAACAGTGCTCGAATCCGATTCTGTCGTGTCTTGTGCATGTAAACGCCTCTGTCCGTCCGGAGACCGAACGCCCCACGGAAAAAATGCACCCCATCCAGCTGTCCGGATGCGGTGACCCCTGTTCTTTGTGTAGAAACGACAAATCGGCGCGAAACCAGCCATTGCCTTGTCAGAGTCTGGAGAGTGAGGGGATCAGGTATTGCCGATGCATGGGCGAGTAGGCGCTCTAGGCACTCCCGAGGGCGCAGGCGCGGAGGAGCGTCGGCATTATCTGCAAGGGGCAATACGCGAAGCGGTGAGCGGGCTGGGAATGGCTTTGGCGTGCCCTAATCGGTTGCCAGGGGAATGACCGTTTGGCGAAGGTAGTTGTGCATGGCCTCAATCTCTTCGTCCGTGAAATGGCTGAATCGGTTTCGGGAGACACTGGCCATCAAACCCAGCTCCCTGTCGCCGATGGCCACGCCTTCCTTCATCAGGTGACGAAAGGCCTCCGGGCTGTACGCCTTGGCCACCACCAGCGAGGGTGAGCCCAGTTCGTCGCCTCCCAGGTGATCACCATGGCATTCCGTACAGGTGGTGCGCACGAGATACTCGCCCGAGAGGGACGGGTTCTCAGACTGGCTTGTTCTCATGGGCGGCAACTCGCGGATCATTCTGGGTTGCGGTTGAAAATGCCCGAGCGCGAAGAGGGTGCGGGCGCCAATTCGATAGCGGCTTGGCGGCAGCGCCTGACCCTGGTGTTCCACGGATTGAATGAAGGCCAGAATGGCGATCAGGTCTTCATCGGACAGGAAGTGCAGCATGCTGGATGGCATGGCCATGGTCCCGCGGCCGTCCGGGTAGATCCCGTGCCGAATGATTGCATCCAGCTCACCCAGGCTGTACTTCTCCATCGACTCGCGCAGGTTGGGCGCGGTCAGCCTCGCCAGAAACGGCGCATCAAGAAAAACGGCACCATCCAGATTGCCGTGGCAGCCAATACAGCCGCGGGTGCGGGCTAGCCGTTCCCCTTCGGCGAGCACGGCCGGGTCCTTGGGGAGCGCCGCAGGCGCAATCAGCGGCGAGGACACCTCGAAGGTTCGCGTCATCCTGTACTCGGAAACCCCATAGATGCCGAGCACCATCAAAATGAGTAAGGAGCACAGAAAGCCGAGCGCATAGCCGGTCCATCGCAGAACACGCTTCATGCGACCACCCTCGTTGCCGACCAGGCCGGCAGTTGAGATCACCATTCCCCTGTATCAACGAAGCATAGACGCAGAATCCCCCAGACTACCGGATTCCCGACGAGCGGAACCTGCCTGCCTGGACGACCTAATCCCGGAGGACAGCTATTTCCCGTGCAGCCATATTCTGAAGTTGGGTGTCAGAAGCCGTTGAGGCAGATAGGGGTCCCTCAGGCCCGGGCGAGGTCCTGGCGCGGTACTGGCAGGGCACCGCGCCAGAACTTCACCGTTTAGCTATCATTCGTCATTGCCCACGTGGGCAACGTCCTGAACCTCAAAGACCTGCCATGGCTCATCTGCCGGATCACCTTCCATCACCCAGGCATATTCGCCGGGTTCATCGACTGTGACAGTGAACCAGGCCCGGCCATCGGTCGGCATGCTGTAATACGCGTGATACCCGCCCAGGAAGTCTGCTGGCGCCGGGTCCTGGAGGCCACGATCCAGGTCGTACCAGTTCAGCCAGGAGACGACTTCCGCCAGGTCGGTGTCTCCGGTCACCCGGATTAGGTGGACATCATTGCGGGCCGGTACGCCATCTTCCCCGGCGGAGACATGGACTTCGATCGTCTGTTTGCCGAGCGCCAGGGCCACTTCCATGTGGGCGCCGTCCGCATCCAGGCTGAGGATCACATCGCCCTCGGGCTGCGCCCCGCCGCTGTCTGCCTCGGTGACCGTGATTTCACGGATCATGCCGTGAGAGAGGTGGATGTCGCCGTTCTCTGTCTTTACCCAGCATTCCAGGGCGTAGGTCCCAGGTTCGAGCTTGAGGATGCTCTCACTAACCCGACCGGCCGAGAGCAGATTGCGCGAGTTGACATACTCCACCTCCAGAGCCCATTCCGACAGATGCTCGCCGATGGCTTCATCGAGCTCGTCCAGGCCAATTTCGCCGTCGCGCATGCCCTCCCAGATGGCTTCCCAGCCTCTGATGACCTCATTCATATAGGTTTCATAATCGACTCCATCCGGCAGCCGGGCGAGGCTGATCTCGTGAATTTCCGCAGCGCGCTGGTTGTCCAGCCGCAGCGTGACCCATCCCGAGGGGATCTCCGCAGGTGCCACGAAAGCGTAGTCGGCGGCGACAATGTCCACCACGTGAGGTTCGGGGGGCACCGCTTCCGCTGGCGCTTCCTCAGCGGCTGCCGCTTCAGTCGGGGCCGCCGTCTCTTCCGGTTCGGCTTCCTCGGCCGGATCGCAGGCGGCCAGTGCAAGCACGCATCCTGCGGACAGGATCAGATACAAGAACGGTTTGAAATGCATGGCAACTCTCCCTGGCTGCTGGATTTCTCCGCCGCAGGACACAGCCGAAGGCAATGGCCCTGCTCCCTTTTTCAAGCGGATTGGAACCTTGAGCGTAGTCGGTGGTGAGGCAGCTTTCCATGTTCCAGGCCGGACTGGGGAGGCTAGTGAAGAATCAGGGATGTTCACAATCCAACGGTGTCATTGGGCGGGCGTTGCTGAAGGTCAGGGCAGATACTTTGTCAGCGCTGCCCGACACGCCGGTCCCAACAAGCGAGACATCCACTTCCCAGCTTGGCTGTTGACGCACGTTCGTGGGGTGTCTGTTGAACTGAGCTCGGGTGGAATGCCGGCTTGTCGGTCATCGAGGGGTGTCCCCCAGGGCAGCCTCCGCAGGACGGTCGCCAAGGTGCCGAATAGCGAATCAGCTGTATTCGAGTGCTTTCTACACGGGAAACTGCCCTTAAGTGTAGGAATCTCGCGGCGGATCAGGCAAGTTGGTCTATGGGGCGGCTGATCGTTCTATCCGCGCCTGGCCGCTAAGCCATCATGACTCTATAAGCCCGGGATCCCACCAAGCCAGTGAGTGGAGCGTTTATGAATCCTCTTGATTCGATGTTGGCTTCAATCAACCGAATGGAGCGATGGGTCCACCGGGAGCGTCGGCTGACCCGCTTGCCGCTGCGGATTCTCTCTTCTGTGGCACTGCTGATGGTGATGGTCGTCAGTAATCTGATTGCAGTCGTTCGCTGGCCGTTTGCCGTTATTACAAGGTTAATGATTGGCGGAAAACGCCACTCTTCGGGCCAGAGGAGCGATCAGGCGGTTATTCCCGTAGATGAGGCCACACTGGAGCGCCTGATTGACTCTCGCCAAGCTGTTCTCGTTGATTTCTGGGCTGAGTGGTGTGGCCCTTGCGTCATGATGAATCGCTCGCTGGAGCGTTTGGCAGAGCTTCATGGGGATGCGTGTCGGATTGCAAAGGTCAATGCGACGACACAGGGCCGGCTCGCGAAAGCCTTTGGGGTCAGGGGGTTGCCTACATTGATTCTATTCGAGAACGGCGAAGAAATAAGGCGCCATGCCGGAGCCCTTTCACTAGGGGAATTGGAATCCTTCATCGGCCTGGGTGTAAAGAAGGGCGGCAGGTAATGTTCCAGACCGCTGGAAGTTGTGGGTTCCCTTTTTAGATGAGTCAGTGACGGAGCATGTGCCATGGAATCGGGTTTCATGACGATTGTCAGTTTTCTGGTCCTCTTGCTTGAGGCAGTAGGCGTTGCGGTTATTGTAGGCGGGTTTGTTGTCTCGACTATCGTCTACATTGCCCAGCCGCCGCTCTGGGCAACGCATGCGGCCTATCAGGCATACCGGCGACGTAGCGTACGTGGTTTGATACTGGGCCTGGAGTTTCTGGTAGCTGCTGACATCATAAAGACCGTTGCCATCGACTACACGCTTGAGAGCGTGATGCTGTTAGGCGTCATTATTCTTATCCGGTCCTTTCTGGTGTTTGCGTTGCATTTCGAGATCGATGGACGGTTCCCGTGGAGCCGCGGCGATTCATCAGAATAAGATGAAAATGGGCGCAGCCAGAAGAAGGTCACGCGCCCGATCATCAATGAGGGTTCTCTCTATAAAATCATCGGCTGGGCGCCGTTGAGGCCCCCTGCCTGAAGCACCGAACCGCCTGCCAGTTGCGGTGCCCTGGTCGACGGTAATAACCTCAGCAATTGATTCCATTACGACGAGATTGATTATGCGTGTATTCCGGAGCCTGTTAGTTGTTGTGGTGCTGAGCATGATGGGGGTATCTGCGACGGCCGCTGAACGAAGTCTTGCCATCGATGATGCGACGGTGACCGAGCATAGTGTGCGTATTCAGGGGGAACGGGTTCGCTATTCGGCGACCACGGGGACCCAGCCGGTCTGGGACGAGGATGGAAAGCCCATTGCCTCACTGTTCTATACCTATTACCAACGCAGCGATGTTCGTGATCAGGATAAGCGCCCGTTGTTGATCTCCTTCAATGGCGGGCCGGGTTCGGCGTCGGTGTGGATGCATGTGGCCTATACCGGGCCGCGGGTACTGAGAATCGACGATGAGGGCTATCCGGTGCAGCCCTATGGGGTGCGTGACAATCCTTACTCTGTGCTGGATGTGGCCGATATCGTCTTCGTCAATCCGGTGAACACGGGCTATTCCCGTGTTGTCCCCGACGAGGAGGGGGAGAAGATCAGCCAGGAGGAGCAGAAGGAGCGCTTCTTTGGTGTCAACGCGGACATCGAGTATCTGGCCGATTGGATCAACAGCTTTGTTACCCGAAATGAGCGCTGGAACTCGCCAAAATACCTGATCGGCGAAAGCTACGGCACCACGCGCGTGGCAGGCCTCGCCCTTGAACTCCAGAACCGCCAGTGGATGTATCTCAACGGCGTCATCCTGGTCTCGCCTACCGACATGGGCATCGACCGGGACGGGCCGGTGAAGGCAGCCAACCGGCTGCCGTATTTCGCAGCCACCGCCTGGTACCACGATGTGCTTGAGGAGGACCTGCAGGAACGGGACCTCTACGAACTGCTGCCTGAGGTGGAGGCCTTTACTCTGGACGAGTACTTGCCTGCTCTCGCACGCGGCGCATTTCTTGAAGATGAAGAGCGGCAGCGCATTGCCGAGCAGGTGGCGCGATACTCCGGTTTGTCGGTAGACAGCGTGCTGGGCAGCAATCTGGAGATCGAGACCGCCTTCTTCTGGAAGGATCTTCTAAGGGATCGCGAACGGACCGTGGGGCGCCTGGATTCGCGCTATCTCGGTATCGATCGCAAGAATGTCGGTGACCGTCCGGACTATTGGGCGGAACTGACCGCCTGGCTGCATGCCTTCACCCCGGCCATCAATCACTACATCCGCACTGAGCTGGAGTACGAGACGGACATCAAATACAACATGTTCGGCCCGGTTCATCCCTGGGACCGACAGAACAATCGCACCGGGGAGAACCTGCGCCAGGCGATGGCCCAGAACCCCTATCTCAATGTGCTTTTTCAGGCTGGCTATTATGACGGCGCCACCAACTACTTTGATGCCAAATACAGTATGTGGCAGCTTGATGCCAGCGGGAAAATGCGGGACCGCCTCAGCTTCAAGGGATATCGCAGCGGCCACATGATGTATCTGCGCTACGAAGACCTCCGTCTGTCGAACGAGGATTTGCGCGAGTTCATCCTCGATTCGGTCCCGAGCGATGGCGAAGCCGCCCGCTACGACTGATGGCTGGACGCGAGCGAAAGCTCAGGGTCTGACAGTGATGCAAGGGAGGGGCGTGGATTTTGCCATTTCTTGCATGGGCCCAATCACCACCGGCCGACTGCCGTGACGGGAGATTCTGATGACGGCACAGTCAACAGTCAGACGACTGATCCTCATGCGTCACGGGGAGGCCGGCTCGGCTACGCGCGCTGGGGCGGGCGGGGATTACGAGCGACCGCTGACCCCGGCCGGCGCTGCGGATGTGAGCCGCATGGCGGCTTGGCTGAAGAAGCAGCAATGGCAGCCGGCGGTGATTCTCTGTTCCCCGGCTCGCCGGACCCGGGAAACGGCTCGGTTGGTCATTGAGGGCCTTTCACTCCCTGACGGCAGCGTGCACAGTGACCCACGCCTGTATCTGGCCGATGAACACACCATCCTGACGGTGCTGGCTGAGCAAGCGGCTGACCGGGGCACGCTCATGCTGGTGGGCCATAATCCGGCCCTGGCCAGCCTGATCGCCCGCTTCACCGGCCCCCACCCTGCGGTCCCGCCCGCCACCGTCGCTCTGCTGGAGGCCCATACGCCGGATTGGCAGCTCACCGGCCAGGTACTCCGGACCCATGCGGTGCGACAGCCGGGCCTGGATTAAGCCAGAACGCAAAGGGCGCCGCCCCTTATCACCCAAAGGAACGGCCGGCCAGACGCTTTTCTGTTGGATGCTGACTGAGAACTACGAAAATGGCGCCGATCGTTCATTGGCAATTTACGGCGTAATTTTAGGTGTTTTGGAAAACAGGGGTGACAAAGGGTGTTTGTCCGGTGGTAAGTGACTTCTCGATCAGTGCATTTACTTCAGACAAAAAGGTGGGACGCTGAGAGGGTCTGGACTCGGCACATCCGTGTTGCTCCGCACATCCGTGGCGCTCCGAATTCCAGAACTGGCCTCAGCGTCCCTGGGGTTGATACTGCGTCAGTGGCTAGCGACGATCTGTTCGCTATCGAACATACCCTTAACGATACTCAGCGGGTAGGGAGAGGCGGTGAATAGTGACAAGCAGTCGACTCGCAAGCGACTTACCATCAGCCTGGTGATGGCCGTGCCCTGCTGTCATTGGCTTGATGAAGTGTAGTTACTTTGGGGGTATTGCCTGGTCTATCGCACAAGGGGTGGGCCCCCGGAAGTGGGGTCCCTTGCAATCATTTATTCTGCATCAAATAAAAAAGGTCCGCTGAGAGGGTCTCGACTCGGCACCTCCGTGTTCTTCAGCACATCCGTGTAGCTCTGAACCTCCATGTTGCTCCGCACATCCATATTGCCCTGCACTTCCCTTTGCTCCGAAATCTCGACCCTTCTCAGCGTCCCCACGAATCATACTCCGCTGATGCGTTCCGATGATCTGTGCGGTAGCGAACATAGAAGCGAGAGACTAAAGACACGTAGAACGCCGGGATGATCCAGCGCGCGGTCAATTACTTGTTGCAAGCGAATACGAGCGTGGTTTCGGATAGAGCAACGATACTTGATGGCCGTTCCGGTGCGCAGTGAGGGCTGAACGTCAACCACTTCCGTAGTCTGGTCATGGCTTATCAGAAGCGGCCGTATACACAAGCCTGAAGGGTTTCGATCCGATTTGTCGAGTGGCCGCAAGTGCCTTGGTCGACAAACTCAGCGCGGGTCTTCAGATTCCTGCGCATCCGTTGATATGAGACATCCAGGGCCCGGTTGTCCCCAGATTCAGGAACGCCACCCATGCGGAGGTCGTAGGCTTTCTGTCGCTGGAACCTGGTGCTGCGCCTGCTGAGTCAAGGTTGATATCGTCGGTACAGGTCCAAGGTCGCATTCCAGGCAGTACGCCATAATAGGCTCCCATCATGGCTTCTCTTCAGAGACCGTCGCCCCCGGAGGCAAACGTCTTTAAGGTTGAATCGTCGTGAAGAATACCTGTTACGGAGAAGTGCTCTTTGCGTTCTTCCCCGGCTTTACCGGTGTACAGGCAAAGGCCGTTGTCCTTGAGTCATCCATAACGCCGTCATCCACCTCGCTAGGCTGTGTCCTCTTGCCAGTGACTTGCTGCCGCTTGGATTGCCAGAATGCTCGGTCCGCTCTTGACTTGTGAGGGAAATCCGCTAAATTAATGAGTAGACCGGTCGGTCTAGGAGGTAAGATGCCGAGGGATACCAAGGAACAGTTGCTGGAAACCGGCTTGGAGATGCTGCTGCGGCAGGGTTACTCCGGCCTGGGGATTCAGTCAGTCTTGCGTGAAGCCGGGGTCCCCAAGGGCTCCTTCTATCACTTTTTCAGTAGCAAGGAAGATTTCGCGCTGCAGGTGATCGACCGCTACATGGCGAACGTCCACGAGGGCCTTGATCTGGCTCTGGGCGACGATTCTCGTCCGCCACTGGCCCGAGTTCGGCGATTTTTCGAGCTCAGTCGGGACAAGTACGAAAGCGAAGGCCGACTGGGTTGCTTGCTGGGCGGGCTGGGCCAGGAACTCGCGGGGGTCAGTGAAACCTTCCAGCAAAAAATTGAAGGTTGTTTTTCAGTGATTGTGAGCCGCATCACCGAATGTCTGGAGGAGGCGCGCCAACGGGGAGAGTTGCCGGCGCACAACGATCCCGCGGACATGGCCAATCTGCTACTGAACTGCTGGGAGGGCGCCGCACTGCGCAGCCGCCTCTGGCGGGATACGGCGCCTCTGGACGCGATGCTCGACTTTTATTTTGCCGCGGCAAAATCCGCTTGATCGAAATCGTTGCAAAAAAGGGACAAAGCCAAGCTCGTCTCCATCGGGCGAGGGTGTCAACTAAGTACTTGAGAGTGTCAACGACGGGAGGGTAGTGATCATGTTCACCACAAAACTTCGCCGAGCGACGGACAAGCAGTTCGTCCAGGTCCAGCTTGCTGGCCTTGCCATGCTGATTCGCGGTCAGCTTCAGCTTGTGTCAGCTTCCAGTGGACCGGAGGGGAGCGGCGTTAAAAACCAAGGCGGACCGGCCGTCATCGTTAATTGTGTGAGTTTGCAAGACGCGCAGGAATGCATGGCGTTTGCCGCTCGTAATGGCGTGTTGATCAGTGTCTTCAATGGCAAGTCTGAAGACGGCACCTTGCCGGCCTATGACGGCTGTATGGCTGTGGATCTGAGCGCGGTCAAGTTTTAACGTCCTTGAGCAAGAGCGCCGGTTCGCACCGGCATGCGCAGGGAGTGATTGTGCCATACATATCGCCTCCCCGAGCAGAGAACGTCTTGCGTCATTGAGGGAAATACGGAGAACCCCCATGCTTGTTAGCAAACATAACCTTGCATTGATTGCCGCCAGCTTGATGCTAGCAGTCAATAACCCTGCCACGGCCGTTCAAGCCGGCGAAGCTACAGCGGAGCGTCCCGAGACTCGGCAGAAAGCACATACTCATCATCCGGACGACGACCTGGACTGGTTGCCCTGTCCTGATTTCATGCCTGACGGCTGTGGCATCGCGGTATTGCAGGGCAAGCCCGATGAGAATAACGCCGATGTCTTCTTCCGCATGGCCGCTGATACGGTGGTACCCGGTCATTGGCACACGTCTGCCGAACGAATGGTTCTGGTTGCCGGAGAGATGGTCGTGGACTATGAAGGGCAGGACCCGGTTCGGCTGACACCGGGAGCCTATGCCTATGGCCCTGCCGGCCTACCACACGAAACCCACTGCACGAGTGAAGAAGGTTGCGTGCTGTTCATTGCTTTCGAGGAGCCGGTTGATGCCCATCCGCATGACTGATTGACCTGAGTTCCACATGGGCACCCATCCCTCTGGGTCAAGATTGTGGTGCGCACTTTCTGTGCCATTGAATCAGGGATGGGGTGGGTGTCCAGGAGCCATTCGCCAGCATGAGCATGCGGGTGTCCACTGATTCACAGAACAAGGAGGGGTTTCTGCCTTGCCGGGGATAGTTTGATAACAAGCAGGTACAATAGTCCTCAGGCGTACTCACGCACTGGAAGACTACCCACCACTCTATCACTCATTGGATCCAAGCCATGTTTCTTGTGGATCACCCTTATGTCTCGGAATTCCTGAAAGAAACACTTCGGGATAATGCCCTGCCCGTGGTTAAGACGCCCGCAGCCCGAGAGCTGGGCCTGCTGCCTGGAACGTCCATGATCAGCGAGGCCCGTGCCGCTGCTTTGATGAACGAGACCGCGACGCCCACGGTGTGTGCCACATCCGAAAATGCCTTCGGCTGGATCGCCGAGCAAAGCGGTTTTGGCCAACTGGCCCGGACAGTGGAGCTTTTCAAGAACAAGGCGACGTTTCGTCGCCTGACCCGCTCCCTGTTTCCGGATTTCGCATTCACCGAGGTTGAAACGGAGGCGCTTGCCTCATTTCCGATTGAATCGATGACCTTGCCGTGCATCGTCAAGCCGACCGTGGGCTTCTTCAGCCTGGGTGTCTACAAGGTCTCCTCTCCCGAGGATTGGCCGGAGACGGTGGCCAGGATTGAGTCAGAAATCGAGCACATTCAGCACATCTACCCCGCGGAGGTCGTGAACCTCCAATCGTTCCTGTTGGAGGAGTGTATTGATGGCGAGGAGTTTGCTGTCGACGCCTACTTCACTTCGGAGGGGGAGCCGGTGATTGTTGGTATTTGGCAGCATCGATTCTCTTCCGCTGAGGACGTCGGCGATCGGTTGTATTCCACATCCCGGGCTCTGATTGAGACCTATCTTGCGCGGTTTGAGGCCTTTGTCGGCGAGATCGGAAAGCTGGCAGATGTCAAGAATTTCCCTCTTCATATCGAACTTCGGGAAGCGCCGGACGGTAGCCTGCGTCCGATTGAAGTCAACCCCTTGCGCTTTGGCGGGTGGTGCACCACCGCTGACGGGACCTGCAAGGCCTTTGGGCTGAACCCCTATGTCGCCTATTACAAGCAGCAACGACCTGACTGGGAAGCGCTCTTAAAAGAGCGGGGCGACGAGGTGTACAGCATCGTTGTCCTGGATAATTCCAGCGGCGTCCGGGGCAATGAGGTTGCCACCTTCGACTATGACAAAGTGCTCTCCCTGTTCAGCAAGCCCCTGGAGTTACGAAAAACCGACTATCGGCGATACCCGGTATTTGGCTTCCTGTTCGTCGAGACCGCTGACTGGAACGCGAGCGAGCTGGAATCCATCCTGCATTCTTCTTTGCGCGAGTTCATTGAGCGGCGATAGCGGCGCGTAGCGCAAACACTGGCGGTGATGAGCGCCTGAGACATTCCGCGGCGAACAAAAAAATCCACTGCGAGGCAGTGGGTTTAATGAGCGCTTCATGAAAGATGATTTCATGAGGCGGCCAGTCATTCGGTGGTCCTATCGAACGACAGGCGATCGCTCTTTCGCCTCCCCTTGTTCGACATACTGATCCACGGCTTTTAGCTGCGGAAGAAAAGTAGCAGTATCCCACCAACGCTTGAGGCAGCGCCGAGAATGAAGTACCAGGTGGTCTGGTCCGTGAAGCGGCCGGTAAATGTCTCGACCACCTGTTCACTGACGCTTTGCGACGCCTGGTAGCCAAAGAATAAGAGGATCCCCCCGACGATCAAGAGGACGATGCCAATGATCTGCATACTGTTCATGATGCCGCTCCCGTAGTGATTCTGCCAGCCACTATTAGAGCAAAACAGGCGTATCCAGCTCTGTTCGGTGACGAACATAGAGCACTGAATTCTTCCCGGCCACGAGCGTCCTTGCGACTTCCTGCTTTTGACACCCGAGCGCCAAATCTCGCTCGGGTGCTTGCACGCTGCCACTGCCCACGCAGAGGCTTGCAGCTGCCCAGTCAGCTATTGCCGTTACGCCCGGAACCCGAAGGAGGTGCTGAATCGGCTGACTGTGACGTTTCATACGAATCAGCCATGCGTTGAAGGCGTTCCATCAGAACAGCCTGATGGAGTTCTTTCTGGCGTATTTCATTGCGCAGTGCCTTCAGGAGCGAGGCAGCCATAAAGATCATCAGCACCATGAAGGGAAAGGCAGCGACAATCGAGATTGTCTGCAGGGCGGCCAGGCCCCCACTCATGAGGAGAACCCCGGCCACCAGTACCTGAACGAGCCCCCAGGTCGCCCGCATCCAGCGGCTGGGTGACAGCACCCCTCGGCTGGTAAACATGCCCAGAACAAAGGTCGCGGAATTTGCGGACGTGATGACGAACAGAATAATTAGTACCAGCATGGCAATGCCCAGGACCTGGGCGCCGGGAAGATGGCCAAGCGTGGCGAACAGGGCGGAACTCATTTCTGTGACAACCGCATCACCAATGGCTGCCCCTTCAAAGAGCTCAAGATAGAGCGCTGTCCCACCAAATGTGGCAAACCAGAGAATGCTGAGCATTACGGGCATGCCGATCACGCCGAGCACGAACTCCCGGATGGTTCGACCGCGAGAAATGCGCGCAATGAAGCTGCCGACGAAGGGTGCCCAGGACAAGCCCCAGGCCCAGTAGAAAATCGTCCAGCGTTCGACCCAGTCTTCTCCTGTATAGGGCGTCATGACCAGACTCATACCCATCATGTTGGAAAAGTAATCACCAATAGCGTTGGTCATGGCCGCAGTGATGAAATCGGTGGGGCCCAGAAACAGCACGTAAACCAGTAGTACGGCTGCCAGCATCATGTTCACATCACTGACATAGCGTATCCCGCTTTCCAGTGGGGTCAGGGAGCAGAGAATGAAGATAATGG
>SL_3KL_010_SEDDRAFT_10003413_pt1 | contig 14412 bp, 11 predicted proteins | sample SodLakKL_010_SED_2_FD_10381 | JGI IMG/M metagenome (IMG submission 10381)
AAAAGAGAGGCAAGGCCTGGTGATAATGAGATACTGATCAGCAGGTTGGTTGATCGTGCCCTGCGCCCTTTGTTTCCCGCCGATTACCATGCTGAAACTTTTGTAACTATCGACCTGATTTCGGCCGATAAGGACATAATGCCTNATGCACTTGCCGGACTTGCTGCCTCAGCTGCAATAGCGGTATCAGATGTCCCCTTCAATGGTCCCGTTTCAGAGGTGCGGATAGCCAGGGTTGAAGGTCAGTTCAGGATTAATCCCACTTTTTCTGAAGTTGAGAAGGCAGATATTGACCTGATAATCGGGGCAACCATTGACAATATTCTTATGGTAGAGGGCGAGATGAAAGAAGTTTCCGAAGCCGACATGATGGAAGCCATGAAACTTGCACATGCTGCAATCAAGGTGCAATGCAGGGCCCAGATGGACCTGATGGAGATGGCCGGAAAAACAAATAAACGAGAATACAGCCACGAAGTGAACGATGAGGAGTTGAGGGGAAGGATACGTAAAGAGCTGTATGATAAATGCTATGAGGTTGCAAAAAGTGTAAAGGCCAAACATGACCGTTCAGATGCATTCGGGCAGATAAAAGAGGATTTCATTGCGTCACTGCCTGAGGAGCCTGAGCCTGATGTTGCGCTGATTGATAGGTATTATCATGAAGTGCAGAAAGATGCGGTAAGAAATCTGCTTCTTGATGAAAGTGTGAGGCTTGACGGCAGAAAGAATGACGAGATCAGGCCGATTACCTGTGAGGTTGATTTTCTTCCTGCGGCCCATGGATCTGCCCTGTTCACCAGGGGTGAGACCCAGTCGCTTACCACTGTTACACTCGGAACCAAGCTGGATGAGAAGATGGTTGACGAGGTATTGCGTAAAGGCAAAGACAAGTTTGTATTGCATTACAACTTCCCGCCTTATTCAACCGGCGATGCAAGGCCTATCCGAGGATTGTCACGCAGGGAGGTTGGGCACGGAAACCTCGCACACCGGTCGCTTAAGGGTATGGTGCCAAACGATTCCGAAAATCCATATGCTATAAGGATTGTGTCAGATATTCTTGAATCAAACGGGTCGTCATCTATGGCAACAGTCTGTGCAGGCAGCCTTGCATTGATGGATGCCGGCATTAAGATAAAAAAACCGGTCTCAGGCATCGCGATGGGGTTAATAGCAGACCCGGAGTCAGGGAAGTATGCGATACTTTCCGATATCCTTGGCGACGAGGATCATCTTGGTGATATGGACTTCAAGGTAGCTGGCACGTATGACGGCATTACGGCCGCACAGATGGATATAAAGGTCGATGGATTATCATACGAGGTCCTTGCAAAGGCGCTTGATCAGGCAAGAAAGGGGCGCCTTCATATACTTGACAGGATGGCCGAAGCAATCAGTGAGCCCCGTGCAGACCTCAAGCCTCATGCTCCGCGAATAGAGCAGATAAAGATACCTAAAGATATGATAGGCGCCATAATCGGGCCGGGTGGCAAGATAATCCAGGACATACAGTCCAGATCGAATGCCACCATTGTTGTTGAAGAGATTGATAATTTCGGTTATGTCGATGTTTTTGCCGACAACAAGGAATCGATAGAAACGGCCATGCGTATGATCAAGAGCATTATAGCAGTTCCTGAAGTAGGGATGATTTACAAAGGCAAGATAAAGTCAATAGTGCCGTTTGGAGCATTTGTGGAGATATTGCCCGGTAAGGAAGGGTTGCTCCATATTTCTGAAATTGACTGGAAACGCACAAATGCAGTCGAAGATGTCTTGAATGAAGGTGAAGAAGTTGAGGTGAAGCTGATTGATCTTGACAGTAAGACAGGGAAACTGAAGCTTTCGCGGAAGGCTTTGCTGCCAAGACCCGAAAGGCAGGCGGACAAGAACTGACACTGATTTTTCCGGCATCCCCGAAAGGGGAATAATAACTATTACAGGGAGGCTGTCTCAAAAGGGCAGCCTTTTTTAGTTACCGGTAACTGTTGCCAATATTTAAATATTAGTGTAGGTTTACCAACTGATATGGAAGTTGTCTCTGATCAGGGTTAATAAATGGAATATCTTGTAATTGAGGGAAATATAGGCGCGGGAAAGACCACTCTTGCAAAAATGACAGGTAAACGGCATAATGCCAGGGTGGTTCTTGAGCAGTTTTCTGAAAATCCTTTCCTGCCCGGCTTCTACCAGGATCCCGGGAGGTATGCCTTTCCTCTTGAACTTTCATTTTTGGCTGCCCGTTTTAACCAGATGAAAAATAATCTGCCAGGCAGTGACCTTTTCGGGTCATTGACCGTAGCCGATTACTCATTCAGTAAATCCCTCATATTTTCATCTGCAACACTGTCAGGGCATGAATACAAGCTTTTCAGGCAACTTTTCGATATTATGGAGGCACAGATGCCAAAGCCCGATTTGATTGTTTACCTGCACAGCGAGCCCGAAAAACTGCTTGGCAATATTGCGGCCCGTGGCAGGCCATATGAGCAGGCGATAAAAAAGGAGTACCTTGACAGTATCAGAAGGTCCTACTTTGAATTCATGAAACAGCGCAATGATTTACGTTTCCTGGTAATTGATATTGGCGGGGCAGATTTTGTGTCAAACAGCGAAGATTATGAAGCTATTGAAGATATTATTTTTCAGGGAAACTACCAATACGGCATAAATCGTGTGGTTTTGTAATATTTTTTTTATATTTGGTGATAAATATTGACAATTATTTCAAAAATGTAGTAAGTTTGTATTTACTAGTAAAAATGCGGTATTTTGGGTCTCAGGGCCACTCCAGACAATATACCGGATTAAATTGCAAACAACCCGGCTATTTTTTTACTAATTGAATGATATAAAGGACCAAATTGATTTTGTGTAATTAAATAAAAATTTAAACTATGAAAAAGACGCATTTCAACCTAGCTTTGTTTTTCCTGGCGCTCATTGTGCTCAGTAGCTGCGGTGGCCTGAACAGGATGAGGAATAATGCCGCAGATGTAAGATACAATGTCACACCGGAAGTGTTGGAAACACATGCCGGTGATGTTGAGGTTACCATCAGGGGCACATATCCTGAAAATTATTTCCACAGAAATGCAATACTTGAGGTAACTCCCGTGCTTACCTATGAGGGTGGTGAAACAGTTTTCCCGAGCATAACAATGCAGGGGGAAAATGTGCGTGACAACCACCAGGTTATCAGGAGGGACGGTGGAAGTTTCACGTACAATGAAACAGTTCCGTTTACCGAAGATATGAGGGTTTCGGAGCTGGTCGTCAGGGTTAATGCCAGGTTGCGCAATAATGAAATGGATTTTGACCCTCTCAAAATTGCCGACGGCGTCATTGCTACATCCACGCTTGTTGTTAGCGATGGAAGGCCCGTGCTGGTGCCCGACAGGTTTCAGCGTATCATACCAGAAACCAAGGAATCAGCGATCTTTTATGTAATCAACCGTGCAGATGTACGCCAGAGCGAACTCAGGTCTGATCGAATGGCAGAATTCCGCAAGTTCCTTGAAGATGCAGTTGCCGATGAGCGCACTGAACTCAAGAGCGTGGGCATTAATGCTTACGCATCACCGGATGGCCCCATCAGCTTTAACGAGAGGCTCGCAAACCAGAGGCGTGAGACTTCTGACAGGGTGCTTACCAGCGAGCTTAGAAGGGTTGATCTTGAGAAAAAGGATGACTTTTACACTGCAAGGGCCCTTGGAGAGGACTGGGAAGGCTTCAGAGAGTTAATGGAAGAATCCGATATCCGTGACAGGGAGCTGATATTGCGTGTCCTTTCAATGTATTCAGATCCCGAAGTACGTGAAAGGGAGATAAGGAATATGGCTGCGGTATTCGAGGAACTGGCTGACAGAATACTGCCCCAGCTGCGTCGTTCTGAAATGGCAATAAACGTAGAGCGTATAGGTTACTCAGATGCTGAACTGAGGGAGATATACAGCTCAGACCCCTCCAGGCTGAATCTTGAGGAGATCCTCTATACAGCAACTCTTTACGATAACCTGAACAGGAAGCTTGAAGTCTATACAAGGGCCTCACAGCAGTTCCCAAGGTGCTTCAGGGCATTCAACGGAATAGGTGTCGTTCAGGTGAAACTCGGCAACATTGCCGCCGCCAGGCAGGCATTCCAGTCCGCCCGCAATCTTAACGATAACGATGCTATCAAGAACAACCTCGGTGCAGTTGCATTGTATGAAGGAAATATTGATCAGGCAGAAGAGCTTCTGACCTCTGTAGCGTCTCCCACAAGTGAGACAAACTACAACCTCGGCATCGTTGCGATCAAGAAAGGAGAATATACAAAGGCAGCCGGACATTTTGGAAATATGCCCGAGCTTAACAATGCACTGGTGAGGATGTTGCAGGGCAATAATGATGATGCCCTCCGGATACTCAACAATATGGATGATCCATGTGCATTGGCATACTACCTCAGGGCCGTAATCGGCGCACGCAGGCAGGACAGCACCATGGCTTTTGACAACCTGAGGAGGGCAGTAGGAATGGATGCATCACTCAAGGAGTATGCCAGGACCGACATGGAGTTTGGCCGCTACTTCCAGGATGCAACTTTTACCTCGATAGTGAACTAAAGATATAAAGAAGGGAATAATTAAAGGGCTGTCCTATAGGGCAGCCCTTTTTGTATAAAGGTCCCATAAAACAATTCCCGCACTTACGGCGATGTTGAATGAGTGTTTTGTGCCGAACTGAGGTATTTCAATACATGTATCGCTGATATCAATTATTTCCTGGTCCACACCATTGACCTCGTTGCCGAATACCAGAGCATAGCATCCGTTCTTTTTCGGGCTGAAAGAACCAAGTGGCACGCTGCTTTCGGTCTGTTCAAGGGCAAGAATATGGTAACTTCGCTCCTTAAGCGATATCACAGCTTCTTTTGTCGACCTGAAATATTTCCATTCTACCGACTCGGTAGCTCCAAGGGCTGTTTTATGGATATCTCTGTGGGGAGGTGTTGCCGTATAACCGCACAAGTATATTGCTTCGGCAAGAAAAGCATCGGCAGTGCGGAAAACCGAACCAATGTTGTTCAGGCTCCTTACATTGTCAAGAACAATGACAACAGGGTTTTTCCTGGCGCTTTTAAAGCTACTGACCGTTTTCCGGCCCAGTTCATCATTGTCAAGTTTCCTGCGTGACATGCGGGGTAATGCTTTATTGAACCATTTTTAATCTGTAATGTTAAAAAAATTAATATTTTTAACATGTTAATTACACACAGACGGAAGATTCCGGTTGTATGTTTAAATACTGGAGGTATTATGATTCAAAATTAATGCTTTTAAAGGAAAAATAGATCTATTATGAACTTACATGAATACCAGGGAAAACAGATACTCAAAGAATACGACGTTGCAGTACCGGAGGGAATAGTGGTTGAATCACCTGAGGCAGCCATGGAAGCCGCAAAGCAGATAAAAAGTATAACCGGTGCCGAAAGCTGGGCTGTTAAGGCCCAGATCCATGCCGGCGGCCGGGGTAAGGGTGGAGGTGTTAAGATTGCAAAATCGGCAGACCAGGTTTTTGATCATGCGAAGGAGATCCTGGGTATGACCCTTGTAACACATCAGACAGGTCCTGCCGGTAAGTTAGTGAGAAAAGTCCTTGTTGAACAGGGAATCTATTATCCCGGTGAAAGTGAGGTTGCGGAGTTCTATATGAGCGTGTTGCTTGACAGGGAAAAGGGAAGGAACATCATTGTATATTCAACCGAGGGAGGGATGGATATAGAAGCCGTGGCTGAAAGGACCCCGCATCTTATCTTCAGGGAGGAGATCGATCCTTCAGTTGGGTTAAGGGACTTTCAGGCAAGGAAAATAGCTTTTAATCTAAAACTTGAAGGGACGGCTTACAAGGAGATGGTCAGATTTGTCAAGGCACTGTATAAAGCTTATGAAAATTCAGATGCATCGCTCTTTGAGATCAATCCGGTATTCAAAACATCCGACAACCTTATACTTGCCGCCGATGCCAAGGTTGTGCTTGATGATAACGGGCTCTTCAGGCATCCCGTTTATGCCGGGATGAGGGATATTACCGAAGAGGATCCTGCTGAGGTTGAAGCAGGCAAATATGACCTTAATTTCATTAAACTTGATGGTAATGTGGGGTGTATGGTAAACGGAGCGGGACTTGCAATGGCAACCATGGACATTATTAAACTATCCGGCGGTGATCCTGCCAATTTCCTCGATGTGGGGGGTACAGCAAATGCATCTACGGTTGAGGCGGGATTCAGAATTATACTGAAGGATCCCGGAGTAAAAGCCATCTTGGTCAATATTTTCGGAGGCATTGTCAGATGCGACCGGGTTGCCCGGGGAATAATCGATGCCTGCAAAAGTATTGGAAGCATTCAGGTACCGGTAATTGTAAGGCTTCAGGGCACAAATGCCGATGAGGCCAAACAGCTTATAGATGAGTCGGGGCTTGAGGTATATTCTGCGGTCACACTGCAGGAATCGGCCGACCTGGTTAAAAAGGCAGTTTAAAAACGGAACACTAAAGGTCTGCCGGCTTTCTTTTAACCGGCAGGGTCATGCACCTCGGACCTCCTCCCCCGCGCGGGAGCTCGGAGCCTTCGAGTGTGACAAGCACCTTTTTATAATTTTTAAGATCGGCATTGCCTGAAATGATATCGGCGGCCCTGATAACTTCAAAGCCGTTTCTGCTCATCTCGTCAATAGTGTAATTGTTCCTTTCGTAGCCAATTATTTTTCCCGGTTCAAGAGCAAAGAAATTTGTTCCGCTGTGCCACTGCTCCCTCTCCTGTACCCAGGGGTCGGATCTTCCGCCACAATATACCGGCTTAAGGTCAATCCCAAGTTTGCTGAGTGCTTCGGGAATATTCCTCTCTTCCCTGATCGAGCTTACCCTCTTGTTTTCAATGGTGATACTTACCGTCTGGTACTTGCTGCTCCGGTAAATAACGGGTTCGTATACCATACAGCAGTCCCTGTCAAGTATTGTAAAGACCATGTCAAGGTGGATGAAAGATTCAGGGGTGCCAGGCAGTTCCTGGGCAATTATGTGTTTTTTGCCGTTGTTTTGCTTTTTAATTATATCAAGAACAAAATCGATACCTTGCGAGCTTGTCCTGGCACTGTTGCCTATCAGAAGCACATCCTCCCTGGCAATAAGCACATCGCCCCCTTCAATGGTTGCGGCAGGGTTCCTGTTCATGGTCCTGATAATTTCAGTGCTGAACCGGTTGCTGTAATTGAATATTGTATCCATTATCAGCGCTTCCCTTTCTCTGATCCTGTTGGCCATTCTGCTTATAAAGACAGAACCGGGCATTACTATTGCCGCATCCCTGACAAAGAAGAAGTTGTGAAGCGGGGGTAATGAATAGCGTTCCCTGCTCAGGAACCGTGTAAGGGTGTTATTATCAATCACAACACCTTCGATAAGGAGCCCGGCCAGCTCGCGGGGACTTTTTTCAAGGAGCCGGTCCCTCAATTCGCAGTCATTTTCATCCTCGCATATCTGTGCAGTAAGGCTTTCTTTTGCTTCCTGAACTTCAAGGGTTTCAACGAGAAGGTCTTTTACCTGGAATACACTCGCATATTTTCGAAGTACCTGTTCGAGCTCAGAGTATTCCTTCCTGGCAATCGAAAGGTTGAGAATGTCGCTGTACAGAGCTCTCTCGGCATTACCCGGTGTCATATTCTCAACTTCCGGGCCCGGAGAATGGATAATGACTGTCTCAAGCTTACCAATCTCCGATGTAACACCCGGTACGATCCTCTCTTCCATAACCGATATTATAACTCAATTTTTTTGTAAATCTGATTTTATGTTATTTCTGAAGGTCAGCAAATGTACTAAATAAAATGCACTTTTTGGCCGGCCGGTTAACGGCCTTCCTATTTGAGTGTCCGGAATGAATTTATGTGCAGGGTAACCAGGGCAGCTTTAACCAGGAACAAAATCCTGAGCCATGTTGCCGATATGAAAAAAACTGCCGATGTGATTATTGTTATCCACAAAATTGTTATGGTCCAGATCTTAACTTTCTGAGATATGGCTTTATGCTCAATATAATTGTGAAGGAATTTGCCATATACCCGGTGGCTCATCAACCACCCGTACAGCCTTTCGGAGCTTCTTATGTAGCAGGCGGCGGTTAACAGAAGGAAGGGTGTTGTAGGAATGAGAGGCACAACTATACCCAGGCTGCCGAGTGCCAGGGACAGGGATCCTGCTGTAATAAGCAGCCATTTGATAAATCTGTTAACTGGTTTTCTGTACCGGGTCTTTTGCGTCAATTTACCATCTGTTTGTTTCAGGCCTTAAAAGTAGATTTTTTTTATCTAAAACTGCAAATGGGCTAATTAGTGCAATCGATATTTGAATTAATCAGTTTTGGAACTAATTTTGCTGTAAAGTTATACCGTTACTGCAATAATTGGGGCAGGTTCATAATTAAGAGGACTGACATTCGTTTAGTACTGTATGAGGAAAATTCCTTTCATAATATTGATGATGTTGACCGGCAGCCTCTTTCTGGCCGGCCAGGAACTGCATGATGATACTACAATAATTAAGGAATTTCAGATATTGAAGCAAATGGTCTGGGGTGGTGACACCCTGCTTCATTCCTCTATCGACGAGGTAAAGGTATACCCGGTGCCGCAGTTTTCCAGCCGTCGAGACCTAAGAAGATACGAAAGGCTGGTCCACAACCTTAAAATAGTATACCCCTATGCCGTGCTTGCAGCAGATAAACTGGATGAGATGAACCAGTCCTTCCTTGACCTTAAAACAGAAAGAGAGCGCAAGGCATTTGTCAAGCAGGTAGAACGGGAACTGATGGATGAGTTTGAGGATGAACTCAAAAAACTCACAATCACCCAGGGCCGTTTGCTGATCAAGCTTATTGACCGTGAAACGGGCAACACCTCATATGAGCTTTTGCGGGAGCTCCGGGGATCATTTTCTGCATTTTTCTGGCAGGCGATTGCCAGGCTGTTCGGTTCCAACCTTAAGACCACCTTTGACGCAGAGGGGGAGGACAAACTTATCGACCAGATCCTTGTTCTGATTGAGAACGGTCAGATCTAGGGATCACATCAGCTTCATCAACTCTTTTACAACTGCATCTGCCCCCTCATGTATCTGAACTATATCGGCATCAAGCATATAGCAGGGTGTTGTTACAAGCCTGTACCGCGGGTCGACAATCGTCTCGCCATGGCCGGTCTTCTTGTGAATGGCCCCCATGCTCTCAAGTGCCTGCGCAGTTCCTTCATCCTGCCCTATGGTCAGCACCGGTTTGTCAAGTATCTTGGCCATTACTGCAGGTGCTATGCAAAGGGCGCCAATCGGCTTTCCGTTTTTTACCATATCTTTAACAACATGTTCAACACCGGCATCAACGCTGCAGTCAGGTCCGTCAAATGCAAATTTTGACAGGTTCTTGGCAACCCCGAAACCTCCGGGGAAAATTATGGCATCAAAATCCTCCGCCCTGAGGTCATCCAGTTTTTTAATATTGCCGCGAGCTATGCGGGCCGATTCTACCAGTACATTCCTGGCTTCATCCATCTCCTCACCTGTAATATGATTCAGAACATGATGCTGAGGAATGTCAGGTGCAAAAACTTCATATTCGCCACCGTTCCTGACTATGGCATAAAGGGTCATGGTCGCCTCATGTATCTCGCTGCCGTCATATACACCGCAACCGGCAAGCACCACTGCAAATTTTTTCTTTTTCGCCATTTTTTTGGTTTTTTGGTTATGTTATTAAAAAACACAATTTATCAAATCGGCTGCAAAAAACCAAGGCCTGTCATACACCTTTCCTCCTGAATATGGTAAGGACAGTAAGTATAAGTATTTGAAAATCTACGAATACTGACATGTTTTCAAGATATATCATGTCATATTTAAGCCGCTGGATCATCTGGTCGACATTCTCGGCATACCCGTACCTTACCTGTCCCCATGAAGTTATTCCCGGCTTTATCCTGAGCAGATGTTTATAATGTGGCGCTTTGCTCACAATTTTATCAATATAGAACTTTCGCTCAGGACGGGGGCCGACGACAGACATTTCTCCCCTGAGGACATTGATGAAATTTGGTATTTCGTCAAGCCTGGCCTTTCGAAGGAACCTGCCCGGACAGGTCACCCTGCTGTCATTTTCGGAGGACAGCTCCGGACCGTTCTTTTCGGCATTGTCTATCATGGTCCGGAATTTATATATCCTGAATGGCCTGCCGTTACGGCCAATCCTTTCATGACTGTATATCACCGGTCCGCGTGAATCAAGTTTGATCCACAAAGCTATGGCAACGGAGAGGGGTAACAGAGCTACAAGTGCAATAACCGATAGTACTATGTCGATCAGTTGCTTCAGATTGTTTTGCCATACAGGCATAAGGTGATGGCTCAGCTGAATCAGAGGTGTTGCTATGATGGTGTTAATCCTTACCCTCCCGGTAAGAATATCCTGCATGCCCGGAATTGCCTTTATTACAAGATCAGGATGGTCAAGGCGGTTAATTATACGCTCAATTTTGCCGTTTTCTGAAGGCTCGATGGCAACGATTACCTCTTCAACCCTGTGCGCTGCGATAATTTCTTTAATATCTTCGAGCGACCCGAGGTGCGGCAGGTAATCTTCCATAGGGCAGGGTCTTTTGCCGTTGATATTAATAAATCCTATGAATCTGTTTCCTGTTGATCGGATCTGACCGGTTATTTCCCGATAGATGTCCACTGCCTTGCGGTCGCTGCCAATTATCAGTGTGTTGAATCCCATCCTGCCGCTGCGGATAGCTCTTGTGGTTGCAGCAGTAATTGCAAGTCTCGGCAGGTAAGAAATGAGAAGATGCAGATAGAAATATGCACCCATGCTTCTGAAGAATCCGGCGGTATCTCCTTCTGCAGCTCCAGCGCTGAAAAGGAATGCTGTAATGACAAGAGCACCTGTTGCCGATGCAATTATTGAGCCTCCCAGTTCTTTCAACCGCGACCTGCGGAATATATCCCTGTAAAACCCAAGGAAAAAATAGAGGGCAACCCAGAAAACCGGAACCAAAGCCAGTCCCCAATAAAACTCAGAGCCCGCACTCTCCGGTATGAGCGGGGGGGGGAATGCAATCCTTTCATCCAGGATATGGCAGATGTAGTATAATATCCAGCTTAGCAGTGCCGAAAGCAGATCTGAAAGTATATATTTTATGCGTTGTGCTGTATAATTCATGTTTCAGTTCTCAAAACCCGCTTTTTGTCTTATTAATGCACTGAGCTCAGCCCTTTTGTATATCTCGAAGAGGTCCCTGCCGTCGGTGCTTAGGGTTATTGCCGAATGACAGAACCTCTCAAGGTCGTCATTGAGGTATATATCATCCGTGGGTTTAAACCTGATTGTTCTGTTGTTCAATTTGGCCCGGTCCTTGTTTTTTTCGGATATCTCAAGCTTTTTGTGTTGAAGATCAGCTTTAAGAAGCATGTTTTTCTGGTAGATATCTGCCTCAAAACGCCTGGAGCCTGTTAAAGTTGAATGGATGATGCTTGCAACCGATCCGTTGTCGAATTCGACCCGTGCACTCATAAATCCCAGTGCCTCAAATCTGCCCGGCTGTTTTAAAGCATTGATTTTTTTAACATTGGATCGGCATATTGACAGTATGACATCGGTTATTTTCAGCAGGTCCCTGTCAATGTCAGGACCGTGGTTGCCGGTTCTGTTTTCAGGAACCATCATCCTGATTTCCAAATGCAGTGGGTGCACAATCATAGGGAAGCATGCTTCAAGTGCAGGGTTGGCACGTGCAGTCTTCCTGGCGTGTATAACCGTATGCGATTCTTCGCGAAGCTTCAGCAGGCATGAAATATCATGAGATGAAAGTTCATCTGTCTCAAGCAGCATTAAATGCCTTGATCTTTTAAGTGCCTCAGTGATAAATCCCTTTATTGCAGGAACAGCATTCCCGAAGATCAAAACATCATTATTCTCTATAAGTTCCTGTTCTGACGGGTACTCCGGGACTCCATGACAATTTTTGCCGTGCAGGTAACCTACGGGATCGAGGAAGCCGGTAATTTCAAATCGCGGATACCGGATAACTGCCTGCATCAGGGGATCTGAAGGATTGCCTATCAGGCCGGCTTTCAGCATAGTGGTGAGTTTGCAGCAAATATATAATAATTTTAAAATCACATGCCGATAAATAATTTAACTTATCAACGGTTTGTTGTTAATTGATCTATCGGTCCCGGTTTATCCGGAAAGGAAAAATAGTGTAATTTAGCAGAATGTAAAGATACCGGGAAACAGATAAATCATTTAAGAACATATTTGCTTGGAATGACAGATACATACCGCCATAAAGGCCTCAGGAGGAACCTCGTTCAGGAGGTCAGGAACAAGGGCATCGAAGATGAAAGGGTGTTGGAGGCAATATTTAAAGTTCCCAGACATCTTTTCATGGATACGGGGTTTGTTAAATATGCATACAAGGACCAGGCATTTCCTATAGGATGCGGTCAGACAATTTCACAACCATTTACAGTGGCATTCCAGACCCATCTGCTGGAGGTCAAAAAACACTGTAAGGTGCTTGAAGTAGGCACCGGTTCGGGTTACCAGACTGCCATACTTTGTGAGCTCGGGGCAAAGGTGTATACCATTGAAAGGCAACGCGAGCTTTACATAAAAGCGCAGTCCTTCCTTCCGACAATAGGGTACAAGGCCACATTTTTTTATGGCGATGGTTATGAAGGGAAACCGTCCTACGCTCCATTTGACAGAATCCTGGTGACTGCCGGCGCCGCAGAAATACCTGAAAAGCTGAAAGCACAACTCAAAGAGGGGGGAATAATGGTTATTCCGGTAGGCGACAGCAGTTCCCAGGTAATGACCAGAGTGCTGAGAAAAGGAGAGGATGAATTTGAGGTTACTGAACATGGGCGTTTTGTATTTGTTCCCCTCCTGAAAGGCAAATCGGTTTAGTTTAATCACAAACAGAAGTTATGATCAAGGTACAGAAATTTGTATTCAATCCATTCCAGGAAAATTCGTACATTCTTTTCGATGAAACGGGCGACTGTCTTCTTGTCGATATGGGCAGCTATACCGTTGATGAAAAGAAGGAGGTGCTTTTTTTTATTGAGAACAACAAGCTTAAGCCGGTGATGATCGTGAATACTCATTGCCATGTTGACCATCTTCTTGGCAACTCCTTTTTCAAGAACAGGCTTAAGGTTCCCGTTGCAGCTCATGCAGATGATGAGTTCCTTGTAAAAACTGCTGTTGAGCACGGCACCGTTTTCGGCTTCGAGGTTGAGGAACCCCCTGTTCCCGACCAGTACCTTGAGGAGGGAAGTAATATCAGCTTCGGAAACTCATTTCTTGAAATCTTCCATGTGCCCGGGCACTCTCCCGGAAGCGTGGCGCTGTACAGCAGCAGCGACGCTTTTGTGATCACGGGCGATGTACTGTTCAGCGGAGGAATTGGCAGGACAGACCTTCCGCGAGGCGATTACGACACCCTTATAAGGTCTATCACAGAAAAACTGATGGTGCTTTCCGATGAGGTGACAGTTTATCCGGGACACGGACCGGAAACCACAATCGGCGAGGAGAAGCGTTCCAATCCTTTCCTCATGGGTTAATATGCAGGCTGCGCAGTTATTAATCAGTGCAATTGCAACCACCGGTGATGAACTCCTTATTACCCGGCACATTCATCCGGCACAAAATACCTGCCATACCGGGGGGGCTGGTCTGGCTGCAGTCCGGTCCCCGGCACCATGCATGTCGCGGCACCACCGGACATCCTTATGAGGCAAATGCAAATTAGTTAATCATATTATTGAGCAGATCATGATATTTGTCTTGTTTAACCCCACATCCAATTTTTATTTTTACGGGATATAGACAGTAAAACATTAAAAACATAAATAGCTCTTTATATGGCACTCGACAGTTTCATTTCGCGTCATAACGGTCCCCGGACCCACGAAACAGGCACCATGCTTGAGAAGATCGGCGTCAAATCAATCGGCGAGCTTATCGACAAGACAATCCCCACTGCAATAAGGCTTGAAGAACCGCTCAACCTGCCTGACGGCATAAGCGAGCATGAATACCTGCAGCGGATATGGGAGATAGCCTCGAAAAACAAGGTCTGCCGCTCGTTTATAGGGATGGGTTATTACAATACCATCTTTCCCCCGGTGATCCAGAGGAACATACTAGAGAACCCTTCATGGTACACCTCATATACACCTTACCAGGCAGAGATCTCGCAGGGAAGGCTGGAGGCACTGCTGAACTTCCAGACAGTGGTGATGGACTTGACGGGCATGGATCTGGCAAATGCATCGCTGCTTGATGAGGCCACGGCAGCAGCC
>SL_3KL_010_SEDDRAFT_10003414_pt1 | contig 14411 bp, 11 predicted proteins | sample SodLakKL_010_SED_2_FD_10381 | JGI IMG/M metagenome (IMG submission 10381)
CGGTCCTGGAAATCTGGCATTATTACAGGGAAGAAGCTTTGTTTGATCCGTCAAGTGCTGAACTGCCGCCTATGGAGAGATTGCAGCAGGCAGCAGAGCATACTGATATCGAAAAAATAATAGTAGATGAGGAACAAAATACTGTTTTTCTACCTGAGCCTGAGATGAGTCTCGATGTCGGGGCCGTTGCTAAGGGGTATGCCATGGAAATGGTAGCCTCGGAGCTTATAGATATGGGTTTGGAGTCGGCTATTATCAGCGCCGGTGGCAACATTAAAACGATTGGTCAGCCTAAAGAAGCCGAACGTGATCGCTGGGGGGTCGGGATCCAGGACCCTGATGAAACCGTTGTTAGCAGTGGTGGCGATAATTTGCTTGATGTGATTTACCTTGCTGAAGGCAGTGTGGATACAAGCGGCGATTATCAGCGCTACTACAGGGTTAACGGAGAAATGTACCACCACCTGATTGACCCGGATACCCTGATGCCAGCCAATCATTACCGGGCAGTAACGGTTGTAGCAACCGAGCCAGCACCGGCAGACTTTATGTCGTCTGCTCTCTTCCTGATACCCTTCGAGGAAAGTCTGGCCCTGGCTGAAAGCATGGATCAGTTTGAAGCTCTCTGGGTCATGCCCGATAGTGAAATAAGGATGACTGATGGCATGCAGGATCTTTTACAAAGCTACGGAGCAAACAGGGAAGAATAAATAGAAGAAGCATGCAGCCAGTTAATAGCTGCATGCTTTTTTCATGACTTTCAGTCTGATAGCTTATGCGTCCCATTTTCCTTCTTTTCTCAAGTCTTCAACGATAGATTCGGCAAGGACTTTTAATTCCTTTTTATCTACCTTGGCTACCCGGGTCAGGGGAAAATCTTTATCCTCGGGCCAGATTTCCACATGCTGCGGGCGTTTGTATGAAGCAATATTCTGGCAGTGCTCCATGATTTCATCCGCAGTAAGGGTTTCTCCCTTTTTAGGCCTGATGAAGACAAATATACCTTCATCGAAAACATTATGCTTAACCCCCACTACATCAACTACATCAACTTTTTGGTGAGAAGCAATAAAGTCCTGAACTTCATCGGGAAAGACCTGGTACCCTTTTTGCTTGATCACAAACTTTTGGCGCCCGGCCAGGTACAGGGCCCGGTAACTTCCCATATCTTTAAAATAACCCATGTCGCCTGTATAAAGCCAGCCATCTTTACTGATGGCTCGGTCAGTTTCCGCGGGCATATCATAATAACCCTGAAAAACTATCGGCCCGCTAACACAGATTTCACCGACCTCTCCGTCTGAGATTTCTTCACCGGCTGTTCCGTCGTCATTTACCGGTTTACGGATAGTAACAGGTGCCAGATCGTCAAAAGAACGGCCGACCTGACCGGCCATTTCTTCAACTGAAATGCCCTTCGGTGTAAAGGTGTAAAACCCGGCTGTCTCAGTCATGCCGATTCCAGTTCCAAAATTGGGTGCCATTTCGGCCAGCTTATTAAGAAAAACAGTGTCGACAGCAGATCCGCCGTATATGGCATACTCGAGACTGCTTAAATCATAGTCTTCATATTCGGGTAAAGCCCATTCGATCCGGAATTGGGTGGGAATTTGGCCAAAGGCATTAACCCTGTGTTTTTCAATTGCCTCGAGGGTCAGCTTTGGATCAAAAATTCGTAGCAGTATCGCGGTTCCGCCTGCATAAAGGGTTGTCATTAGCTGTTCTGTTACACAACCGACGTGGCTTGGCGGCAGGTTAACCAGCATGATCATGCTGCTTCCATCCATATCGACTCCACGGTAGAGAATTTCATTTTGGACTATGATATTTTCATGACACATTACTGCCGGTTTAGGTTCACCTGTTGTTCCGGTAGTGAAGATAATCAGGGCCGGAGTTTTAGTGTCAACTTTAGCATAAGCTTTTTCCAGCTGCCTGGAAAAGATATTTTTCACCTTTAAACACACTATTTTACCTTTGGCCATCATGTCAGTGATGGCTACTGCTCCATCAATGATGTCGCCGGGTTCCGGGTCTGGGGTGAATTGAACCAGGTGTTCCACAGAAGAACAGTTGTCACGGACCGCTTTGCCAATTTCTCGGAAGTCGATTATGGGAGTTTTACCCAGAAAGAAGAATGCTTTCGGCTTGATTTTATCAAGGTCACGGACCACTTCATTTTCTTTCAAGCGGACGTCAAGAGGGGCGATAATAGCTCCGATTTTAAAACAGGCATACATAAGCAGGATATGTTCCGGGACAAGCACCAGCATAGTTGCTACCCGATCGCCTTTTTTAATGCCCATGTCAAGCAGGCGCAGGGCAAAAAAATCGACCATTGTTTCAAACTTCTTGTAGGTTATTGTTTTGCCATCTTCGTGCTGAATCAAGGCCGGCTTGTCGGGGGTTTCCTTTGCCCACTTTTCTACGTAAGAATTAAGCAGCGGTAGTTTCCAGTCATTGCTGTTCAAAGCTTTCCCTCCAGTTTTACTTTATATTTTTTACTATGATTCGCTGCTTCCCGCTCAGATCCTGCCCGGTGTACAGTTTGTTCAACTACAGTTACCAGGTGAAAGAGTAAGGGAACCTTCGCTGACCGCTTCCCTGCCTTCCTGGTTCAATACATGAAAGAGCAGTGAAAGGCTGTTGCTGTTTTCCCTGCGCTCAAGCAGCCTGATCCGGATAAACGTATCAGGCAAAACCATGCCCCTGAATCGACAGGTTATTGATTTTACCAGGTTAGGATTTGCGCCGGCTTCCCTGTTGACCAGCTCACGTATGGCGTGAGCCAGGGTACCCATACCGTGATAAATAATGTCGGGCAGGCCGACACTATGCGCAAAAGCGGGGGAGGTATGGATTGGAAAAGGTACATTTGCGCAGCCCTCGTAAATATAGCAGTCAGAACGGGTAATCGGCTGAGCTTTTTCCCAAATGAAAGAATCATTATCAGCCGCAGTTATGGTTGACGGTATCTTTTCAGAGCCCCGGCCTCCGTCGGTGCACTTAACTCCACGCAGCATTCCACCGATATATTCAGTAAATAGANGTTTATGATCGCTGTTAAATGCCGGTAGTTTAAATACTATGTGAGTTCCTTTATTTTCAGGGTGAATTGCAGTAACTTCCCCCCGGATGGTGATACTATCCCCGGGTTTTAGAGGTCGAAATATTTTCAGGTGTTCTGAGTAGTGGACCAGCTGAAATAAGACTTCCGGTGGATAATCAAGGGCAATATACTGATCAATATTTTGAATTATGGGCCAGGTAACAGCAGATATCAGGGTTGGCGCAGCAATTAAGCCCCTGCTTGCTTCATCATCAAGGTAATACGGGTTTGGGTCGTTTACAGCCGCAGCGTAGTTATTAATCTGCCTCTGGGTTATTACTGTTTTGTATTCAAGCAGTTTGCTGCCTACTGCTTCAGAAGTAATTTGCATTTCTATCACCTGTTTCGCTAATATTATTTGTCTTAAAGTTATATTATAATGGAGATGGAGGTGGATAACAATCGGAGCAATAAAAGCGATTGAAAACAGGGTATCAGTTCGCACTTATGCAGATACTCAGCCTGATTTAAGTATTCTTAAGCAGCTTGAAGAGTACATTAATGAAATAAACAGGGGTCCCTTTGGCGCAAAGGTACGTTTTCGCATCCTGAAATTTGATGATATGGATCAAAGGGAAATAAAACGCCTGGGAACATACGGGGTGATCAGAGGGGCTAAGTATTTTATCCTGGGAGCGGTTGAAGAAAAACCTCGGGCCATGGAAGACCTGGGGTATACCATGGAAAAAATAATATTAAAAACAACATCACTTGGCCTGGGCACCTGTTGGCTGGCAGGAACTTTTAGACGCAGCGCTTTTGCTGAAAAGATGGAGTTGACGGAAAGTGAATTGCTCCCGGCAATTACCCCGCTTGGCTATGCTGCTGAAAAAAGATCCACCCTGGATAAGATGATGAGAAGAAGTGCCGCCTCGAAGAAAAGAAAGCCCTGGTCTGAGTTATTCTTTAAGGATGTCGATAAAACTCCCCTGACGGAAAAAGAGGCTGGAAATTTCAAGCAGGTTTTGGAGGCAGTAAGAATAGGCCCGTCGGCATCAAACCGGCAGCCCTGGCGTATTATCAGGGAAGACGCTGCGAGGTTTCACCTTTATTTAGAGGAAAATAAAATATATAACAGGATGCTGGGCAAAATAAGGATCCAAAATATTGATATGGGCATTGCCATGTGTCACTTTGAACTGGCGGCTCGTAAATTAAAGCTGCCCGGTTCCTGGAAGGTTGGCCTGGAGGATCCTTTTCATACCGATATGCAGTATATAGCCAGCTGGTATTGATGGATGAAAGGCAAACGGGAGACCTGGATTGCCGTCCGGATCTCCCGATTTTATAATTAATGTGAAAGATGCCGGGGAATTAAGCTAGAGCATTTCGTATCGGGCAGTAAAATGCCTGAGGAACTTAGCCTGGTAAATAATTTTCAAGCCATTGATATTATTTTTACGCTCCGCAATGCCTTCAAAGGCTTTTGCCACCATGTCCATGTGACGGTCGGTATACGCCCTCCTGGGGATAGCAAGGCGGACCAGTTCCTGGGGTGGATATACTTCTTCCCCGGTTTCCGGGTTTGTATAGCCGAAAGTGCTGGTGCCCAGTTCGATTGACCTGATGCCTGCTTCCCTGTAAAGCTCAACCGCCAGGGCCTGGGCAGGCAGTTTTGTCTGAGGTAGATGTGGCAGAAACCTGGCCGCGTCAACGAAAACGCCGTGACCGCCCACTGGTTTGATAATCGGGACATCTGCTTCGGTTAGTTTGCCTCCCAGGTAATAAACCTGTCCGATCCGGTCTTCCAGGTAGTCTTCTTCTGTGCCTTCGTACAAACCGCGGGCCAGGGCTTCAAGATCACGCCCGGCCAATCCGCCGTAGGTACGGAAACCTTCGTAGCAGATCTGGATTTGGACAGCATCTTCATACCAGTCTTCGTTGTCTTTAAAAGCCAAAAAGCCGCCAATATTAACCAGGGCATCCTTTTTTGAACTCATAGTACAGCCGTCGGCATAGGAAAACATTTCCCGGGCAATATCCCTGATTGACTTATCGGCATAGCCGCTTTCTCTGTGCTTAATAAAATAACAGTTCTCTGCATACCTGGCAGCATCAATAATCAGAGGACGCTTATACTTTTTAGCCAGAACGGAAACCTCCCGCATATTTTCCATTGATACGGGCTGGCCGCCGTTGCTGTTGCATGTAACAGTCATGATAATCAAGGGCGCACGCTCAGGGCCATTATCTTGGAGAGTTTTTTCCAATGATTCCAGGTTAATATTGCCCTTGAAGGGGTGATCAAGTTCAGGATCCAGTCCTTCATTGATTACCAGGTTAACGGGATTTGCTTTGCGCAGGCGGATATGTCCCTCGGTTGTATCAAAGTGCATGTTGCCTATGACATCCTGTTTTTCATTAACAAACATGGACATCAGGATGTTTTCGGCAGCCCTTCCCTGGTGGGTCGGTACTACATAGCTGTAGCCAAAAATATCATTAATGGTATCGCGGAGGTTATAGAAGTTATCACATCCTGCATACGATTCATCTCCAATCATCATTCCTGACCACTGGTTGGCGCTCATCGCCGAAGTTCCGCTATCGGTCAGCAGATCAATATAAACATCCTCTGCTTTCAGGTTAAACAGGTTATAATAAGCTTCCTTTATTAATTTTTCCCTGGCTTGCCGATCTTTCTGCCTGATTGGTTCGATCATTTTAATGCGATAAGGTTCAGCATAGCTGTCTCTGCTTCTCAATAGCCCGGCCTCCATTTTTTATTTATAGAATACCATATAATCAGCGGTTAAAGAATTGAAATAGAGTAATCTTTTTGTCTGAATATCTGTGTTCGGGAGATTACTGCTGAAGCAGTTCCTAAAAACTGTTTATGCGGGTCCGGACCCCCGTCGCATAAATCAACTCTTCGGGAGTGTGAGTGCAAACCCAGCCTACCTTTTTGCCTGTTTGATCGAATTGCACGGTCAAGGGCCTCCCTACTGCATCGGTGTTGAAAGTAAAAAAGCCCGGAAGGTTGGTTCTTAAAAAGTCCTTCCGGGCTTTTTTAAGTCTAGACTTTTTCAGTTTCCCTTTCGGAGTGAAGCTCGTTCCATTCCGCCCACTTCTCATCTGCGGTATGTTTCCAGGTTTCCGCAATCCTGTCAATTTGCTCGGCATTACTGCCGTAAAGGATTGCATCAGCACCCTCATGGGTTGGGTATACTTCCGTCTCACTAACCATTGAGCGCATTCTTTCCGGCCTGTCGATTAGCGGACAGGGTCTAAGCATATTTTCGCTGAATGGATGATGTTTACGGTATTCCAAGAAAAATGGGTTTTTCAGGACTTCTTTAAGTGATTTTCCTTTAATGGTATCTGCTGCGAAATGAACAAAAGCGCATGGTTCTACATCACCACGGGCATTAATATGGAAATAGCGTCTGCCTCCGGCGATACATCCGCCGGTCAGTTCGCCGTCATTCCAAAAATCGGCTACCATGATCGGCTTGGTATCACGTATTTCGCGAACCCTTTCTGCCATTTTAACCCGCTGGGTTGGACTCAACATTTTTGTGAAGTCAGGTTCGCTGCCGATGGGGATGTAATGGAAAGACCAACCGTAAATTGCTCCCTTGTCTATCATTAAGTCAATGAAGTGATCCGAAAATATTTTTTCACAATTTTCACTTGTAGCTGTTACGCTGAAGCCAAAGGCTACTCCGTTGTTTTTCAGGATGTCCATACTCTCCATGATAGCATCATAGACTCCATCACCACGGCGCAGATCGGTAGTTTCACGGTCTCCCTCAATGCTGATTGCCGGGCTGATGTTGCCCGCTTCTTTCATCCATTTTGCGGTATCTTCGTCAATTAATGTTCCATTGGTGTAGAGCATGAAAGCAACATCGCTGTGTTTCCGGCATAATTTTTCAAGGTGAGGCCACATAAAGGGCTCACCGCCCGACATAACTATGAAGTAAATGCCAAGGTCTTTTGCCTCAGTTACGATTCGGTCAACTTCTTCAAAACTGAGACTGTCATGTTTGCTGTATTCTCCAGCCCAGCAGCCGGTGCAGCGCAAGTTACAGTTGCTCGTCGGGTCAATTAAAATGGTATATGGAACATTGCAGCCCAGCTCTTCAGCAGTTTTCATCTGCCTGGGTAGTCCGACCAGGGATGCATTAACGAAAAAGTTTACCATGAAATGATTTTGCACATTTTCATCCAGCTCGGTCAGGATGCGGTGGATATACTGCCTGATGGCCGGATTTGTTTCCATACTTTTTTTAATGTCCCGTGCATACTCTTTGTGTTGCTCGGCCACAGGGGCCTTTTCCACCATTTCAACAGCCCGGTAAATGTTTGCTTCCGGGTCTTTTTTCAAGTAATTCACTACCTTTTCAAATATCTTTTCACCGAAAAACCTTTTTCCTAGATCCATGCTTTTAGGCATCATTAATTATTCCTCCTATCTCTTTAGCTGTTTTGGTTTGCCTTCTTCATGTCTTGTAATCAGACAAGCTTACCTGCGGCTCTCCATTTTCAGCAGTGGAAGACGGTCTTATTATTCTATAATGTTTTGTTATGAGGTTAGGCTAATTGCAGCAATTAACATTACTAGCCTGAATTGACCATATTCTTGTTACAACCATACTTATTCTCAAATATTTGCCTTAACCGCTCTAAATCATCGTTGATAACATCGGAAGATATATCTCTGACTGTATTTAATAAGGTTTTGTTAAAATTAATCTGTTTATCATTTAGCTGGTAATAAATCCAGCGTCCTTTTCTGCACCCCACCACAAGTTCCGCATCCTGCAAAACTTTTAGGTGACGTGATACTTTATACTGATTTTCCTGCAGGGCTTCGACTAGATCGCTAACACAAATTTCCCTGGCCTGGTGCAGGAGAGCCAAAATCCTGATCCTTGTTGTTTCCGACAGGCTCTTAATAGTTTTTAAATAATCCTCCATGCTTTCCCTCCTTTTCTATAAATGTTTCCTCCTTAGTTTACACATGCGATCTTTTGCATATATTATAACAACATATGCGTTATGGTGTCAATAGTCAGGTAGTGATTGTTAAACAATCCAACTTTCAACTTTCATAAAGGAAGTGCCGCTCCTTTAGTAGAACTTAATTAAAACAACTAAGTTAAGGCTTCGTAAAGGAGGGCTTCCATTGATTAGAGATCATTTAAGCTTCCCTGATAAAATGCAAAAGATTTTGGCAGTGGCCAGGCAGGATCGCCCGGCAGATCTGCTTTTGAAAAACTGCCGCCTCATAGACGTTCTTAACAGCGAAATCATAGAAACTAACCTGGCAATACAGGATAGTATGATTGCAGCTGCCGGCAGTGAATATGTTTCTGCCCGGAAAGTTATAGATCTTGAAGGAAGATATGCTGCCCCCGGCCTGATTGATGCTCATCTCCATATTGAAAGCACCCTGCTGTTTCCTCCTGAACTGGCCCGGGTGCTTGTAGTTCACGGAACGACCTGCGTGATCAACGACCCTCATGAAATAGCCAACGTTCTTGGCATAGAAGGAGTTAAACTGATGCTAGATGCAGCCCCGGGGCTGCCCTGCGATTTTTACTCAACTGCTCCTTCATGTGTACCGGCGACAGATTTAGAAACCAGCGGCGGGGAAGTGACGGCAGATCAGGTTGATGAGCTTTTAAATCATGCCCGGGTAGTCGGTTTGGGTGAAATGATGAATTATCCGGGTATTATAAATGGGGAGCAAGAGGTATTAGCCAAAGTTGCTGCCGCTCATCAAAAGGGTAAGGTGGTTGATGGTCATGCCCCGGGCCTCACCGGAACAGATCTGCAGGCCTATTTGAGCGCCGGAATCAGTACCGATCATGAATGTATTACCGCTGCTGAAGCCGAAGAAAAAATACGAAGCGGGATGAAGGTTATTATCAGGCATGGTTCAGCATCTTCGAGCCTGGCCGAACTGTTGCCCCTGGTGAACAGTCAAACTGTTGATGCCTTTATGTTTGGCAGTGATGACAGGGAAGCGGGTGAACTCCTAAACAGGGGACACCTGAACGAGCTTTTAAAAACTGCGGTATCACTGGGGGCAGATCCCCTGCAGCTATTAAAGATAGCAACAATAAATGCAGCAAAGCACTACAGGTTATTTGATCGTGGGTTGCTGGCGCCTGGTTTTCTGGCAGACCTGGTTGTTTTTGAGGATTTAAAAAATTTCAAAGCAGAACTGGTTATAAAGAATGGCCAGGTGGTAGCTGAATCGGGCAAATTGACGGTAGATGTTCCTGCAGCAACCTTACCAGAAAAAGCTTTGGGTACTGTTAGCCTGGGTCGTAACCTGAAATCCGATGACTTTAAACTGTCTGCCGGTAAAGATAAGCTGCCTGTAATTGGAGTGGTTCCCGGTCAGCTGGTCACTGAAAAGTTAATGGTTCAGGTAACCGCAGATGAAAATGATCAGCTAAAAGCGGACCCTGATCAGGATATTATAAAAATTGCAGTAATAGAGAGGCATAAGGCGAGTGGGAGAATGGCCGTTGCCCTGGTGAAAGGGATGGGCCTTAAAGAGGGCGCACTTGCTTCGAGTGTAGCGCATGATTCCCATAATATCCTGGTTGCCGGAGTGGAAGAACAGGCAATGGCTGCTGCAGTTAATGAACTGGCCCGAGCTGATGGTGGTTTCACTGTTGTAAATGGCAGGGGCCAGGTTCAAGCGACCCTGCCCCTCCCTGTAGCTGGACTGATGTCGGATCAGCCTGCTGCCGTGGTTGCGGCGGAAATGGATAGAATTCTGTTTGCGGCGAAAGAGCTGGGAACACGGTTGGATCAGCCTTTTTTAACCCTTGCATTTTTAGCCCTGCCGGTGATACCGTCGCTTAAGATAACCGACCGCGGCTTATTTGATGTTGATAATTTTCAGTTTATCGAATTATAATATGAAGCAGTTCTTATAAACTCAGATATTTTGAGAGAGGTGATTGTACTGTAATGGAGAGTAGTATGCTTAGTGGTAAAAAAATTGTTGTCATGGGTGTAGCAAACAAGCGCAGTATTGCCTGGGCTATAGCCAGGGCTTTTCATGATGCAGGGGCCGAGCTGGTCTTTACTTATCAGAATGGCCGGTTTAAGGATAAAGTGGAAAAGCTGGTAGGGGAAGAAGATATGTCGGGTTCGCTACTGCTGCCTTGTGATGTATCTGAAGATGCTGAGCTGGATAATCTGGCAGAAGAACTTAAAAGCAGGTGCGGCCGTATAAATGGTGTGGTTCACAGCATAGCTTACGCTAACAAAGAAGAGCTGGCGGGCCTTTTTGCCGATACAAGCCGTGATGGTTTTTTACTGGCCCACAACGTAAGCGCTTATTCACTGGTTGCTGTAACTCAGCGGCTATATCCCCTGATGGAAGAAGGTAGCAGTATAATTACCCTGACTTTCCAGGGCTCGCAGAGGGTAGTGCCAAATTATAATGTTATGGGAGTGGCCAAAGCTTCCCTGGAAGCAAGCGTCCGTTACCTGGCAGCGGATCTGGGTCCGCATGGAATCAGGGTCAATGCAATTTCAGCCGGACCAATCAAGACCCTTTCAGCCAAGGGAGTTAGAAATTTTAACCGTTTGCTGGATGGAATAGAAGAAAAAACACCGCTGCGTCGCCTGGCAACGGCAGATGATGTTGCGGATACCGCGCTTTATCTTGCTGCTGATATGTCGCGTGCAGTAACGGGTGCTATACACTACGTGGATTGTGGATATCATATTATGGGTACTTAAATAATAATTGAGGGAGGTTTTTTAAATGATTGGTTTGGTAGCAGTTATTAGGATAAAACCAGGCATGGAGGAGCAGGTTAAGGTGGCAGCCGTTAAAATGGCGGAGGCAGTACGAGAAAAGGAAAAGGATTGCCTGCTCTATGATCCTTTTATCGCGCAGGATAAACCTTCAGAACTGTATATACTTGAAAAATATACTAGCGCTGAAGCTCTTGACGAACACCGTAAGCTGCTGCATTATCTTGAATTCAGGGAATCGATACAGGATGCAGTAACCGGCCCACCAGAAGTAACCTTGCTTGATTTTCTAGGTTGATAAAAAAATTAATTGTAACTGCAAAACCTGTTTATTTTTCGCCACAGACATCGGCGATGCTTGCCAACCCTTATCAGGGCTGTGTGGGTATGATAAAGTAAATTTCTCCTTAAGAACAGTTCATGCAGTTTCCTTTACCGAATGAGCACTTCGGAAAAGTGCAGGTTTCGCAGCGCTGGCACAAGCCCCCGTGTCCGAGGGCAGCGATGTCTTCTGCCGTTATTGTTTCACCGGCCAGTATGCGGGGCAGCAGGATATCAAGGATGGTATTTTCGTAGTACATCGCGCAGGCCGGCAAGCCGATTAACGGAATCTGTCCCAGGTAGGCAAGCATGAACATTGCTCCGGGCAGGGCGGGCGCGCCGTACTTTATTATATCTGCGCCGGTTTTTTTAATAGCGCTGGGAGTTACGTCGTCGGGATCAACCGACATGCCCCCGGTGACTATGATCATGTTGCTTCCCGCCTGTGTCTGGCCGTGTATGAGTTTCATTATCTGGCTGATATCGTCAGGGCAGTAGTTGATTTTCGGCTCAGCCTGGCCGAAATGGGCTGCTTTCTGAGCCAACACCGGGGCGAAACCGTCTTTTATGCGCCCTTCAAAAACTTCCCTCCCGGTAATAATTCCGCTAATTTTTAAGGCCTGGTAGGGTTTAACCTCCATGAGGGGCGGCTTTTCAGCGCAGACTTCTTCTACAGCGGCAACGGTTTCTTCTTTAACGGCCAGGGGTATAACTTTTGCGCCGGCAACTTTTTCACCTTTTTCAAGTGGTGTATTATTATGAAGGGTTGCAGCCACGACGTTTGGAATGCTGTTAATCCTTAGAAGACGTGTGCTGTCCACCTTTAAGAGGCCTCCATGTACGGCACTGAGATCAATGCGTCCTTCCGATGGGGTGCCTACAGCAAGACCCGGCCCTGCTAAAGCCCTGGCCAGCCGCAAACCGGCATCATCTTCGTGCAACTCATCTGCTTCGAGCTCCAGGGTGAAAATATGGTTTTTGCCAAGGTCAAGAAGTGTATCTATATCTTCTTGCCTGATGCGGTGCCCTCTTTTAAAGATTGCTCCTTTAAAAACGCCCTTTTCAATTTTCGTAATATCATGGCAGATTAGCTGTCCGACAGCTTTCCTGGTCTCTATCTGTTGTTTTTTCAAGTTGACACCTGCTCTCAGATGAATAATTTACTGCTACCGCTATATTCTATCACTGCAGTTTGATGAGCATAACTTCGTTCGCTTCAACTTGTACCATAACTAATTATAGGTATTGTAGAACTCTAATGTCAACGGGGAAGCATTTGTCAGAATAATGATAATATGCAAGCTTGCAGGATTGTCGACAAATATGGAGAACTATTTAAAATTAGCTGAAGAAGTTTTATTCGCCGGATTATGATTATTGTAATATCTGGCATTAAGCCGCTTTAAAAAAAACAAAGGGACAGGTGATTGCAGAAGATGTGGACTTATGAAAAGCCGGACAACTTGGTCGAATGGTGGAAGGAAAGTGAAAAAAAGTTTGGCGGTAATGTTTTATTTTGGGTGCATGACGGTCAGGGGGGGCTTAACCCGATTAAGTATGAGGAAATCGGGCGGCGGATTGCCAATGCCAGGGGAGGTTTGGCCCAACTGGGTATCGGTAAAGGTGATGCTGTTGGGATAATTGCGCCAAACTGCCCGGAGTGGGCAGTGCTTTCTTATGCAACCTACGGGCGTAACGGACGCTACATTCCTATGTACGAAAAGGAACTGCTGCAAACCTGGAAGTACATTATTAAAGATAGCTCAGTAAAGTTTTTGTTGGTTTCTTCTAAAGAGATATATGAAGAGGTCAAAAATTTTGCCAGCGAAATTGACTCCCTGGAAAATATATACCTGATTGAGGGCAGCGGTGAAAACAGCATGGCTGAACTGGAGAAACTGGGAGAAGCAAATCCGGTTGAGCCGGAATTGCCACATTACGATGATATCGCTATTTTGATTTACACTTCGGGCACCACTGCTGAACCAAAAGGGGTTTTGCTAACTCACGGAAACCTGACTTATTGTTCCCGGACTGGTCTCAGTTTGTTCCCGAACCTCGATGAGAACCAGAGAGGTATTTCAATGCTGCCCTGGGCACACTCATATGCCTTCAGTGCCGAGCTAAACGGGTGGATCAATATTGGCGGTTCCCTGGGCTTCATGCGGGACGTGACGACTCTGGCGGAAGACCTAACTATAGTTAAACCTACTTATGTTATATCCGTACCGCGTGTGTTTAATAAAATTTATGATGGAATCAACATGAAAATGGCTGATGCCGGCGGTATGAAAAAGAAGTTATTTGATGCTGCCTGCGAAGCGGCGAAGCAAAAAAGAGAAATGGCAGACGAGGGCCGCTCCAGCGCCGGTGTTAACCTGAAGCATGCCCTGCTGGACAAGTTGGTTTTCTCCAAGGTGAGAGATGCCATGGGCGGCAGGGTGGAAGGATCACTCACGGCCAGTGCTGCTATGAACAAGGAGATTGCCGAATTCTTTTATGACATTGGTATTCCTATTTACGACTGCTATGGTTTAACTGAGACTGCGCCGGCAGTTACCATGAACTGTCCCGGGGCCTGGCGGATTGGCAGTGTTGGGAAAGTGCTGCCCGGCCAGCGAGTAGAAATCGATAAGTCTGTGTCAGAGGAAGGCTCAGATGACGGGGAAATTATCGTTTATGGTCCCAATGTAATGAAGGGTTATCATAATAAGCCTGAAGAAACAGCTGCCGTGCTCATGCCTGACGGTGGTTTTCGCACCGGTGACCGGGGCAGGTTTGATGAGGATGGATTCCTCTGGATTACCGGCAGGATCAAGGAGCAGTACAAGCTGACCAATGGAAAATATGTATTCCCTGCAGTAATAGAAGAAGAGATAAAATTGATACCCGAAGTTGCCAATGCCATGGTTTATGGAGATGGAAAGCCATATAATATCTGCCTGGTTCTTCCTGATTTTGAAGTGGCTAAAAGGTGGGCTGCTGTCCAGGGTGTTTCTGCCGATCCTGATGGACTGCTTAAAAATGAAAAATTCAAGGCAGATCTTACCGAAAAGATAAAAATGTACCTTAGGGACACATTCGGCGGTTACGAAATTCCTGAAAAGTACCTGTTCCTGAGGGAAGATTTTACCGTGGAAAATAAAATGCTGACCCAGACCATGAAGTTGAAGCGGCGGGTTGTGATCGATAATTATGCTGAGGAAATTGAAAAACTATACAGTTGAGGCATTTCAATTAACCGGGA
>SL_3KL_010_SEDDRAFT_10003415_pt1 | contig 14404 bp, 11 predicted proteins | sample SodLakKL_010_SED_2_FD_10381 | JGI IMG/M metagenome (IMG submission 10381)
CCCGGAGAATATCGGTAATATTGCAGGCATGGGTACTTTCCTTATGAGAAAGCTGTCAGACGAACTGAACTTTTATGAGGAGGGAAGGATTGCCGAACTGGTGTTTAAAATTTAAATATCGCCACAAATCATCAGCCTTACTCTTCAATTTTAGCATAACATTTTTTAAATTTTGCAATATCTTAGCGTCCGGTAAATATCCGGAAATGCAGGTTTATGTTAATGATATGCCGGTCAGTGTTTTTGATGGTGCCAAAGTGAAGGATGCCATCAACAAATACTATAGTCAAATGTTACTTATGGGGAAATCATGCGAATATTTCAATGAAGTAACAGACAGTATTGGAAATCAGGTCAGTACTGACGGAAGCTTGAGCGAAGATGAGAGGATCTATCTTCTTGCCTCAGGTAGAGACAGATAACAAACAATAACTAAAACTTATTTCACAATAGTCAATAAGAATGAGGACAATTTTTAAAAGAACTTTTTATTTACTGCTCTTTTCCGGTGTTTTTTTGCTGCCAGGATGCAGTGAACAGGAAACACTGGTAGTGATCTTTCACACCAACGATACTCATGCAAACCTGGATAACTACCCCGCGATGGCAAAGCTTATTGAAGAAGAGAAAATTTTAAGCGAGCATGTTTTGGTGGTGAGTGCAGGTGATATATTCTCCGGAAATCCAATGGTAGATTACTTTGATCCTCCCGGATACCCCCAGATCGATCTTATGAACCGGCTGGGATACAATCTGAACACAATAGGTAATCATGAATTTGATTATGGAATCGAAGTGCTAAAGGACCGGATGGCACAGGCAGATTTTCCATTTATCCTTGCCAATCTCGATACAGAGGGTTCGGATCTTCCTCAACCAGATCCTTACCACATTCTCAGAGCCGGAAGAAGAACAATTGCATTTCTGGGACTGGTACAGCTGAACCATATGGGAATTCCTTCAGCACACCCTGATAACCTGAAAGGAATCGAGTTTTTTTCCCCGGTCGAAACGGCATCACGTTTTGAATTTCTGACCGGCAAGGCTGATGCTGTTATCGGGCTCACTCATCACGGGTTCAGATCAGACACCCTGATGGCTTCACTATATCCGTGGTTTGATGTGATAATAGGCGGACACAGCCACACTTTAACACTGAATCCTATGTTACACAACGATGTTCTTGTAACACAGGCAGGATCAAATCTTGATTATGTGGGTAAGGTTACCCTCCTTTTCAGGGGGCGGGAACTGGTTGAGAAGAGGGGTGAAATGATAAATCTGGGTGCTATCGAGGGCCGCGATGAGTTGCTGGCTGCACTTGTTGATGAGTATGCAGGAAATCCTGTACTCAACCGGGTTATTGGCCGCATGAATCGCCCCCTGGTCGGCAAACCGGACCTGGGTTGCTTTATAACCGATGCATACAGAGAGCATGGTAATTATGACTTTGCCTTTCAAAATTACGGAGGGATAAGGGTCGACAGCCTTACCGGAGAAATACGTATAAGCGATATTTTCAGGATGGATCCTTTCGGCAATGAGCTGGTAAGTATGGAGGTTACTTACAGCGAATTGCAAAACCTTATTGGTAACAGCCTTTCAGGAAACAATTATCCATCTGTGCAGATTTCAGGCGGAAGGATTGAGGTTCATCTTAACGGAGAGGGTACTTTACAGGAGGTGAAAATATTCAATCAAAGTGATGACGAACTTTCAACGGGTAATCGTTACCAGGTTGCAATGCCCAGTTACATAGCAAGTGCATTCAATTTTGAAAGGGAGGATCAGGGCTACGGAACAGGCATCATTACCGCCCAGGTACTTATTGATCAAATTACCAGATTGCAGGATATCGACTATTCAGGAAGTCAGCGCACATCTGTTATAAGGGCAGAGGGCAAGTAAAATATTAACCGGCAAAACCGTTATGCATACAAAGGTCAAAACAACATATATGGAGCTCCGTAATCATGAAGAGTTCAAGCCTAAAAATGGATTCCGGCAGAGGCTGGAGGTAAGAGAGGTTGATAATGATGCATACCTGAATTTTGTATTGTTCGCTGGGGTGGGCCTTCCATGGAGATGGAGCAGCAGGCTCCGGTGGACTCCGGACGAGTGGGCGGAATATTTTTCTTCGCAACAGGTTTTTACCTGGCTTGGCTTTGAGAGCAAGAAGCTTATTGGTTATTTTGAAATTGAATTTGACCGGCAAATGGATGCCGAGATCAAATTTTTCGGTGTATTCCCTGGTTATATGGGCCGCGGACTCGGTGGAATGTTGTTGTCCTACGCTATTGAGTGTGCCTGGTCCAGGGGTGCGAAGCGAGTATGGCTGCATACCTGCTCAAACGATTCGGAAGCAGCCATTGGTAATTACCTGGCGAGAGGATTCAGGGTATTTAAAGTAGAGGAGAAATCTGAACATGTGCCGGGAACCTCTGAACTTATTGATCTTTCTGCAAAATTTTTCGAGAACTATATAAAAAAATATTCTCCTGACGAGCGACCATAATTAGTAGAAGCTTTTCTCCTGACGAGCGACCATAATTAGTAGAAGCTTTTCTCCTGACGAGCGACAATAATGAATAAAGGTTTTTCTCCCCACAAGCGACAATAATGAATATTTACATCTCCCTCACAAAGGGCGTTATTAATAGTTCCCCCCAGTTACAAACCCTGGTATTTGATTCCGTGTAACATAATTGCACAGTTCCTGTGATATTTTTATATTTTTACTACCTTCGAACCACTAATATTTCAAACAAACCCTATGTTTGATTTCAAAAAGCGCGATACACCGGAGGAGGTTTGCAGGCAATCCGGGGCAATAATAAGGAGTCCGGGTTTCAGTATACTGCTCGATGATATTCCCAATATGATCATCATTCTTAACCGGAACAGGCAGATTGTCTATATGAACAGGAAGTTTTCCGACACCATATACAAAAACAGGGGTAATGGTGTTAATGGGATGAGGCCCGGAGAATGCTTACGGTGCATACATGCCGCTGATTCGGAATACGGTTGCGGTAGTACAGATTTTTGCCGGGTGTGCGGGTTCGCAAATGCCATAAATAAAAGTTCAGGAGGCTCAAGCGCTACCGGAGAGTGTAATATTACACTTCATCACGGAGAAACGCTTACTTTCAGGATTCATACACGCCCGTTTGAACATCAGGGTGAAAGGTATATTTTTGCTTACATGCAGGATATAAGCGACTATAAGACCCGCGAGATGCTTGAAAATATCTTTCTGCATGATATAAATAATTCTATAACTGCTCTTAATGGGTTGAATGAGATGATGGATGAACTGCCATTTACTGAGACCAGAAGCATTATCAACGATCTGTCACTAAGACTTACTGATGAAGTTCACTCCTACCGGCTCATAACTGAAGCCGAAAATCACTTGCTTTCAGTAATTGTAGCCGAAGTAGCTATTGACGATCTGATTGAAAATGTTATAAAATCGCTTACCAATAACAGGTACCACAGGAACAGAAGAATACGACATGAGAAGCAGGGTTTTGTTATCCAGACAGATGAAACATTATTGAGGAGGGTGTTGATAAACGCCATAAAAAATGCACTTGAGGCCTCCACAGACGATCATGAGGTGGTTGTTTTTTCCACGAACGGCATAAGTAATAATTTTTACAACATCAGCGTGAGAAGTTATCCTATTATTCCCAGGGATGTCCAGCTCCAGCTTTTCCAGCGTGCATACTCAACCAAAGGCCCCGGAAGGGGTTGGGGTACATATAGTATACGGCTGCTGACAGAAAGATATCTCGGTGGAAAGATCAGCTTTATTTCAAATGAAAAACAGAGGACGATTTTTACAATTAGTATTCCCGATCTGGATAATGGCTGACCCGGCACCAGTAATATAGTAGCCCGCTGTATGGCATAATTGATATTAAACCATTAATGTGCACTGTCGCAATGATCAATTTTCAAAAATTATGGCAGAAAACAACAAAGGCAGAGGTCCGGCGAATGGTGATCCCGGAAAAAATGAGCAAAAAAATCATGACACTTCCGGTCTGAAGGATAATGATAATCTGATAGGGAGCGGATCAAAAGGGATACTCAGGTGGATTGAGGTAATGGGAAACAAGCTTCCTCATCCATTCTGGATGTTTCTGTGGATTTGTATCTTTATAGTTGTCCTAAGCGGCGTTACATCTTTGTTAGGTGTAAATGCAACTGATCCGGCTACAGGCATCCGCGTCGATGCACAAAATCTTATTTCAGGCGAGGGACTCAGACGGTTTATTGAGGAGATGGTGACTAACTTTGCACATTTTGCACCTTTCGGACTGGTTTTGGTGATGCTGATGGGCGTATCAATTGCCGAGCGGAGCGGATTACTAACGGTTGTTTTGCGCACAGTGGCTTTCTCTGTTCCCAAACAGATTGTATTACCGGTCATCTTTATTATAGGAGCATGCGGTAACATCGGGTCTGATGCAGGTATAGTGATTGTGCCGCCTATAGCTGCGCTGATCTTTGCGCAGATGGGACTGAACCCGATTGCAGGATTGATTGCCGGCTATGCAGGAGCTACGGCCGGATTTACCGCTAATTTTTTCATAGCCGGGACCGATGTTCTGCTTGCCGGAATAAGTTCTGAGATCACAAGCCAGATGGCAGGGGTTGATGAGGTAAGTGCCACGGCAAACTGGTACTTTATGATTGCTTCAACACTGCTGCTCGGGGCAGGTGGTGCTTTCATTGCAAAAAGATATACCATACCCGCATGCAACAGGTTTGAATTTTCAGGTTCTGACATAACCGAAACCGGGAAAGGCAAGCTGACTGACACGGAAAGAAAGGGCCTTCGCAGGGCAGGGTTATCACTTCTGGCCTATATAATTCTGATTACACTGCTTGTAGTCCCCGAAAGTGCACCTTTGCGTAACCAGGAAACGGGTGGAATTGTTCCTTCGCCCTTTTTGAGGGGACTAATTCCTATACTCTTCTTTTTCTTTGCAATTCCCGGATATTTCTACGGCAAAACAACCGGTGTGATCAAAGAACCCAACGATATACTTAAGCAGATGGAACACGGCATGAAGGAGTTGTCAGGATACATCGTCCTTATGCTTGTGGTTGCCCAGTTCATAAATCTGTTCAGCTGGTCAAACCTCGACACCATACTTGCCATCACCGGTGCCGAATTCCTGCAGGCCACAGGTCTTACCGGTCCTGTAATGTTCACCATCTTTATGATCCTGATTGCCGTTTTGAACATTTTCCTGGGTAGCGGTTCTGCCAAATGGGCCATATTTGCACCTATATTCATACCTATGCTGGCGCAGCTTGGCTACAGTCCTGCATTTGTTCAGCTGATGTACCGGGTCGGCGACTCAATAACAAATTGCATGTCGCCGCTTTATGTGTATTTTCCTTTGCTGCTGGGATGGATCCACAAATATAATAAGCGGATCGGTATTGGAACCATTGTATCTCTGCTGGTACCTTATGCGGTTATTCTTTTTATTATGTGGGTAATATTGCTATTTGTATGGTACGGGTTCAACATTCCCATAGGAGTAGGAGAGACAATACATATAACGCAATAAATATTCAGGGATAAAGAGGGGACTGTCAATTTTATTTATCATCAACAAACTGGTAGCATCTGACCCAGTCGATATCCATGCTGGTGGGCAGTCCGTTATCTCCACCTTCGCTGTCAACTCCTGAACTGAAAAGTATATACATAGGTTCCTGCGGAACCTCGTCATGATCTATCCTTACCACTGTATCGTTTATTTTCCATACGAGCCTGTCCGGGTACCATTCTAAACGGTAAATAAAATAACCCTTTGAAAAGTCAAGTCCTCCAATATTGTCAGAATTACGCCTTATATTCCCGTCATGACTTTTATCCTCAACATAGGTGTTGGATTCAATCCTTCTTTTTTGGTTACCCGAGAATCTGAAGATATCAATATGCGGTACCATTTTGTCAGATAACATCCAGAATGCATGGAATACTGAAGGAGACCGGTGCATCCTTATCTTCGCCTCAAAAGTCCCGTACATTTGCCTGAAACTCTCCCCGGTATTTATCATCCCTGATGTATACCCGAACTCCTTTGGAAAAAACCCTATTGCAGGATCCCATGCCTTGCCCGTAACCTCTTCCTTCCTTGTGTAAAGCCTGAGAGTACTGTCTTTTATCTCAAGATTATCTCCTTCGGTGTAATAGTGCAGGTCAGAGGCCAGAGAATAACTCTCTTTTAACAGGTGCTTGCCCCAGTAAAAAGAGGTGAGCCACTTGCTTTTATCTATTTCGCTTCCTGTAAAATCATCAGAGAAAACCAGCTTCCATTTTTTGATTTCGTCAAACTTTGCAGAACCTTTAAGCTTGAAATACCACTTCAGTCTCGGAGATTTTTTTAGTTCCCTGTATTCTGTAAGTTGCTCGTATTCTGGTGATTTTTTGAATTTGTCGCGTGACTCCATATAAGCTTTCGTCTCCCTGAATTCATCAGATTCAATGTATTTCTCAAGCCTGTCAAATTTCTCAAGCTGCTGAGATCCGTGAAGTTTGCGGAAATGTTTAAGGTCTTTGGATTTGCTCAGTTTGTAGTATGCCTTAATACCGGGCGACTTTCGCAGAGTATTTAGCTCGGTATCCTTTTTTCCTTTATCGGCTTCAAGTTTCCGGACCTCTTCCGACCCGTCAAAATTCAGAAAATCGGCAAAATACTTCGAAGTAATGAACCTGAAATACCCCTTGAATTCGGGCGATTTTTCCATCGACTTATACTCCTGGAGGCTTAAATAGGCATCAGTGTTTTTAAAGCGCTGACTACTGATCAATTTTTTCCGGTCTTTGAAATCCTGTGAAGTCACCAGCTCTTCCAGTTCAATATAACGCTGAGGTTCACCTGATTCTTCATACTTCAGGAACTCTTCATACTCCTTTTTCAGGTCCATATCACGGGCTTCTATTCTTGATGTTCCCGGTAGTAAACCAAACCTGGATTTAATTCCGAATTTGAATTTCAGCATGAAATTTGACATTTCCTTAGTCTTTGATGTTTAATAAATTGAGCTAAAGATAAAAAAACTGGCACATAAATGAGTTAGTATACGGTGAAAATTATTATTTGTTTCGCCCTGCCCCGGTAATGAATTTTTCCTTAACTGGAAACTTAGCCAATTTAGCATGCTAAATATTGCTCTTTGTTCTTATTTTCAACAGATGCAAAATTCAATTATCTTTGTTAAGATTTTGTAATCAGAGGTTTTAAGAATAAAATCTATTGCCATGAATAAACTTAAGGTTTCATCCCACTTTATTGTACTATTGGCCTTTCTGACCCTTTCATCATGTGCGGTTAATCCTGTTACAGGAAAACGTCAGTTAATGCTCATGTCAGAAAGCCGGGAAATCAGTATGGGGAGAGAGTACGATCCGCAGGTTACATCCACCTTTGGTGAATATAAAAGCGAGGCTCTGCTNTCTTTGATCCAGGAAAGGGGTAAAGAGATGGGACTGATNTCCCACCGTCCAAACCTTGAATACCACTTCAGGATCCTGGATACTCCCGTGATAAATGCATTCGCGGTACCGGGAGGGTATATTTATTTCACCCGTGGTATTCTTGCTCAATTTAACAATGAAGCCGAAATGATCGGTGTTCTCGGTCATGAGATGGGACACATTACTGCCCGTCACACTGCCAGCCGGCAAAGCCAGCAACAGCTGGGTCAGCTGCTTATGATTGGCGGCATGATCGCATCCGAAGAATTCCGGAAATATGGTGAATACGCTATGGCTGGAATGCAGCTGCTGTTTCTTAGCTTCAGCCGGGAAGATGAAAGGGAAGCCGACAGGCTGGGTGTCGAATACACTTCAAAAATAGGATATGATGCCAGCAAGATGGCCGATTTTTACCAGGTGTTGATAAAGATGGATCTTGCCAGGGAACAGGGAGGTATACCAACGTGGTTGTCGACACACCCGGATCCGGGTAACAGGTACAACTCGGTCAAACAGGATGCCCTTGTCTGGCAGGAAAAGCTGGATCATTCGCAGTGGAAGGTTAACGCCGGTAATTACCTGCAACTAATTGACGGGATGGTATATGGAGAAGATCCACGCCAGGGTTATGTTGAGGGGCATACATTCTACCACCCCGAACTTAAGTTCCTTTTTACTTTTCCTTCGGGATGGCGACTTGAAAACTCACCCATCCAGGTCCGGATGGCTCCACAGGATGGAGATGCCCTGATGATCTTTACCTTTGCAGAAGGTAATACCCTTGAAGAGGCTGCACAGTCAACCATGCAGCAGTTGCAGCTTAATATTACCGAAAGCAAAAGAACCACTGTCAACGGGATGCCAGCATTTGCAGTTATTTCAGGCCATTCATCCCAGGATCAGTCAACCGGACAGCAGAACTCACTAAGGGTAATGTCATATTTTATTGACGACCAGGGAACTTATTATGTTTTCCATGGGTTATCTGCAGATGCTGATTTTACCAGATTTGCAAATGCATTCGAGACCACCATGACTGGTTTTAACAAGCTCACTGATAACTCAAAGCTTAATGTGAGTCCGGAAAGGATACGCATAAGAGAGGTTCAGCGGGAAGGTACCCTTGCAGAGGCACTGCGCTCTTTCGGAGTCCCGCAGGACAGAATGGAGGAATTTGCCTTCCTCAACAATATGGAACTTGATGACAGGGTTTCTGCGGGAACACTGGTAAAAATTGCATTAGAATAGTCGGAACCCCGGAGTTGCTTTGCTTTTTTAGTTTTCCTGGAGCATACAGAGCTGCATTGCGGCCAGCAGTTGCTCCATCCTTATGGGCTTTGTGATATAGTTGTCACAACCGGCAAGGGAGCAGCGCTCTTTTTCGTTGTTCATGGCATACGCAGTCTGGATTATTACAGGCAGGTCGGACCTTGCCTCCTTAAACTCCAGAAGAATTTCATACCCGTGAATATCAGGTATGTTGAGATCAAGTAATACAAGTGAAAGGTTGCGGTTGGCATTGAAGATCTCACGGGCTTCCCTGCCTGTTTTTGCCCACATGATCTGTGCCCCGGTCTTTTTCAGCATCGCCTCAATAAGCTTGAAATTTACTTCAATATCTTCCACAACCAGTATAATCTTTCCCGACAACCGTGGATAGGTAACGAAGTCCGGTTTATAAACTTCTTCCTTTTGAGTAAGTTGAACCGGCTGATATGGAATGGTGAAAAAGAAGGTTGAGCCTGCGCCCTCTTTTGATTCAGCCCATATTGATCCTCCCAGCAACTCGGCAAGACTCTTTGAGATTGACAGTCCCAGTCCCGCACCCCTTTGATTACCGGTGCCTGCGTCATCAACCTGCCTGAACCTGTCGAATACAACTTTGAGTTTATCTTTCGGAATTCCTATCCCGGTATCAGTTACGAAAAAGAGGATATTGCCATCACTATTAAGCCGGCAGCCAAATTCAATCTTTCCCTCAGAGGTAAATTTCAGGGCATTGCCTATAAGATTTGTAATGATCTGTCTTAAACGCTGAGGATCTGTGAGGGTCCATATCTTTTCCCTTTCGGGGATTTTCAGGACCAGCTTCACATCCTTGTCTTTAACCTGTATCCGGAATGTTTCGTAAACCTCTTCCAGCAGTGAAGTAATATTGCTGTTTACCGGCCTTATCACTATTTGCCCCGCCTCAATTTTTGAAATATCCACTATATCATCTATAAGCTGAAGCAGCACATTGGAATTCTCTTTTATGATCTCGGAGAAACTTTTTCTTTCATTAAGAGGAAGGTCATTATCTCCTATCAGCCCTGAAAGTCCCACAATTGCATTCATAGGCGTCCTGATCTCATGCGACATGTTTGCCAGGAAGGCTGATTTCAGCTTATCGCTCTCCTCGGCTTTTAATTTGGCCTTGAGAAGATCTTCCTCCATCTGTTTCCGTTTGCTTATATCATCCTTTAATGCAACAAAATGAGTTATCTCACTTTCGCGGTTTGTTACCGAAGAGATGTTAACCATTTCCCAAAAAAGGGTGTCATCCTTTTTTTTGTTCAGGATTTCACCCTGCCAGTCCATCCCGCTCCTGATTTTTGCCCACATTTCCCTGAAGAATGATGACTCGTGCTTTCCTGAATTTATGATGCGCATGTTTTCACCCATTACCTCGGCAAAGCTGTAACCAGTTGAGTTTACGAAAGCGGGATTAACATATTCGATATTGCCTGACGGATCTGTTATTACAACACACACAGGTGAGTTACGTATAGCTTTTGAGAGAATTCTGAGCTTATACTCGGCTTCCCTGCGGCGGGTTATTTCAATCGATATACCACCTATCATCGCATCGGAATTCTCATCACGCATACAAAACTTATGGGTCATATAAACCCTTTCCTTACCGTTTTTATCCGTCAGTACCTCCTCAACCATGACATTCTCGCCGGCCAGCGCCCTTTTATCCTCATTCATAACCCTGTCGGCCGTCGACATTTCAAAAATGTTGTAAGGGGTTTTTCCTATACAGTTGGACTTCCCGAATATTTTGTCCATATATTTATTCAGGTATACAGCCCTGCTTTGTCTGTTTTTGATGAAAACGCCAAGTGGAAGATCATCCATGAAATCGGCAAACTGATTTCTGGTGCGAATGATGGTTCTTTTTTCTCCCTTCTGCCATAGCCGTATGAGAGGCCCTGTATAGAGGCGGTAAAAGGCAAATGACAATATAAAGGCTATCGCAACCGTAAGAATCACCAATAAAGTCCACGACAGAAAATTCATACCCAAACTGGCACGGTAAATTATAAATGAACTGATAAGAGCCGAATTGAAAATTATTACTGCCGTAAGTGATAGTATTGCCCTTAACCGGATCTTTTTTATTTGTTGCATCTAAGTGTGCTGGCCGTTATTGCTGCATTGATCAATCGGTCAAGAAACTGATTTTTTTTGATCCCTGAAAATTATTATGCTGAAATCGGACTCTGCACCCTGATGAATTTATCAACAACAATGCCGTGCCTCTCCGGCCCGTGGTGTTGATAAGATTTGAAGGTTGAATTGCTAAAGCTTAATATAAAGGGAGGCAGCTGCCCGGAGCTTCTGTATCAGGGCTGGTTATATGCCTCTTCCCTAAGGCGTGCCTCCTCAAGCCACTTTGGAAGTACATCATTCTTAAAATCAGTTTTTTGTCTGCGGATATCATCCATATCCAGTCCCACCACCTGTTGTGCCAGCTCCTTCGTTGAGTAGTCTGGCAGTTCAACCGGTTGTGGAACATCATACCTGCCGAAGATACGCGCAAGATGGACCCTTGCTTCCTGGGCTTTGTTAATTGAAGTTCCTAGCACCCTTAATGCCTCGGCAGGGGAGTGGAAACCCATGCTATTGGCTGCGGCCACCCAGTCCCAGCGCCACTGTGCATGACGTATCAGTTGCAGCACTTCCGCCATCTCCTCTTCGGAAGCCCCGGCATCCCATGCAGTTTTAGCCTCCAGGTGCAACCTGGCGAGGGTTTTTTCTGTTATCCGCCTGAGCTCGCTGATTTTGACCTGCCGGTCATATACATTCTGCCTCAGTGTTTCTTCACTTTCACGGTGGCAAACCTGGCATGACCCGGAAATATTGTTGAGAGGACTCTGAAGGTGGTGATCGGTAAATTTTAGTCCCCCGTCCCTCTTATAAGGCATATGGCAGTCGGCGCAGGAGACACCCCTTTCGGCATGTATACCCGTCTTATAAAGCTCATAGTCCGGATGTTGAGCCTTGAGCATTGGTGCCCGGCTCAGTCCGTGAACCCAGTCAGTGAACTCGTACTCATCAAAATATGCCTCCATATCATCAGCACTGAATCCTTTATCCCACGGAAAAGTCAGATACGTGTCCTCGCCCTGAAAATAATACTCAACATGGCACTGCGCGCATACAAGAGATCGCATCTCCTGGTGGTTGGCATGCTCAATATTTCTACCCTGTCTTTCAAATGCTTCTGCAAGAGCCGGCCTTGTTATCCTGAGATTCATTGTTTGCGGGTCATGACAGTCCTGGCAACCGATCGGGTTGACAATCTGGCTGCCCATGCCGGCCCATGTACTGCTATAAAACTCCCTTACACCTATCTCATTCATCACCCTTGGCACATCAGTGCTTTTGCAGGTCCAGCATGTTGCAGGCTGTGGCTGAACAGTACGCAATGTATTATGCACATCCGAAACCGAATAGTAGTGACCCCGCCCCTGGTTGTAATCCCTGGCAAAAGCATAGCCGGCCCACATGATTACAAGTTCAGGATATTTCTCAAGGTAATCTATCATAACCGATCCGGCATACCTGCTCCCGAAGGTTGTATCGAGAGTCATCTTGTAGGACTCATACTGCCTTGGAAAATTCTGGCCCCACACCTCATGTCTCGGCTCCCAGTCCGGTATGGGCTGAACCATCTGGAAATACATTTGTGACTCACTCCTTCTTTCTACAATGGAAGCCGCGAAGAGTCCGATCAGGAAAACAATTATAACTGTGCCAAAGAACAGTACCCAGTTCAGCCAGGGTTTTTTCTCGGAGAGTTCTTTTATGGTTGCCATATATTGCGGTTTTAATTTCTTTAATTTTTTGAATATCCTATTAAGTCAGCTATTTATTATCGGTTCCGGGCTTTTCAGGTTAATTCCGGGATCACTGTTCCCCGGTTTTTAAAAAACTCTGCAGCCACTCCGGCATCAGTGATGGCATTCTCGGGACAAGTGAAAAAGGCGCTGAGGAGAGGCTTCTCACAGTACCGTGAGGCACATCCCTGTGGCAATCCCAGCACCTGCTTCCTTCACCTTCATGATAATTCTGTCCCGTAACCTCAACAATCCTTGTCATCTCAACCATATCCAGGTGACAACGTATGCAATTCTTCTGCACCACATTTATACCCCTTTGTTTTATCTGTATAACCTGTGGTTCTGTCCTGGAGGTAAAGACATATGCATGTCTGAGTCCATCAGTACCCTTAACATAATACTTGCTGAAAAAATTATCCTGAGGAACATGGCACTCGGCACAGGTTGCTGTTTCGCGGTGACTGCTATGTGCCCAGGTAGCATATTGCGGATACATCACATGGCAGTTAATGCAGGTTTCCGGTTTATCGGAGATATATGATTGTGCCTCTGAAGCATGAAAAACCAGCAACGAGATACCCGTGAACACTCCAAGTATTATTACCACAGCAGGTTTCCAGCCGGGTGGAGGTTCAAGAATTTTCAGAAGCCGCTTAATCATTTACTCTTCTTTTTATGTCACAATAACCTTTACGCGTACAAATCAGATCAATCAGTTTAATATCCGGATGATTATGGGTTTTCCCATAAGGCTTTTGATTTAAGCGAAGCAGTACCGAATAACCAATTGTAATCAAAAATAATTAAAAAGCAGCTATGTGTCAATAGTTGCGTGCTTATTTGAAATTAGTCTAATATCATGCAGAGACGTTACTTTTTGGCAAAAAGGGGTGGGGTACAATACCAGTAAATTATGATATGCAGTCAAAGAATTGCTTTACCGGTTAAGCTGCCTGCCATTGACCTCAGGTCAATTTCAAATCTGGCAATTTATGATAAAAGGCATGAACTTGCTTGTAGAATCGACCGCAGGTCAATCCTGTATTGAGATTCCATCGGGCAGGGTGGTATATGGAGTGCCGCCGGCCTTGCTCTATTTCGGTTCCTTTATCATGGTAAGCACCATTTTATACTTTTCCACTGCCTTTAGGGCATGGGGAATATTTGCAGGCATAATTATAGAATCGCCCTTTTCAAGCAGGTGCTTTTTCCCTCCGACTGTTATTTCTGCCTTACCGTCAACAACCTGCACCAGCGCGTCGAACGGGGTAGTATGCTCACTCAGCCCCTCACCCTTGTCAAAGGCAAAGAGGGAGATGTTCCCGGTATCCCGTTTAAGCACATTTTTGCTTACAATAGCCCCGTCAGAATAATCCACTTCATTATCGAAACGAAATACTTTATCTTTTACAAATTCTTTCTGCTCCATTTTTCATTTTATTTTCAGCACTACCCGCAGCAAATAATTACAAAGTAACGGGTACTGCCTGGTTAAATTTAAGTGTTTATCTATTTGGTCGAACTCACATTTAATAAATCTATCGTTTCTCAAAATTCACCAGATGTGACTTTCTGATTCAAACACTGACTTAATAGACAAACTTTAATTAGAGTCGCGATTCAAGTATTTTCTCCAGATCATTGCAGTCCAGATCAACCGGGTTATTTTTTATTCCGGTTTCTCCTGCCAGGGAAGAAATATGAGAAGCCTTAACTCCATACTTTCCAAGTCGCGGCATTTGGAGGTCATCTATCAGTTCATCAAGCCCATCAGCAAGAGCCT
>SL_3KL_010_SEDDRAFT_10003416_pt1 | contig 14403 bp, 10 predicted proteins | sample SodLakKL_010_SED_2_FD_10381 | JGI IMG/M metagenome (IMG submission 10381)
TCGGTGGGCTGACCTTCGGGATCGGCATGGCCGTGGCGGCGTCGTGCGTCTCCGGGCTCTTCTACAAGCTCGGTGCGGGGATGGCNGGGGCGATCGTCGGACTGGTGGCCTGGGGCCTGGGCGAACTGGGCGCTGANNTCGTNGACCTCCCGGGACCCCGGATGCTGGCTGGCCGCGAGACCCTCCCGACCCTGTTCGGTCTCCCCCGCATCGGCGTGGCGATCGCGATCGCGGTCGCCGTGGGGCTCGGGCTGTCGCGCACCCGCCGCCAGACGCCGAGCACCACCTGGCAGTGGACGTGGCCCGTCGCCGGCCTCACCCTCGGACTCGGCACGACCTTCACCTGGCTCGCTGCCGGCGCCAGCGGGGCAGGGTTCGGCGCCAGCACCTCCGGTGCCGTGGTGAGCATCGCTGACGGAGCACCGGCCTGGTGGCGGATCGCCTTCCTCGTCACCCTGGTCCCGGGGGCGACCCTCGCCGCACGCACCGCGGGTGGCTGGTGGCTCCGCGGCGAGGTCGGCGTGCGGTACGCACAGCTCGCGGCCGGCGGTGCGCTGATGGGTGCCGGCGCCCGATGGGCCGGCGGCTGCAACCTCGGCCACGCGATGTCCGGCGTCGCCCAGCTCAACCTCTCGTCGCTGCTTGTCGTGGCCGCGATGATCATCGGGATCGCGGCCACCCGTACGGTCCAGCGCAGGTTGGGGTCCTCGTCGGTCCGACACGACCCCGCGTACCGTTCGGTCGTGGACGACGCCGAGCGGCAGGACTAGTCCGACGCGAGCCGTCTTCCGGAGCAGGTCGACGGTCACGACACCGGCCCTCGCGGGGTCGGCGTACGCTCCCTCGGCCGGCGCAGGAGGGACCCGTGCGGCTCGCCAGGATCGTGGACGTGTCGGCCCAGCTCGCCGCGACGAACAAGCGCTCCGAGAAGCTCGCCCTGCTGGCCGACGCGCTCCGCGGACTCGATGACGACGAGCTGCCGATCGGGGTCGCGTACCTGTCGGGAGAGCCGCGCCAACCCCGCCTCGACCTCGGGCCTGCCGCGGTGCTCGGGATCGAGGTCGACGCAGCTGACGGGTCGTCGCTCACCCTTGCCGAGGTCGACGAGCAGCTGCAACGCATCGCCGACGTGCCCAGCGGGACCGGCTCACGCAACCGCCGGCTTGAGCTGCTGCGCCAGCTGCTCGCTCGTACGACGGATGAGGAGCAGCGTTGGGTGCGCGCACTGGTCCTCCGCGAGCTGCGTCAGGGGGCGCTCGAGGGTGTGCTGATCGGCGCGATCGCACGGGCCTTCGCGGTGCCGGAGCCGGCGGTGCGGCGGGCGGTCATGCTCTCAGGCGATCTTCGCGCCACCGCCGAGCTCGCGGCCGCCGGGGGCGAGCGGGCCCTGAACGAGCTCCACCTCGAGGTCGGTGTGGGCATCCGACCCATGCTCGCATCGCCCGCCGAGGACGTGATCTCCGCGATGGACGGTCTCGACGAGGTGGCCGCCGACGTGAAGCTCGACGGCGCGCGTGTCCAGGTCCACCGCGCAGGCGACGCCATCCGCGTGTTCACCCGCACCCTCCACGACGTGACGCAACGCGTTCCCGAGGTGGTCGCCACGGTTCGAGCGCTCGACGTCACCTCCGTGGTGCTGGACGGCGAAGCGATCGCCTTCGATGAGCAGGGCCGGCCCCGCCCGTTCCAGGAGACGATGCAGCGCTTCGGGCGTGAGCGACCCGTCGAGGAGGTCGCCGCCGAGGTGCCCTTGGCGGTGCGCTTCTTCGACGTGCTGCACCACGACGGTCGGGATCTGATCGACGCGCCCCTCCGGGATCGCCTCACCGTGCTCGACGCGCTCCTGCCGGACGATCACCGGATCGGCCGGGTGACCACCAGCGACGTCGAGGTCGTGGCGAGCTTCCTGCGGGACGCCCTGACGGCGGGGCACGAGGGCGTGATGGTCAAGGACCTCGACGCCCCCTACGAGGCAGGACGACGTGGCGCGAGCTGGCGCAAGATCAAGCCGGTCCACACCCTCGACCTCGTCGTGCTCGCGGCCGAGTGGGGTTCGGGGCGGCGGCGCGGCTGGCTATCGAACCTCCACCTCGGCGCCCGCGATGGGGACCGGTTCGTGATGCTCGGCAAGACGTTCAAGGGCCTGACCGACGAGACCCTCACCTGGCAGACCGAGGCGTTGCTGCAGCGCGAGACCCGACGGGAGGGACACGTCGTGCACGTGCGGCCGGAGCTGGTCGTGGAGATCGCCTTCGATGGACTGGTGCGCTCCCCTCGCTACCCGGGCGGGCTCGCGCTGCGGTTCGCACGGGTCCGTGGCTACCGCTCCGACAAGTCAGCCGCCGAGGCCGACACCCTCGCCGACGTCCGTGCGATCCACAGCGGCGAACGGTGTTGTCGCGGGACGTCGTGATGGCTGATGTCACACCCCTCTGGCAGGCTCATCCCANCGGGGCGGTGGACCATGACACCGCGAAGATGGGATCACCCATGGATGACCGGATGGAAGGTCGGATCGAACGCACCGACGGCGATGACCCAACACGAGACGAACGCGGCAGCAGGCGCAGCTGCAAGGAAGATGACTGCGAACGGTCGCACTACGCCCGGGGCTGGTGCGCCATGCACTACAAACGTTGGCTCAGAACAGGAGGTGCCGCCGGGCAGCAACCCTCCTCCACCTGCAACGTTGAGGGATGCGACCGTCCGGCGACCTGCCGCGGCTGGTGCCACGGCCACTACCAACGATGGCGACGGAGTGGCGACGTGGACCCGAGCACGCCTCTTGGAAGGCGGCGCCAGCCGCTGCGCTGCCGGATCGAAGGATGCGACGGCTCCACCCACTCGCACGGGCTGTGCCGGACGCATGCTTCTCGGCGCATGAACATGGGCGATCCGAAGGCCGAGGTGCCGGTCGGTGAGCTGCCACGAGCGACGGGGCCGACAGGACGAGCGAGGGGCTGGATCACCGAGGGCTACCGCTACGTCCCGGTCGCTGTGGAAGAACGCCACCTCACGGATGGAGCCGCGTACACGGCCGAACATCGCTTGGTCATGGCCCGGGCACTGGGCCGCCCGTTGGAAGGGGACGAGAACGTCCATCATCGCAACGGCAACCGCCGAGACAACCGCCTCGAGAACCTCGAGCTGTGGTCGACAGCACAACCCAGCGGACAACGCGACGCTGACAAGATCGCGTTCGCGGTGCAGATGCTTCAGCGATACGCCCCACATCTGCTCCGAGGCGAACCCCCGTTCCCCGATATCACAGCAGAGGCCCCCGGTCGGTACGACCGAGAGCCCCTACGAGGATGCAAGAGCAACTACCGTAGCCCCGAGGAGATTCGAACTCCCGTTTCTGCCTTGAGAGGGCAGCGTCCTCGGCCAGCTAGACGACGGGGCCATGATGCGGTTGTGTCCCTCTGTTCGCCCGAGGGCCGGCGGAGCGTAGCCGGGGCTGTGCTCGAGGTCGAACCGGCGCTCTCGCGCGGTTGCGACCAGCTCGGGGGGAAGGACTCGAACCCTCAATAACTGGACCAGAACCAGTCGTGTTACCGATTACACCACCCCCGATCGGGTGGCGGACCGCACGTCATCACGAACGCGTACTGGATCGTCGCCAGGTGTTCCGGGTGATCACAAGACGCGTTCGACACACAGGCCGATCCGCGTCGAGAAGGGTACGTGCGGGCCCGGTCAGGCGCAAAGCACGGCCGACCGGCGCGCGGTCGGGCCACCGCACGGCCGCACCGTCGTCGAAGGCGCCAACCAGCTACCGATCAGCGCGTACCGGTCAGGTGTCGTCCGACTGCGCGGCACGTGCCACCGGCAGGGCTGCCCGCAGCCGCGCGAGGCTGACCTCGCGACCGAGCAGTTCCAACGACTCGAACAGCGGGGGGCTGACCGACGAGCCGGTCGCGGCGACCCGGACCGGTTGCGCCACCTTGCCGAACCCGATCCCCAAGCGCTCCGGCAGGGCACGCAACGCCGCCTCGATGGCCTCGACCGTCCACTCCACCTCCCCGAGGACCTCGATCGCGGCCTCGATCGCCTCGGGCGCACCGTCCTTGGTGAACACCTTCGCGACGCTGTCCTCGTCGAGCTCCACCTCGTCGTTGAGGAACGCCGGGGCGTAGCGCTGGACCTCGTCCAGGCGCTGCATGCGTTCCTGGACCAGCGGCACGAGGCCCGCGACCACCGCCCGCTGCGCCTCGGTCGCGGGACGATCGATCAGCGCTTCTCCGCTCTCGGTGCCGTCGAGGAAGGGCAGCAGCCGCTCGGTCAGCTCCTCCTGCGGCAGCTCGCGGATCCGCTCGCCGTTGAACGCCGTCAGCTTGTCGACGTCGAACGCCGCGGGTGACCGGCCGACCGCCGCGAGGTCGAACTCGGCGATGAGCTCCGCGTCGTCCAACCGCTCCCGGCCGTCCTTCGGCGCCCAGCCGAGCAGCGCGAGGTAGTTGCGCAAGGTCTCGGGCAGGAACCCCTGGTGGCGGAACTCCTGGATCGAGACGGATCCGTGCCGCTTCGACAGCTTCTTGCGGTCCATGCCGACGACCATAGGCAGGTGCGCGAACGCCGACGGAGCCTCCCAGGACGCCTCCCGCGCCGGGAGCCCGACCGCGGCCAGCGCCTCGTCGAGCAGACCGTCCGCGAGCAACCGCTCGTGCAGGATCACCTGCCTCGGCGTCACCGACAGCAGGTCCTCCCCGCGGCAGATGATGCTGATGCCCTGCGCGACGTCGTCGACGGAGTTGGCCAGCGGGTAGGTGGCCGAACCGTCGGAGCGTTGGATCACCGGGTCGGAGATCTGCGCCCACTCCCAGGTGACCTCGCCGCGGACCAGGTCGGTCACCGTGATCGAGCCGGACTCCGGGGTCCGCAGCCGCAGGCTGGCGGTCCGGCCCTCATCNGCGAAGCGCTGGAGCTCTGCCTCCGCGTGCTCGAAGGTCGACGCCTTCACGACCGGCGGGCCCTCGCCGCTGCCCCCACGCTGCTGCTCCCGCCACGCNTCGAGCTCCTCGCTCGTGCGGTAGTCGCGGTAGGTCGCGCCGCTGGCCTCCAGCCGCGCGGCCACCTCGGCGTAGAGCTCCTTGCGCTCCGACTGCCGGTAGGGGCCGTAGGCACCGCGGGAGCTGCCGTCGTCCTCAGGGCCCTCGTCCCACTCCAGCCCGATCCAGCGCATCGCCTCCATCATCGATCGCATGGACTCGTCGGTCGCGCGGGTCGCGTCGGTGTCCTCGATGCGGAAGACGAAGGTTCCGTCGTGGTGCCGCGCGTGAAGCACGTTGTAGAGCGCGGCGCGGACGCTGCCGACGTGCAGCCAGCCCGACGGCGCGGGACAGAACCGCACCCGCGGCAGGGCGCCGGGTGTGGACGATGGCGGGATGCTCACGGTCAGGACCTCGAGGTGGGACGGAGCGTCAGGTGGTCAGCGGATCGCCGGGGGACGGTACGCGGCAGCGTCGGGGTGGCGCGAAGCGAGTGCGTTGACCCGTCCGAGGAACCGCTCGACCTGCGTGCCGGCCGTCCCCACGAACGAGGTGGCGTCGCCGAGGATCTCGTCGAGGGATGCCCGGTCGAGGGGGAGCCGCTCGTCGGCAGCCAGACGCTCGAGGAGGTCGTTGTCCTCGCGCCCGGACTCGCGCATCTCCAGCGCGACAGCCACGGCATGTTCCTTGATGGCCGCGTGCGCCTGCTCGCGGCCGACACCGGCGCGGACCGCGGCGACCAGCACCTTGGTCGTGCCGAGGAAGGGCAGGTAGCGACCCAGTTCGCGCTCGATCACCGCGGGGTAGGCGCCGAAGTCGACGAGCACGGTGAGGAAGGTCTCGAACAGCCCGTCGAGGGCGAGGAAGGCATCGGGCAGCGCGACCCGTCGCACGACCGAGCAGGCCACGTCGCCCTCGTTCCACTGGCCCCCTGCCAGCGCGGTCACCATCGCGAGGTGGCCGTCCAACACGTGCTTCAGGCCGTTGACCCGCTCGCAGGAGCGCGAGTTCATCTTGTGCGGCATCGCCGACGAGCCCACCTGCCCGGGCGCGAACCCCTCGGTCGCGAGCTCCTGCCCGGCCATGAGGCGCAGGGTGGTCGCCAACGACGAGGGCCCCGACGCGACCTGCACCAGCGCGGACACCACGTCGAGGTCGAGGGAGCGGGGGTAGACCTGACCGACCGCGTCCAGCCGAGTGGGGAAGCCGAGGTGATCGGCGACCCGGACCTCCAGCGCCTCGACCTTCGTCGCGTCACCGTCGAAGAGGTCCAGCAGATCCTGCTGGGTGCCGACCGGCCCCTTGATGCCACGCAGGGGGTAGCGGGCGAGCAGTCCCTCGACCCGAGCCAGCGCCTGGAGCAGCTCCTCACCCGCGTTCGCGAACCGCTTGCCGAGGGTCGTCGCCTGCGCCGGGACGTTGTGGGAGCGTCCGGTCATCACCGTGTCCGCGTGCTCCCCAGCCCGCTCGGCCAGCAACGCGAGCGCAGCCACGCACCGGTCGCGCACGAGCTCGAGCGAGCGACGCACCTGCAGCTGCTCGACGTTCTCGGTGAGGTCCCGCGAGGTCATGCCCTTGTGGACGTGCTCGTACCCGGCGAGCTCACAGAACTCCTCGATGCGCGCCTTGACGTCGTGGCGGTTCGCGCGCTCCCTGGCGTCGATCGACGCCAGGTCCACCCGATCCACGACCGCCTCGTAGGCCTCGAGCGCCCCGTCCGGCACCTCGACCCCGAGGTCGCGCTGGGCACGGAGCACCGCGACCCACAGCCGGCGCTCCAGGACGACCTTGCCCTCCAGCGACCACAGGTCGGCCATCGCCGGGCTCGCGTACCGAGCGGCGAGGACGTTCGGGATCGACACCTGGACAGCTCCTGAGGGGCGGTGGATCGGCAGCATGCGTGGCGCTGCGGCGCGTCATCCTTCCACAGCGGCGGTCCGAGGGCGACCTGGCGGCCGCGTCCGCGCGGTCAGCCGCCGTCGCCGTTCGAGCGGTCGGCGGTAGGCGGGGCGTTGCGATCGACGACGGGGTTCTCCAGGGCCCCGATGCCCTCGACCTCGACGCGGACGGTCTGCCCGGCCTCCAGCGGACCGACGCCCGCGGGCGTGCCCGTGAGGATGACGTCGCTCGGCAGCAGCGTCATGATCTGCGAGACCTGGCTGACCAGCGTCGGGACGTCGATGATCAGGTCGGCGGTCGTGCCGTCCTGGCGGACCTCGTCGTCGACCAGGCAGCGCACCGACAGGCCCGACGGGTCGATCCCGGTGGTGACCGCCGGGCCGAGAGGGCAGAAGGAGTCGAAGCCCTTGGCGCGGAACCACTGCCCCTCGGACCGTTGCAGATCACGGGCGGTGACGTCGTTGGCTGCGGTGTAGCCGAAGATGCCCGCCTCTGCCTCCTGTGGGGTGACGCGGTGCAGCAGTGCGCCGATCACCACGGCGAGCTCGGCCTCGTGGTGGATCTCGTCGGAGAGGTCGAGCGGGAGGCGGATGGGCTCGCCCGGACCGATCACGCTCGATGACGGCTTGAGGAAGAACAGCGGCTCATCCGGCACCTCGCTGGCCATCTCGGCGGCATGCGCGGCGTAGTTCTTGCCGACGCAGACCACCTTGGACGGGATCACCGGGGCCAGCAGGCGCAAGCCGGAGACCGGTACCCGCTCCCCGGTCGGTCGGTGTGTCGCGAAGGGGTGCGGCTCGATCAGGACCACCTCGGCGCCGTCCAGCAGCCCGTACCGCGGTTGGTCCTCGTGCAGCACCCGGACGAAGCGGGTCGTCTCGTCGCTCACAGCGCTCCTCAGGGTCGTGGAAGGTGCACGGTAGTCATCGGGCCCTTCGCGAGCGCCACCCGACGCGCCACCCGACGCACCGCCCGACGCACCGCCCGACGCTCCACCTGACCGGCGACCGTGTGGTCGGTCGAAGGGGTCAGCTCCACGTGTCGCGGAGGATCGCGTGGGTGTACGCGTCGGACAGGGCCAGCCAGGACGCCTCGACGATGTTGGGATGGACCCCGACGGTGTCCCACACCTCGGTGCCGTCGGTCGAGGACACCAGGACCCGGGTGGTCGCGTCGGTGCCGGCGGTGGCCTCCAGGATCCGCACCTTGTAGTCCGACAGGTGGATCGCGTCGAGCTGCGCCCACGTCCCGTTCACGGCGTTGCGGAAGGCATGGTCGAGCGCATCGACGGGTCCGTTGCCCTCCCCGGCGCCGAGCTTGCGCTCGCCACGCACCTCGACGGCGAGGATCGCCTCCGCCGGACCTTCGCCGGGCAGTGCATCCCCATCGCCACCGGAGACGTTCACGCGGAAGTGCAGCGAGCGGAAGGGTTCCTCACCCGACGTGAGCGATCCCGTCGCGCGACGCAGCAGGAGCTCGAAGGAAGCGTCCGCGGCCTCGTAGGTCCAACCGGCGGCCTCACGGCGTTTGACCTCGTCGAGCACCGCTCGGGCCTGCTCGTCATCGATCTCCAGCCCGAACTCCTTGGCCTTCAGCACGATGTTGCTGCGGCCGGCGAGCTCACTGACCACGAGCCGCTGGCGGTTGCCCACCTCACCGGGGTCGATGTGGTTGTACATGTCGGGCGCCTTGGCCAGCGCGGATGCGTGCAGCCCGGCCTTGTGGCTGAAGGCCGTGTGGCCGACGTACGGCGCGACCGACGGGGTCGTCTGGTTGCACAGCTCGGCGATCGTGTGGCTGATCTCGGTGAGCCGCTCCATGCGCTCGGATGGGACCAGCTGGTAGCCCTTCTTGAGCTGGAGGTCCGCCATGATCGTGAACAGGTTGGCGTTGCCGCACCGCTCGCCCAGCCCGTTGGCTGTCCCCTGGACGTGGGTCGCACCCACCTCGAGACCCAGCAGCGAGTTGGCGACCGCGCACCCACCGTCGTCGTGGAAGTGCAGTCCGACCTGGCTCGGCAGCTCCTCGACGAGTCCGCGGACGATGTCGGCGACGTCCCACGGCATCGCTCCACCGTTGGTGTCGCAGACCACGACGCACTCGGCGCCGGCGTCCGCGGCGGTTCGGACGACGTCCAGGGCGTAGGCCTGGTCCCTGGCGTAGCCGTCGAAGAAGTGCTCGGCATCGAAGAAGACGCGCCGCCCCGTGGCCCGGAGGTGCTCGATCGAGTCGCGCACCATCGCGAGGTTGTCCTCGCGCGGGACCCCCAACGCCTCGTCGACGTGGTAGCCCCACGACTTGCCGACGAGGCAGATCACCTCGGTGCGGGCATCGACCAGGGCCTGGAGCAGCGGATCGTCCTCGGCGGTCGTCCGGGCCCCGCGGGTCATGCCGAAGGCCACCAGCGTCGCGGTGTCCAGGGCGAGCTCACCGTCGGCCGCCCGCGCGAAGAAGTCGGTGTCCTTCGGGTTCGCGCCCGGCCAGCCACCCTCGATGTAGGCGACGCCGAGCTCGTCCATGCGCCGCGCGACACGCAGCTTGTCATCGACGGAGAGCGTCACCCCTTCGCGCTGTGTGCCATCGCGCAGGGTGGTGTCGTACAGGTCGAGCCCCGGGCGCGGATCGGGCAGGGGGGCATGGCCGGCATCGCTGGTCGTCACCTTCGCACCTCGCGTTCGTCGCCGTCGATGACGGCGGGGTCCCGCTTGCGGATACCGGGGCGGTGCAGGTGCGACGCCGGGATCGTCCGGGCCGCTCCCGCAGCCCGGTACAGCCGGCTACGGGAGCGGTCGGATGATGATGGCGATGGTGCGCAGGCCGGAGGCGCCGGGGTCACCGGCGGCCGTCAGCGGGCTGGTGCGCATCTCGCTCCCTCTGCTCTACAGCGCCGACGTTACCGTCCCGCTGCCCTGCCTGTCGACCTCGCGGGCGCGGACCCGTGCAGCGCGGCCGGAGCTGGGATGCCGTCCGGCCACCACGACCGGCGTCCTCAGTCCTCGAGCCGGAAGCCCACCTGGAGGGTGACCTGCGTGTGCTGGACCTCGCCGTCGTCGATCCAGCCTCGGATCTCCTTGACCTCGAACCAGTCGAGGTTGCGGATCGATTCGCTGGCCTTCTCGATCGCGCGGCTGATGGCGTCGTCCACCCCATCGCGGCTGGAACCGACGAGCTCGAGCTTCTTGTAGACGTTGGACACGGTGCTGGCTCCTCGCTGTGCTGAGCGCCGCCGGCGCGGCGCCCCGACCGTAGCGCTTGACGGTATCGGGCTGTCAGAACTCGCTGGTCTGCAGCGGCGCCGCCTCGGTCGCGAGCAGACGTGACAACCGGCCGACCGCACCGGGAACCGACTCGTCGATGCGTCGTGCCTGGGCGAGGACCCGGGGCGACACGCCGCCGAGCACCACCGTCGACAACGCCTCGGTGCCCAGCCGCAGTTCGGCTTCCGCCCGGGTGGTCGCGCACCGGCCGACGCCGTCCACCACCTCGAGGTGGTAGGTGCCGGACCGCTCCGGGTAGGTCGGGTCGTCGACAGCGAAGGTCACCTGCCCGTCGACGAGGTAGCCACGCGCCTCCAACGCCCCGGCCACGTCCAGGACGCGGAGGTAGACCGGCGGGAAGCTCGTCGTCTGTACCTGGCTGCCGTCGACGACCATCGCGGACAGCGGGTCGTCGAGGGGACGGACGGGGGCGCGGACGGTCGCGGCGAGGTCGGTCATGGCGACGAAGCTCCACAGCGCCGCCGTGGCCTCGGGGTGCAGGGAGATCAGCTCCGTGACCACGACGCGGCCGTCGGCGACACCGTCGGTCCAGTGGGGCTGCAACCGGTACATGACGTAGCCGCCATCCGGCAGCACGGCGACGTTCCTCGGCCCGAGCCCGTCGCGTTCGTCGGGTGGGTCGTTGACGACGAGGTGGTGCCACCAGCCCTCGGTGCGTGACAGCAGACCGGGACGCTGACGTCGGGCGCGTTCGTACAGTGGTGCGAGCCGTTCGGGGGCCGCCTCGGCCGCGACGGTCTCGACGTCGGTCGGCGGGACCGGATCGCGGAGCACGAGCTTCGCTCGGGGGATCTGCAGCCGCTGCATCGGGATGCCGGGACCGAACCCGTACCGCCCGTAGATCGCCCCCTCGGAGGCCCACAGCGCCGCGAAGGGCTCGCCGCGGGCCACCGCGTCGTCGAGCAGGTGGCGCATCATCCGGTTCAGCAACCCCCGGCGGCGATGGTCCTGTCGCACGCTGATGAGCGTGACCCCGGAGCAGGGGGCACCGTTGCCGCCGGGGAGGCTGAGTTCGAAGCTGTACGCCCCCGCCGTGGCGACCATGTCGCCCTTCGCATCGAACGCCGCGAGCGAGCGGTCGGCCTCGAAGATCCGGCGTTCGGATGCCAGCGCGGCCTCCGACACGGTCTCGCCGAAGGCACGCTCGAGCACCTCCATCAGCGTACGGAGCTCATCGACGGCGATGGGGCGCAACTCGAGACGGTCGAGGGGACCGGCTCCACTCGTGGTGTCGCTCACGGGGACCTCCTCGTCGGGATCCGGACAACCAGGACAGGGTGGAGCCGAGCACCGGGATCCCCCGGACACCAGTGGAGAAGGGCACTGCTCCTCAGAACATCAGGTCCGATGCCGGTGCCAGGTCGGTGGCCAGCATGCGGTCGAGCTGCGCCGCCGCGTCGTGCTCGCCCCGCACGCGGCCAGCGAGGCGCAGCTGCGTGGTCCGCACCCCGCCGAGGAACACCGTAGCCAGCGCCTCCACGTCGAGGTGGAGGTCCACCTCGTCGTCGGTGCGTGCGAGCTGGCCCTCCCCCGAGGCGACGGTCAGCCGCCACCGTCCGGCGTTCGACGGCCGCAGACCATCGACGAGGTCGAGGACCACCGAGCCGTCGGCGGTGAAGGCCCGTGCCGCCACCGCTGCCTCGACGTCGACGAGCCGCAGGTACAGCGCCATGCTGCGTCGGATCCTGGCCCGCTGAGGGTCCTCGAGGAGCGACAACACCGGGTCGTCCACGGGCCGGAAGCTCACGGTCACACGTTCGGAGAGGTCGACGTCGAGCACGAACCGCCACAGCGCGGCCGCCGCATCCGCGTCGAGCGCGACGAGGTCGTCGACCTGGACGATGCCGTCCGGCGCGTCGTCGGTCCAGGTGTTCTTCAAGCGGTAGGTGGCGAAGCCACGGCCCGGCAACAGCGCGTGCTGTCGAGGGCCGGCACCGTCACGCCGGTGTTCAGGGTCGTCGAGGAGCCGCTGCCACCAGTTCCCGGGGCGCCCCATGACGCCGGCGCGCCGGTGCCGGAAGGCCTCGTGCAGCTCCGGGAAGCGCTCGAGCGCCTCGTCACACGGCACGAGACCTACCTCGCCGACCGGACCGTCGTGGCGGAGCCGGGAGCGAACACGCTCGATCGTCATCTCGTAGGTGGGGACCGCCGGTCCGTAGCCGTACCGCCCGTAGATCGGGCTCTCGGAGGCCCACAACGCCGAGAACGCTTCGCCCCGCTCGGCCGAGTCCTCCAGCAGCTGCGCCATCATGCGGGTGAGCAGGCCGCGACGGCGGTGGTCGGCGCGCACGCTGACCACCGTGACCCCACCGCAGGGCGCCGACCGTGCCCCCGGGAGCGAGATCTCGTAGGAGTACGCGCCGGAGGTGCCCACGATCGGGGGGGGGGGGGCCCGGTCGTGCTCCACGATCAGGGTGGAGCGTTCGAGGTCCTCGTCGCGTGGCTCGTGCCCGAAGGTGGCCCCGAAGGCGTGACGGAAGGCGGGGTAGTCGTCGGCGTCGATGCGCTCGATGCGCACACCGGTGTCGCGCTGCGCCATGGGATCGAGCTCCTTGCCGTGACCCGGTCCCCGCGGGTCGGGGCTACCCGTCGACGTAGGTCAGCCAGTCGTGGTACCGCTCGAGGCGTCCACGGACGGTGTCGATGAACGCGGACTGGATCGCCTCGGTGACCGGCCCGCGCTTGCCGAGCTCGTAGCCGGCCACCTCGTTGACGGGGGTGAGCTCCGCGGCGGTGCCGGTCAGGAAGATCTCGTCTGCGAGGAACAGGTCGGTGCGTACCAGGCTGGCCTCGTGGACCTCGTAGCCGAGGTCACGGGCGATGGTCATCACGCTGTTGCGCGTGATGCCGCCGAGCGGCCCGTCCGAGAGCGGTGGCGTGAGGATCGTCTCGTCCCGGACGACGAACAGGTTCTCACCGGTGCCCTCGGCGACGTAGCCGTCCTCGGAGAGCATGATCGCCTCGTCGTAGCCGGCGCGCAGCGCCTCGACCTTGGCCAGCGAGGAGTTGATGTACTGCCCGTTGGCCTTGCCCGCCGGCGGGATCGTGTTCTTGCCGATCCGGCGGTACGAGGAGATCATGAGCCGCACGCCGCTCTCCAGCGCCTCCTCGCCGAGGTAGGCGCCCCACTCCCAGGTCGCCATCGCGACCTGCGGCGAGGAGGGCAGGGGGTTGAGGCCGATCTCGCCGTAGCCGAGGAAGATCGTCGGGCGGATGTAGCAGCCGTCCTCGTGCCCGTTCTCGCGGATCAGCTCGCAGGCGATGTCCGCCAGGTCCTGGGCCGACCAGGAGACCTCGTCCAGTGGCGGGTAGATCCGCGCGGACCGCAACAGCCGTTCCATGTGCGGGAGCAACTGGAAGACGGCGATACCCCGGTCCGTCGGGTAGGCGCGGATGCCCTCGAACACGCCGTAGCCGTAGTGCAGCGTCGGCGTGAGGACGTGGACCGTCGCGTCGTCCCACGGCACGAAGCTGCCGTCCATCCAGATCTTGTCCGCCTTGGGGAAGGGCATGGTGCGCCTCCTGGTCCTCTCCCGTGTCGGCTCCCGGACCGACCACCCGGCGTCGATCCGCATACAGCCTGTCCGTCCCCGAGGAACCTAGCGGGCAGCTCCGACCGTCGGTGTCCTGGAACGCAGGCCGCTCGCCGCTCCGGATCACCCCGCAGGTGAGTTCGGCGGCGGGTGTTGATGATGTCGCACGACCCGCTGGGCTGATGTGCCTACCGTTGTTCCTACAGCAGGAGAGGTCATGTAGGTCAACGGAGGCTGGCGCTGACTGCACCGCGGCAACACGGCGGTTGTTCCTATGTCGGTCGGTTGACCGCGATCGTGCGCGTGGCGGCAGTTGCCCGCTTCGTCAACGCGACCCTACGGGCCGGGGACCGCATCGGTTAGTGACTGCACCGCAGCGGTGGCCCCTCGTGGCTGAGAGACAGGCGTGAAGTGCCAGGGTTCGCCATAGGGTCCCGGGCACGAAGGCACATGGCCGGTCGTCCACAGCGTTGGGGACTTCCAGGTCGGAGATGTCGCCTGCAGCGGCGATACTTGTCCGAGGCGGGAACAGGAGAGCAGCAACGTGCCGACGACCTTCCAAGCGGCCGCGGTCATCGTGGTGGCGTTGTTGCCGGGTGCGCTCTACGTCTGGGCGTTCGAACGTCAGGCAGGGCGATACGGGATCGGTTTGAGTGATCGGGTCCTCCGGTTCATTGGTGGTTCCGCCGTGCTTCTAGCGGTGTT
>SL_3KL_010_SEDDRAFT_10003417_pt1 | contig 14402 bp, 8 predicted proteins | sample SodLakKL_010_SED_2_FD_10381 | JGI IMG/M metagenome (IMG submission 10381)
AGCAAAATTCACCCGGGCAATTGAGGCGGCTCGTACAGCGGGCGATAGTAATATCGAGAACATGGCTCTGGTCGGCCGTGCGCGAACCCGTTTAAATCTCGGGAATACTGCCGGAGCACTGGCAGATGCGCAACTTATTCCAAAAGGATTCACGGCATACGTCAGAGCCGAGGATGCCGCTGCACGGCGCCATAACCGTGTCGCTTCACAAAGCCGGCAGGGATTTATCACTATTGCTCCGGCATATCGTGATCTGATGGTCGGCGATGAACCCGACCCTCGTGTTACCGTTATTAACGAAAATAGACTAGGTCAGGATTCTGCGACAGAGATATACTCAACAGGAAAATATACTACCGATGCAGCCGATTTCCCGATTGCATCCTGGCGGGAAGCCTACCTCATTCGTGCCGAAGTTCAGGGCGGACAGACCGCGGTTGGTCTCATCAATGATCTCCGTGCAGAGCACAATCTGCCGGCATTCAGCAGTAACGATGCAAATGAGATCCGCCAACAGGTCATCATTGAAAGACAACGCGAGTTGTTCCTTGAATCTCATCATTTATATGATTTAACACGTTATAACTTGGATCTTATCCCGGCACCGGGGACACCTTACCCGAAAGGCGGTTCCTATGGTACTATTAGATGCTTCCCGCTGCCGAACAGTGAAAGATTTAATAATCCCAACATACCGAACTAATATATCTATAGACGAGGATTATTACCGAAGCCCCTGTGGACACAACCGCAGGGGCTTTTTTCTAAACGGATCATCACAATGAAAAAATATTTTTTGCTCATACTTTTTTGTTTTTCGATTCCACAAACACTTTTACCTCAGGATGTTACCATTCCGGACTATTATATTCAGGACCGGGCTTTGACCGACTCACTCGATGCGATTGTCCAGCGGATAGGACTGGATCACGAATTTGACATCGGTGAATACGGTTCCGAAACTATTTCACTTGCAGTCATCGACCTGACCGGACCCGATCCGAGGATCGGAGGTGTTAATATGGATAATTTTATCTATCCTGCAAGCGTTTACAAAATGTATGTAGCCGCGGAGGTTCTTCATCAGGTTAGTAAGGGTGAGTACTCACTTTATAAACCGGTTGTCGTTCAATCGCCAAACGACGTCGACCGGCGGATGTCCCTTCCAAACGATCCGAGACCGGTACCGCAGGCTGGCGATACGTTAGATGTAAATTACCTACTCGACCTGATGATCACCACCAGCTCGAATACGGCCGCAAACTGTCTGATCGATCTCGCTACGAGGGAACGCATCAACGAATTCATGCATAGCTACGGCTGGCACGGCAGTGAAGTTACCCGAAAATTCTTAAGCAGGGATTTTGAAGATCCCGATTATAAAGAAATCCGCGGAACGGAGACATGCGCTCTTCATGCAGCAGATTTTCTTTATCGGATATACACAAACTGGTTGATCAACCCATGGGTAAGTCAGCACATGATGACGCTGCTCGGCAGACAGCTCGACAAATCGAAGCTCGCTTCCGGCCTACCGGATAACACCATGTTCTATCATAAATCGGGATGGTGGAGTTACTGGACAAATGATGTGGGAATCGCAGACGATGGTGAAATTAAATTTATTATTGCGGCTTTCCTTCCGTTAAGACAGGAGGAAGCACTGCCGAAATTCCGCTTGCTCGGTGAAGAGGTATTCCGTTTAATGCAATCGCGGAAGGGTGAGTGAACCGGGTGTAACGACATCAATCTCTTTCAAGCAGATAAACCGAATCATCGAGCTGTAACAATAATTCGTCATTATCGACCCGGAAATACCCAGAAGTAAACGGAACTTCCGGGAAAAACCGCTCAGAGATAACTTCCCCGCGTAACGCATCCAGTGTCATGACGATCGGATTATTATACACCCAGGTACCCTCGTATAATAACGGTTTATCCGAGGTGAGCAGTAATACCTCATTCAAATGCCATGCAGCTTTAATTATAATCGCATCGTGTTCTCTTTCGCGGGACCAAAGCACTTCATTATCCGCGACATCTATCAGATGAACATACGAGTTCGAATACCCGATGAAATATCGCCCGTCATCGGAAAATAATCCACGCTGAAATCCTTTTTCGACACTTCCCAGTATCTCTCCCTGACCGGTTAAAAAGTACGACTTTTCCCGCAGTGATTCCCCGATCCATCTGTATGTTCCGACCGCCAGCACCGCGCCGTCCGGTGAGTAAGCAATACCGGTTGTATGCGGATCATCGATCTTTTTGAGTAGTAATTGTTCTCCCGTCTCACTGAACACTACCAACCGGGCATCGGCATGAGCAGGTTCCGATACAATACAAGCGGCCCTGTTATGGTGTAGGGCAAAATCGATCTTTCTCTCATGCTCGACATCCGTGACACCGGGTAAGGTTTTTACATCCATCTGATTACCGGTTGTGTCATAAAATTCGACTATACCTGCGAATGAGTCGATAATGATAAGTTTTCCGGAGTTGAAAACTCCGACCGAAGGGAATGCGGCGTCGTAGGTTGCCTCGCGGGTAACGGAATACACTTCACGATCATCGCTGTCAAGAACTCTGTAGATCACTGATTGTTCATCCCGAATGTCGTGGCTTATTCTCCTTTCCTGATCGACACTATATCTCCCATCCGGAGATTGTTGCGCGAAAACGATGGAGGTCAATAAGACCGATATCATTAAAAACCGAAACATAGCAAATTCCTTATTTGAGTAAAATCATACTTTGCGTTTTAATCATGTCAGCCGATTTTAGCCGGGCATAGTACGTGCCGCTTGCAAGGCCGGTTGCGTCGAATATGACCGTATATAAGCCCCTTTCCAAATCGTCGTCCATTAAGGTCGCTATTTCACGACCGAGCATATCATAAACTTTCAGCGTTACGGCTGATCGTTCGGGAATTCTGACATCAATACTGGTAGCCATATTGAATGGATTCGGATAGTTACTTGACATCGATAAGACATCGGGTATCGTATGGACAATCCGACTGTCATCTAACGAAGTAACGAAGTCAAAATATTGAAAAGTATATACCATAAGTTCCCAACGTTTCGCATCATCTTCGATCGTTTCAACCGGGAACGCAAAGTAGACGATACCCCCGTCGGTGAGACTTTCACCGAAAGTACCTTTATAGCCGATGGCGGCTCCACGGTGCGAACCGTCGGGTCTTTTTGTTTGATAGTGTAATAGCTGCTCAGCACCATAACCGGGTGCTATATCGTCGGTCCAACCAACCGAGTAATACTGATTAAAGTCAGTATCAAAATCTGCGAACAACGTTCCGGATAAACCGTGAACCTTTGGATTAAATCCTGCCGCTGAATGCGCTACAAATATCGCCCGCAAATAGTCTGCGTAAAACAGAGAATCGGCGGAGTTCCCCTCAGTACTCGTTCGCCCTAAATCCCTGCCAATGGCTGAGCCTGAAACAATTAACTTTCCTCCATTTTCAAGATAATCACGTAGAAACAACTGTTGGTCATTAGAAAATGAGGTGGTTTGGAAACCACGCGATCCGATAAACCACAATACGACATTGTATTCGCTGAGTGTAACCGTGCTGTCCATTACCGCGCTCTCACGCGCACTGGAAACGACGGCTTCGAACGGAAGTGCACTCCCGTAACGGACAATAAAAGGATGCTTCCGTTGGTGCCAGGTAACCTGCCCTTCACCTTCCTGTATGCCATCCACGACCAGAACGGAATATCTGTCGGAGATACCATGATCATCCCAATCTGCATTCTTTATAAAAAACTTGTTGGATGGAGAACTTTCAATAGGATTTTCCAGGTCATTTACGGCGACCAGTCGTACTGCAAAGTTAACGATATCATTGAAAGCACCGAGGTCGAAGAATTCATCAGGGTCACGAATAGTGAAAGTTGATATTTCCTTTGTTAAGAACGTGTCGAATACTGCGACGCGCCATCCGTCCGGGTGATCGTAATATAAACGGTATCCGCCTAAGTTATCTTCGGTGTTTTCGTTCCATGTAAAGATCATTTCGTTATTGTCGTTGAAGGTAACTGCCCGTAAAATCGGCGCTTGCGGCGCCTGATGCACGGCTATGGCAGCATATATTGTATCTGCATTATTCCTCGTATCCTCTGCGAAGATTTTGATAACAAAATTTCCGTTCGGTAAATTGCCGGTATCAAGATAGTTCGGAGAAACAGAAAGTGTCCGGTTGACGTCTGATGCTCCGTCCCCTCCGGTAAGATAATAATGATGAATACGATTCGTGGAATATTCACGAACAAATACACGATTGACGTGAGAATTAACCGGTTTTCTGTCGAACTGGTATCGAAGCCCGTCGTCGGGCGGTGAATACACAATCGTTGAGGTATCTTCACTCATTATATGATATCCCAGCTTGTATATACCACGGCGTTGATGAATCGGGTTCGGACCATAGTGACCGTGTGCTCTGATTAAAATTTCGACATTGCCGTGTAACCTGCGAGGATCGAGCCGGGAAGTCGTACCCGCGGTGCGAAATTGTAATGTCTCGGGTGCAATAACCGGAGCACGGTTATTGATAAAAGGGGTAAGTCCGCCACCTTTACGAATGGCATTTATATCGGCACCGCTCGCAGCCGGATCGGTAACAAGTTCGCGTTCACGAAAATGTACATGTCCCCAACCGGGTATGATAGTGCCGAGCGTTGTTTCACCCGCAACGACTTCATCACCAACCGATAGCGCAGGATTCGGGCTAATATGAACGTAAGATATATGTTTCCACATTCCATCCACGTTCGTACGAACCCGCACCCAGGCTCCACCCCCATGATCGCTGACTGTTCCAATACTGTGTACAACTCCGTCGAGTGACGGATAAACCGGAGAATAATCCGGGATAGGAATATCCACACCGTCGTGGAAATGATGNGAGGGGCTGGTTGTGCGGTATTCAGCAAACGCACCGGTAATAAAATGACTACCATCGAACGGCTGATACGGCCATTGAAACGACAGACTATCGGTAGAAAACGATATACGTACGAAAACGGTAAGTAATAAAAATGAAAAAATGACGGTATCCGGAGTTATGCGCTTCATAATAATACATTTTGTGTTTGCAAAAGAATACAAAGTATATAACCATATTTTTTATAAAAAACAAAAAAATAATTTTAAAAACATTTTGAGTATAAAGTAAAGTGGTTGTATCTATTAAGTATAATCTTCATGCATTATCTATGATTAAAGGAGCGCAAACCGAACTCGGATTGTTCCTATTGTCGATATGTTTCATATGAAAAACATATTGTAAACTTTGATCCTTCGACTTGACACAGTATCAGAAAAAGACTATATTTGAATATTGTATATTGTATACAGCACTTGAGTACAATACTACAAAAATCCATCAAATATTGTGACATATGTTCACTATGGAAATATACTGACAAACATCATAGTGTCACGCAGATAGACCTCATAGACGTTAACCGAATTATGATATGAGGCCGGAACAATGCTGGTTATAATTATTCTGTTAACATAGATATCCTAAATAACCAAGTTGTTTATCATTGAGGAGGTGATATTTCATCTTCATCCATACTTCCTTCTTTCTTTTCTAAAGCAATAAAACGGATAGCAGGCAATTCCCCCCGGGATCATAATGCACGGGGATTTAAAAATGTATCGTAATACCAAGCTCTACTTTTTTTGAAATAATACCAAAACATATGTATACCATACCAACAAGGAGATATGATGTAATGTCAACATCAAAGAATGTAAACCTAAAACAAAGAGGTCTACTCTTTTGCCTTTTGTTTTCCTTTTATGCACTACTACCCTTTGCCCTGATCGAAGCGCAGGAGGCAATCATAACAGGGTCGATTCTCCATGAGCGAACGAACCAACCGTTGATCGGAGCGAACGTGCTTATCGAGGATACCCGGTACGGTGCGGCATCAAACATCGAGGGGCAATACAGCATTCGGGTTCCGGCGGAAAGGGTTACCGGTGAGCAAGTTACACTCATTGCGCGATTTATCGGCTTTCGTACGGAACGCAGGACAATAACTCTCTCGCCGGGCGCCCAAACTGTTAATTTTCAGCTACGTGAAGACGTACTCGGTTTGGACGAAGTGGTCGTAACTGGACAGGCAATAGGCAGCTCCCGAAGAGAAATCGGCAGTGCTGTAGCAAGTATTCGTGCCGATGAGCTCGAACTTGCACCGATTCAGAATCTTTCACAAATGCTCCTTGCACGGGCTCCCGGCGTGTCAATATTGGGACAATCAGGACAGGCCGGTGGCGCAAACCGCATCCTTCTTCGTGGAATCGCGAGTCTTACCCAATCCAACACGCCGATTATTTACGTTGACGGTGTCCGAATAGATAACTCAACAGCAACCGGTATGCTGGAAGCACCGGGTCGTGGTTCTGGCCAGGCGTGGGCCGGACTGGATGATATTAATCCGCGCGACATCGAACGGATCGAAATAGTCCGGGGAGCTTCGGCGGCAACAATGTACGGCACCGAGGCCGCTGCGGGTGTAATACAAATCTTTACAAAACGCGGACGTGAGGGGATCTCACGATGGAACTACCGGACGGAATACGGCTACAGTCATGTACCTCTTTCTTGGTGGAAAGATTCCGGCTCCGTATACGCTTCGTGGTTCGCGGATACCTACGCACGCACCGGTCCTCAAATGCTTCATCAACTTTCCGTATCCGGCGGAACCGAGGGAATGAGATATTACATTTCAGGTAGTGCGCGAAACACCAAAGGAGTGCTCCCAAATAACCATGAAGATTACTATGCAATACGTTCGAATATCCAGGCAAATATCCGGGAGAACTTAAATCTTGGATTTAATATGAGCTACTCGGACAGACAAGTTCGACAGACTCCCGACGGAAATAATCAGGAAGGCATCACCATTAACGCCCTCGTCGGCGGTCCGACAGGGCAGTTTAATCCGGTAGATCAAATACTTGAACTCGAACAAGACCTGCAGGGATATAGATTTACGGGAAGCGTAAATATTGAGCATAATCCATTCCGATCGCTTACTCATAGATTTACATCCGGTCTCGATTTCAATACTTCGGATAACACGCAATTTGTTCCACCCGAAACAATTCCAAGATTCTGGGAAGGTTGGAAAAGAAACTACAGAAGAAATTCCCTCAATATGAATCTTGAATATGTTGCCACTGTCAGAACACGACTCAGTAACACGATACGATCCACCTCAAACGCCGGCTTTCAGGCATTCAACAGAATCGTGAATTCCAGTATTGTTATCGGAAGAGATTTTGCATTTTTTGGTCTTAGTACAGTGAGCGCTGCATCTTCCGATTTCGAGGCATACGAAAGCAGGTTCGAAGAGAAAAGTCTTGGATTATTCGGTGAACAACAATTTGGGTTTTACGACCTATTCTATTTAACGCTCGGTTTACGCGGAGACGCTCACAGTGCATTCGGTGCTGCAGTGGAATACCAGCTTTATCCGAAAGTCGACTTCTCCTACATAGTTTCGGAACACTCCTGGTGGAATAATAACTGGGGTTCATTCCGCGTTCGCGGGTCATACGGAACAGCCGGGATGCAGCCCGGAGCTTTCGATGCTAACAGGACCTGGGCGCCCGTCAGCGCGATCGGCGGCGTCGCCGCAGTTACACCCGCCAATGCCGGCAATCCGGATTTGGAACCCGAGATCAGTCACGAATATGAGTTGGGTTTCGACTTGGGATTTCTGCAGGAGCGAATAAACCTGGAATTAACATATTATTATCAGATAACAAAACGAGCTCTTCATTCTACCGGCCTTCCTCCTTCTATGGGTTTTTTAAGTAACCAATTAAGAAATATCGGTGAAGTCGAAAATGAAGGTCTCGAGATCGCGACCCGCTCGACAATTTTCAGAGGGCGCACGTTCCAGTGGAATATATTCGGGAATGTGTCATTCACCAGAAACAAAGTATTAACACTGGGCGGAGCTCGTCCTATCAATACACGATGGACACAATTTATACGGGAAGGATATCCGATAGCCAGCTTCTTCGGCGACAGATGGGTACAATCTACAGATGATGAGGGGAATATAATCGTAATACGTCATAGTGAAACGATTGAACGCGATGAAGACGGGAATCTACCGGAAGGATGGGACTTCATAGGTTCACCGCAACCGAAGCGAAGTATTCAGGTCGGTACCGACGTCATAGTCGGACGAAGCTGGTCGTTGAATGTATTATTTGATTATCAGGGCGGACACTTTACCGACAACCACACGGACCGCTGGCTTATGGATGACAGAAGAAACCTACTGGAAGACGTGTACTATAACGATAAACTGATTGCAACAGCCGGACCGGTTAGTGAAAAATGTCGCGCACTCGATCTGGATCCGGTAACGCAAATGATCTGTAATACAGCCGCCGGTCTAAGTGACGGTGATTTTGTTGTCCCCGCGGATTTCATGCGATTACGGGAAATTAGTGTTGCATACCGTCTTCCGTCTGACATCATCAGATCGTTCGGAATAGCATCAGCCACGATCAACTTCTCGGGCAGGAACTTATGGAGATGGAATAAATCTCAAATCCTTGAGGTGGAAGCTAATTTAAGCGGGCATTCCACGCATCAGAGACATTCCTATTTTCCGACGCCTCAGCCGCAGCAGTATATAATAGGCTTGTCGGTTCAATTTTAAATATGTGTGTGGCACACACTATGCATATTGTGTAATGAATTTCATGAACAACGGAGAATCGTAATGAAAACTATTTTAAATAAGAGTTTAAGCGGGACAATCCTCGCCGGCTTACCGCGTCACTTGTATCCCGTTCTTATTCTCTGTCTTACTATGCTCGTAAGTTGTGACCTGACGGTATTCGATCCCGGAACCGTTGAAGATGTGGATTTGGATCAAGAGCGTGCGATTATACCACTGATTGCCGGAATCGAAGGAGATTTTGCAGTTGCAACAACCGGTTCTACACTACCCGGAGGAATTTTTATGGCCGGGGCAATCATAACCGATGAGTTAGTCCACTGCGGTACCTGGACGGGTATGCAGGAATGGAATGAGGGAACAATACGGGACGGGACGGCTGAAACACAGACCCGGTGGTCGCAGGGATCGCGTGCACGGTGGGTTGCCGAAGATGCAGTCCGCCGAATCAGTCAAATTGTTGACAATCCGAACAACAATCCATACGTTGCACAGGCAGCGATGTGGGCGGGTTTCGGTAACAGGCTGATGGGAGACAATTTTTGTGATGCGGTTATCAACGGGGGCCCGCTCGAGCACTATTCGGTGTTTCACGAACGGGCTGAGCAATATTTTACTCAGGCAATCGAGATAGCGAGTGCGGCAAACGAGGACTTTTACTTAACCGCCTCATATGCCGGCCGCGCACAAACCCGTATGATGCTCGGCAACTGGCAGGGCGCCGTTGAGGATGCAAGAAGAGTACCGACAAATTTTGAACATATACAGCGACACTCTGACAACTCCCCCCGGGAGAATAACGGACTGTATGTTACAAACCAACAGGACAACCAGACAACCGTATGGGGAACGCCATTTGCCGAATGGGGAAGCGATACCGCTAACAGATTGACTACGGAAGGAGATCCACGCGTACGGTTCCAATCCCATGCAAGCAGATTGGGCGGCGACAACCGGCGCCCGCGATGGATAGTCGAAAAGTATACTTCCAGAAGTGATAATATCGCAATCGCAAAAGGCACTGAAATGCGATTGATTGAGGCGGAAGGAGCATTACTGGCAAATCAACTCGATGCTGCAATCGGTTTCATAAACGATGTACGCAGATTCCGGGGAGTCGAAGAAGCCTCAGCCACGACTATACCGGGAGGTTGGGAGCTTTTACAAAAAGAGCGCGGCCTGGAGCTCTGGCTTGAGGGACGCCGTCTGCCGGATATGCGCAGATGGAAAGAAAATCCGGGAAGCGTACCCTTCGCAGTCGTCCGTGAAGCCGCGTTCGGTCCTGCATCAAGAGATCAACCTAAAAATGTGTTGGAAACCGATTGGTTATGTCTGCCGGTTAGCAGAAATGAACGGCTTTCAAATCCGAATATCGATAATTAATTAAACTCCTGCCTGCTTTTACGTAAAGCCGGCAGGATGCTTTTATCAGGCAAGCTATAATAAACCCACAATCAACTAAATGTAAAACATAATGAAGGGAGCTTCATAATGAGAAATCAACCATACCGTATTGCTTTGTTTATGTTCATCGGAATATTTTTTCTTTTCTCGGGAATAGCCGCGTTTGCACAACTTTCCGGGGAGTATTATATTCCGCAGGGTACCCACGACGCCGGATTTGCAACCCTGAAGGAGGCATTCGACGCATTGAATGCCGGAGGAGCAAATGCGCCGGTAACGTTCTTCATTGCCGACGATCTCGATGAGTCTGATAATTATCTGGTTCTCACACGGGCTCTGACAGAAAACACAATGCTTACCGTCAAACCGGCACCGGGAACAACGCCGACGGTAATTTTGAATGCAAACCCGATTGGTGTAATCACCGCGGGTGCCGGCATTGGAATTGAACATGCAGCATGGATTACCATCGACGGATCAAATGAACCCGATGGGGAGAGCAGAGACCTCACCTTTGCTCTTGATGACGCCGTTGTCGACGATGAGGGTAATATAACAGTCAATATTGCACGTGGTTTCCATATTTTCGGCAATTCACATAACATCGCGATAAAAAACATAAATCTATTCATAGTCCATGAATTTTCAGACTTACCGTCAAAACCCGGGCGGGTGAGCGACGGGATAAGGGTAATAAGACAGGATGAAGTAGTCGCTCCGAAGGATATACTCATCGAGAACTCACAGATCGGTGATAGAGACAAAATGTTTACCAATGCGATTGTCAATTGGGGACAAACCGAAGACCTGACAACCGAAAATGTGCAGGTGATCAACAATGACATATATGCAGCCTGGAGAGGTATTACCAATTTCTGGAATACCAATGTTACTTATTCCAACAATAGAATTCACATTACGGGAAATGCCGTCTCGGCCTGGTACTCCGGCATCTATTTACCCGGAGTAGTCGGCGGAACGGTCTCGGGTAACGAAATTTTACTCTATGGAGCAGCAAGAACAACAGGAGCACGGATCAGCGGTATATTGATAAATACAAACCGTGAACGGATTAACTTCTACAACAATATGATCAGTACTGTAGACGACGATTTTCTCATTGTCGACGATGTCACCGATCATATGCTATTCGGAATCGTTTCGCATCGGACCGGTCACGAATCAAGCATTTACAATATTTATCATAACACCGTTCGTCTGGGTGATGTCGGACAGACCGGCAGAGCAGCTCCGGTCGGATGGGATGAAGATGTTACACAGGCAAACTCCGTCTATGATATTAAAAACAACATATTTGTGAATGAAGGATCGCATGCTTCTGCATACGCTATTCATTGGAATGTAACACAAACCTCAGATGGTGCGATGATTTCGGATCATAACAACCTCTATGCACCCAATGGAAATGTCGGATTCTGGATCGATGCGGCCCGGCAAGATCTTGCTGCCTGGAAATCAGCCAGCAACAGAGATGATAATTCCGTAACAAAGGGTGTTTACTTCTTATCGGAAAATAACCTCCGTCTGACGGGAGATTCATATCAGGATGCGGACATTATTACAACAAATGCCCTACCGCTGGTATGGTATGACATCGATTTCAATGAACGCGATCCGGGCGGTGTTTATATGGGAGCACATGAACCGCAAAGCGCAGTTTCCGTACCGCATTTAGACAGAGATATAGCAGAAGGTTATTGGCTCGGTCAGAATTATCCGAATCCATTCAACCCGACAACGAATATCAGTTTTGTCGTTCCTGTCGACGGCCAAGTAAAAATCGAAATTTACTCGGTAATGGGACAACTCATAGAGACTATCGTAAACGATTATAAAACAGCCGGTGCGCATACTGTCACATTTGACGCTACGGCTTTGTCGAGCGGCGTTTATATTTACCGAATCAGTGCAGGAGAGTTTGTGGAATCGAAACGGATGATGTTCCTGAAATAAAGGGTCATATCAAATACACAAACCGATAGAAAAAAGCCCGTCTGTTCAGACGGGCTTTTTTTTCTCTCATTTCATTAATATGAATTGTTTCGTCTCGAAATGGCCATCGGCAATAATGCGGTAGAAATATACCCCGCTCGGCAGACGGGATGCATCGAATATCGCAGTATGAACACCGGGTTGCAACTTTTTATCGACAAGCATTGCGACTTCCTTGCCGAGTATATCATAGATTTTTATTTGTACATTTGATTCGTTCGGTATGCTATATTGAATATTTGTAGTTGCATTGAAAGGATTCGGATAATTCTGGTAGAGAACGACATTATCTGCGATAGCAGGAGCTGCATCGACGGCAACGGATGTTACAGTCCCGCTTATCGCCGCAACAGCAGCAAGATTCACCTGTGTAACCTTCCGTACAAGTCCCATATTTAATTTTTCAAATGTATCCGACGATGTATGATAGTACGGATTTCTCTCATAGTATAAGCTGTTTTGCCACGGTGGAGCGTTTTCAATAACAAGAATCGCGTGGTAGCCCTCATCCCAAAATACATCGTGATCGCTGTACCGCGCCTCGGGGAAAGGCGGTTCATTTATCAGTAAGCCAATGGAAAAATGCTGATTCACAAACCGTAACTGTAAGCCGAGCCAGGCAGACTCTTCATTCGAAACAATAGCAGTGTAGTCGTAATAATCATTGTATCCGAACATATCCATTGAGATCATACCGATGATATCTTCATCGTTTGACCGGGCAGTTTGGGCATAAAATCTGCTGCCGTGATGGTTCCCGTCAAAAACAACACCCCGCTCTTCCGCACCGAATGCCACAAACTTCAATGTATATTGACTCGCGAAACCAAACGCAGGATCGCTCATAATTCGTGCCATTTCAAGGATAGCTGCAACCCCGGTTCCGTTATCATTCGCGCCCGGAGCCTCGATCGTATCCCACGTTTCCCGCCAAATTGTGTTCCCTTCCCGGTCAGCCGAAGAATCGTAATGTGCACCTATAACAATGTATCGCTCCGGCTCGTCTGAACCTTCGATTGTGGCAACGACATTGACAAGCGGCCGATTATAATACGGCGCTTCGGCAGTTTCGATGTAGAAAGTATCCAGTACGACGGATGACAGATAAGGCATGGCCCGAAATTCATTTTCGATATAAACAGCCGCGCTGTCTTTACCCGGCGTGAATGTAACCCTGCTGCGATGGCCTCCTGCATCTTCGAGTTCAAGGATATGCTTTTCAAGTTTTTCGGGTGAAACCGCGTCTATCATATGACGGATGATATCCTCTAAAGGATCATCGGCCGATAGATAAGGCAAATACGCTAATGTAAGGAAGATAACGACAAAACCAAACCGTCTCATTCTATATCCTTTCACTGTCAAGCGGGATCGGTTTCGACAGATCGAATTCAGCCTCGTATCGAAGCTCCCCTTCCAGATAGAGACGATAATAGTATCGTTCGTTTTCCCTGTCGAATTCCTTCGACCACACATTGATTACGCGGGCGGGACGTTCCTCTATGGTACGTGCGTCAGCCGGAAAGAATTGCTTATAGGCAGTTCCCTTTCCATCGGTATATCCCCCGTACAAATTCTGATCGTACGGTGTCCCATCCTCATAACGGTGATCGTGGCTGAGATGTAAGCCCTGTTCGGTTCGCCGTAAAATCCATGTCCTCGAACGGTCATCATTGACGTAAAAAGGGATGCGGATCTCGTTATCCGTGCAATGATCCAAAATCATCATCAACTCGGCGCCTTCCAGCGGATGATCCTCACCGAGGTCTACCATGACACTCCTTCCCTGATAGGCATATCCGCAATAGTCAAAATAGTTTTCAAAGAACCGTTCGTCGGTTTTCTCCCCCGGACGACAAGCAAGGAATAACAGTGTACAGAGGATTAACAGAACTGATAATGTGGATGTTCTCATATATTCCTTATGTTATTATTGAATATGACATAAAAGTAAAATCCTTGTATTAACAACGAAAAATAGTAACCACAAAGGGCACTAAGTGATACACAAAGAACACAAAGGAAATTAAAAAATAAAGGCTTGGTGCTCTTTGTCTTATTCTTCTCCCTCAGGTCCGAAGGACTCCTATGGAGGACACCTTCGGCCGTGATCTTCGTGGTTTCCCCCGATTGAGATCCGGGTTGTTTACGACAATGCTACGTTAAGTAACGAGCATTTTTATTTCAGAAATAAAAGACTCTTCGTCTTCACAAAGTCACCTGCCTGTAATCTGTACA
>SL_3KL_010_SEDDRAFT_10003419_pt1 | contig 14400 bp, 14 predicted proteins | sample SodLakKL_010_SED_2_FD_10381 | JGI IMG/M metagenome (IMG submission 10381)
TTTATTATTTCACAAAAAAAAGAAGCTAATTAGCTTCTTCTAAGGCGCTTGCTGTGGCATTTACTAATTCTGTAATAATCATTGTCGCACCTGAGACAGCATCAACATCAACTTCTCCTTCATCATCATAACTAACCCAATCAAGGCCTTGTTCTGTGACAATTTTCTCTTCTAACGCTTCAGCTTGCTCATCCCATTCGGCACCACCAGGAATAACACCTATTTGTTCAGAACGCCATCGCATATTATAATCATCACCTAAAGCCTTTTTAGAATGAGGAATCCCATCTTTTATGTATGTGGCATCTAAATAAACATTAGCAATAAAACCATTTTCATCAACAAAAACTACCGCTGTCGCCACCCCAGCATAATCACCTTCTTCTTGAACATAATACCCGGTATACATTCCTGGTGTATAATCACCTTCTATAACATCATTATCTTCAACTGGCACACAAGCGGCTAACAAAAACACAATTCCTAAAAATAACAAAATCTTTTTCATTTCTACCTCCTATAATAATTTTATTTTACAATAAAAAAGAAAAAAAGACAAGCATTCTAATTTTGTTTGTTGACAGTATTGATGTCAAAATAAACAATTAAATTTTTCGCCAACAAACCAACTATTATTCCCGAAGGAATTGACAATAACATAACAATTGGCAGATAGTTAATTATTTGCCATGATTCAAGAAAAAATACCGCAAAAAAGATCTGCCCCATTCCATGACCAATCGCACCAATTAAACTAACACCCACAATAGAAAACTTATTAAATTTTTTAAACAAAGCCATTACCAAAACACTAACAAGGGCACCTGATAAACTAAAGAAAAAAGTAACACTAAAAAGTCCCGTTCGTAAAATTGCCACCAGTAAAACTTTTCCTAAAGAAATAAATAAGGCTTCTTTAAAACGAAAAACGTATAAAGCAAAAACAATTACGACATTAGCAAGTCCTAATTTAAACCCAGGAATAATACCACCAAAAAGCGGAAAAAAACTTTCAATAATACTAATTACCACTGCTAATGTTAAAAGCATAGAAAGTTGCATATGTTTTTTTAATTGTAACATTTTTTCACCTAACTATCGTATCAACCGCATCATCAGCGACCATTTCAATGACAACGCGATTAGGAAGACAAACAATAATATCATTTCGCCATCCCATATTAGAACAAATATTTAAAGGACTGGTTTCTTCAACAACCCGCGCTTGATAATCTTTTACTTCAATTACTACCAATCCTAAATCACCCTCAACCTCGAAATATCTAGTTTCTTCTTTTCCTAATTCAATTGTTTTTATAACTTCACCATTATATTTTATAACAGCATTTTCGGAATTAACATTATTAAAACTAAAATAAAAAAAACTAATAAAAAGAATTAATAAAAACACCATTCCAAAATCATATTTATTCATATTGACTAAATCCTTCGCTTCGCACTAATTGATAATCTTTTGTATACCAAACTGCTTCGGCATCATATTGTGATAATAATTTTTTCCCCTCTTCTAAAGACATTACAAACAAAGCCGTTGTTAAAGCATCTGCTAAAAGACTATCTTCGGTTATTACCGAAACACTTAAAAAATAATCCGCTGGAAATAAGGTTTTAGGATTAATAATATGATGAAATCTTTGTCCTTCCATTTCAAAAAAACGCTCATAGCCACCACTAGTACTAACATTTACTCCTTCCCCATTTACAATTAATAAATTGCCATCCTCAATAGGGTGTTTGATACCTATTCTATAAGCATCTTCACGATAGGATTCGCCAACCAAAACCTGCCCACCAGCATTAATAATATATTTTTCATATCCTTCTTTTTCCAATAATTCGCCAGCTTTTTTTACAGCATATCCCTTCGCTAATGATCCTAAATCAAGATTAACTCCTTGCGATATTTTATTTTCCAATAATTCTATATCTTGATAAGTAAATTCTAAAAGTTCTTCTTTTTGCGGAATAAAATCATCAGCCAAAATTCGCTCTTTCCAAAAATCAATTAGATCACCCATCATAATATTTAAACGGCCATCCGTTTGATCATAAAATTGCCTACCATAATCAATAAGAAAAGCTAATTCTTCATCAATTTCTAAATATTCTTCATCCATATTATTAACATCATAAACATTAATAACTCCCTTACAACTATCATAGCGATCAGTTAAACAATGATAATAATTAAACAATTCCTCAATTTCTTCCAAAATTACTTCATCTTTGTCTTCATTATATATCCTTATATTGACATATGTATCCATAACAAAAAAAGAAGTTTCATTTTTTACGTATTCCTTTTCATTACATCCTACTAATATCAAAATGATAAAAACAAATAAAAATTTCATGGTATCACCTTTTTTATTATACTATAACAAAAAAGAATAAGAAAGTCTTATTCTTTGTATTTTAATTTTAAAATTTAATCCCAAATACTATCATCAGCAGGATCATAATTTTTATCATAACCTCCCCAACGTATGATAACAATGCCTGTTCCACCCGTACTAATTTCACCACCATGGCCCCCTCCACCACCACCAGTATTATCTATCCCACTCTGACCATGAGCTCCACCACCACCTAAACCTGGGCTTCCAGGATCTGCAAGTGAATGGCCACCGGCACCACCTCCAGCATACCAAAATCCAAAAAATTCTAATCCGTCACCACCACCACCTCTACCACCAGACACACCACCAGCTCCACCACCTCCAACAACCAACACTTCTACTTCCTCCTCTACCCCTGGTGTTATTTCATAATCGCCAGGAGTTTTAAAAACAATCATTCCTTGTTCTGGTGTACCATCAAAAAAATCGACCCCATCTAAAGATGCCGGATCTGCACCAAAAATCAAAACCATCTCTTCTCCCAAGGTGCAACTTCCTTCATATACAAAAGTAGTTATTGTTGTATCATCATAATCTTTTATCACACACCACTGCCCATCATGAACAGCCATTGCTACTTCACATGTTTCATTTACATATATGGTTCCCTCTTTCGGGCCCCGTCCAGCATAATTTACTTCTTCANNAGCAANATANTCACTAAAACTAATTTCNTTTGCNNTAACTTCATCATTNAATAAATCGACCACGCAATCATTTTCGACAGCTTTTATTATTCCTCTAGCACTAGCCTCAAAAGCACCTTTGCGGGCATCATTTATAATATTTAAAATAATAGGCATGATAATTAATAAAATAATTGCTAAAATAACAATTACTGCTAATAATTCAATTAAAGTAAAACCTCTTTTTTTAATATAAAATAATTTCTTCACTACTGTACTCCTTATTATTTTATTATATTATAGCATAAAAAAAAGTAATCAAAAAGAGAATTATAAACTTTAATTCTCTTTTATTATTATAAACAAGCCTATGGATTTGTCACACTATCATCGATAGGATCATAATTTTTGTCATAACCACCCCAACGAATTATGACTATGCCAGAGCCACCAGCTCCGCCATAACAATGTATGGTCTCTGTCCCATGACATCCCGCGCCACCACCACCAGATCCAGTATATAGCTGGGCATTTTCACCATTATCAGGTCTTCCTAGGCCACCATCACCACCACCAGCATTTCCTAAACCTCTAATCCCGGAAGAATCTATGTTTCCACCACCACCACCACCGGCATAATCAAAACCAAAATAAGACAAACCTAACCCACCATCTCCCGCAATACTACACTCTGCATTTTTTCCAATATTACCAGCTCCACCGCCGCCTCCTCCTCCCCGGGTATTATAACTACACGATCCTGAACCAGAACCGCCATCATTTCCATATCCACCATTAAAATGAGTCGGTTGCAAAGCGCTGCCGCCACTCCCTGATAAACCGCCACCAGATCCAGAACCACCTGAAAACCCATTTCCTGAGCCTGATCCTCCTCCACCACCAAGAGTTTCAATTGNTCCAAACATCGAATTTTCACCTGTATCTCCTGGAGCATCTTTTTGTCCCGCGCCACCAGCACCCACCAAAAGAGATAATGCGCCACTTTCTAAANCANATGNATCATTATAATATAAACCTCCTGCACCGCCGCCAGCAGTTCCTCTATTATCTGTATGTGAACCACCTGCACCTCCCCCTGCAACAACCAACAATTCAATTTCACGGGAATCTTCAGCATACATTTGAGTAGGTCCAAGTTCTTTAAAAACTAGCATATGACCACCCTCACCATCATTGTCATAAAAAACTTTATTTTCATCAGCATAAATAAAATCATCATATAATGTTAAATCTTCGACACTGTCATCATTTGGATTATAATTTTTAGTATAACCACCCCAACGAACAATAACAATACCAGAACCGCCATCAGCACCATCTACCGAATGGTTTCCTCCCCCACCACCACCACCAGTATTAGGTGCTCCTACTTCAGCAGGAACACTAAGCCTTCCACCATTACCGCCACCTCCAATACCACCTAAGCCAACACTGTTACTTAATATTGCACCAGAACCGCCGCCACCACCATAATAACTACCAAAAAATTTTAGACCATCGCCACCTTTTTTTCCAATAGGACCAATACCTCCTTCTCCCGGTTCACCTGCTCCACCACCACCCGAGGCGGCATCTCCGCTTTCACTTCTATGATATCCCCCAGGATTACCATAACCACCACTCAATGATTCTGGTTGTAGTCCTGCTCCAGGAGTCCTTCCTCTTGTTCCACCCCCTGATCCTCCTGCTCCACCATTCACATTCCCTCCAGAACCATAGCCACCACCAAGTGCAATTAAATTACCAAAATTACTTTTTCCTCCATTACTACCGGAAATATTATCATTACCAGCACCTCCTGCCCCTCCTTCTCCTACTGTTAAAAATATTGGCGATAGAGCATCAAGATTTTTTGCTTCCTCATAAATCACGCCACCAGCACCACCGCCAGAAGCACTACCCCCACTACTCCATGCACGAGTAACACCACCACCACCACCACCTGCAATTACTAAAATTTCTACTTCTCCTTCTTCTTCAGGAGAAACTTCATATTCGCCAGGGGTTTTAAAAACAATCATGCCTTGTTCCGGGGCGCCATCATAAAAATCAACCCCATCTAAAGAAGCTGGATCTTCACCAAAAATTAACACCGCGCCTGTTAATGAACAATCCCCCTCATATGCTACTGTAGTTAAACTTGGCTCACCATAATCTTTTGTAACACACCACTGTTCATTGTGAATTTCTAATGCTACTTCACATGATTCATTTACATATATCGTTCCTTCTTTCGGACCTTGGCCCGCATAATTTATTTCTTCACTTGCGATATAATCACTAAAGCTAATTTCTTTAGCGNCAACATTATTATTCATGACATCAATCATGCAATCATTTTCAACTGCCTTTATTATTCCTCTAGTACTAGCTTCAAAGGATCCTTTTTTTGCATCATTGATAATATTTAAAATAATAGGCATAATAATTAATAAAATAATTGCTAAAATAACAATTACTGCCAACAATTCAATTAATGTAAACCCTCTTTTTTTAATATAAAATAATTTTTTCATCACGGACTCCTTATTATTTTATTATATTATAACATAAAAAAAATCAATTAAAAAGAGAATTATACTCTATAATTCTCTTTTTTAAACACCTTTTCACATTAGATAACTTTTTTTATATTTTCATTAATTTTTTCTTTTCCTAGCAAATAAATAGTATCAGGCAATTCAGGTCCATGCATCCCACCACTAACTGCAATACGAATTGACATAAATAAATCTTTTCCTTTCACATTTAATGCTTTTCCAACTTCATTAATTACATTAACAATTTCATTTACTTCCCATTTATCTAACTTTAATATTTTTTCCCAAAAAAGATTAATAACATCAGCCGACTTGTCATTATTTTCTAAAAATTCCAAAGCCTCTTTCTCAATTTCATAACTTTCATGAAAAAAGATTCTTGTTAAACCAACAATTCCCGCTCCATAACTAAGATGTTTTTGAAAAATTTTAACTAAGTGCATCGTCCATTTCTTATCCAATTTACCATACTCTTTTTCTAAATGGGGATATGTAATAGCAAATAAATCTTCTAACGATAATTTTTTAATATAATGAGCATTAACCCATTGCAATTTTTTAATATCATATTTGGCTGGCGCCTTATTAATTCTTTTAGGATCAAATTCTGAAATCAATTCTGATAAAGAAAAAATTTCTTGCGTTGATTCCGGTTTCCAACCTAACAAAACTAAATAATTAACAATCGCCTCAGGCAAGTACCCTTGTTGATATAATTCCATAAAAGAAACCGAACCATGCCTTTTACCAAGCCTTTTGCCCTTTTCATCAACAACCATTGGCAGATGAATATATATTGGCTTTTCAAAACCTAATTTTTCATATAATAAATTATATTTTGGCGTCGCAGTTAAATATTCATTGCCCCGCACAACATGCGTTATTTTCATTAAGTGATCATCAATAACATTAGCAAAATTATAAGTCGGATAGCCATTTGATTTCATTAATATTTGATCTTCTAACAAATTATTTTGAAACGTCATTTTCCCATATACTAAATCATCATAAACAACCGTTCCCTCTTTAGGAACTTTTTGTCTAATAACAGGTTTTTCGCCAGTGGCAATTCTTTTTTCTGCCTCCTCTTTTGACAAATGACGACAAAAACCATCATATAAAAACGGTACTTTATTGTTTTCCGCCTCTTTTCTTAAACCAACCAATCGATTCTCATCACAAAAACAATAATAAGCATCACCTTGATCAACTAATTGCTTAGCATATTTAGGATAAATTGATAATCTTTCACTTTGAATATAAGGTCCATAAGATCCACCAACTAAAGGACCTTCATCAACCGTCATTTGACATAATTTTAAAGTATCATAAATAAGCTCTAAAGCCCCTTCCACCTTTCGTTCTTGATCAGTATCCTCAATTCGCAAAATATAATCACCTTGATGCTTCTTACTAATCAAATAACCAAAAACAGCCGTGCGCAAATTACCAACATGCATCTTTCCAGTTGGGGAAGGCGCAAATCTTGTTCTTACTTTCATAATTCCTCCTTTATACTAATCTTTATCAACACTTAAAACTGCTAAAAAAGCCTCTTCTGGAATTTCCACATTACCAACTTTTTTCATCTTCTTCTTGCCCTCTTTTTGTTTTTCTAGTAACTTTCTTTTTCTTGTCACATCGCCACCATAACACTTCGCCAAAACATTTTTTCGCATCGCCTTCACATTAACCCGCGCAATCACTTTACTACCAATACTAGCTTGGATTGGCACTTCAAACTGTTGCCGCGGAATTAACGTCTGCAAATTATCAACTAAACTACGACCTCTTTTTTGCGCAAAATCACGATGAACAATTATACTCAAAGCATCAACTATTTCACCATTAATTAAAATATCCATTTTAACTAGATCACTTTTTTGATAATCACTAAGATCATAATCAAAAGAAGCATAACCACTCGTAACTGACTTTAATTTTTCAAAAAAATCATAAACAATTTCTAACAACGGAATTTGATAATGAATATTAACACGCTTTTCATTTAAATATTCAATAGTTTGATAAATACCACGTCGTTTTTGACACAATTCCATAACTGGTCCAATGTATTCAGAAAGCACAAACACATTTAATTTCACAAAGGGCTCGTGAATTTCTTTTATTTTCGTTTTTTCCGGTAAATTAGTTGGATTTTCAATGTTAAGTTTTGCACCATCATTTAAATAAACATGATAAATAACCGAAGGCATCGTCGTAATTAATTCCAATTGAAATTCTCTTTTTAATCTTTCCTGAACAATTTCCATATGCAAAAGTCCCAAAAAACCAACCCGAAAACCAAACCCCAAAGCTTGTGAAGTCTCTGGCGTATAAGTTAATGCCGAATCATTTAATTTTAACTTTTCTAATGCTTTTTTCAAACTTTCATATTTATTATTTTCTAAAGGAAAAAAACCACAATAAACCATTGATTTCATTGGTTGATAACCAGGCAATGCTTCCTTAGCGGGAAAATTTTTTAAAGTAATTGTATCACCAACTGTGACATCATCAATTTTTTTAATACTAGCAACAATAAAACCAACTTCGCCAGCATTTAAAACATCTTTTTCCTTAACAAAAGGCGTGTTAATACCTAATGAATTAACAACATATGTTGCTCTGGATGCCATCATGATAATCTCATCACCAACTTTTACCTGACCCGAAAAAACCCGCACATTAACAATAACACCCCGATAAGAATCAAAAAAACTATCAAAAATCAAGGCTTTTAAAGATGAATCGCTATCAACATCTGGTGCTGGAATTCTAGTAATAATGGCCGCAAGCATATCATCAATACCCGCCCCTGTTTTAGCACTAGCTAAAATAATTTCATCTTCATTAAAACCAAAGCTAACCATCAAATCTTTTTTCACTTTTTCAATATCAGCATTCGGCAAATCGATTTTATTAATAACGGGAATAATTGTTAAATTGTGCTCCAAAGCTAAATATAAATTTGCTAAAGTCTGCGCTTCAATGCCTTGTGCTGCATCAACAATTAAAAGCACTCCTTCACACGCCGCTAAACTACGACTTACTTCATAAGAAAAATCAACGTGTCCTGGCGTATCAATTAACTGTAAAAGATATTCCGCACCTTGATAATTATAATTTAATTGCACGGCATTCAACTTAATTGTAATGCCTCTTTCTTGCTCTAATTCCATATTATCTAACATCTGCTTTTTACTTTGTCGCTCCGTAATAGCATTTGTTTTTTCTAAAATACGATCAGCAATAGTACTCTTGCCATGATCAATATGAGCAATAATAGCAAAATTTCTTATTTTTGATGCCATTTTTTCACCTTGTTTCTTCAATATATTTTTTTATTTCTTCTTTTATTTCCTCATGTTCTTTCGCATAATCAAGCACAGCCTTTACATATCCTAGTTTATTTCCAGTATCATAATGAGAATCATCAATCGGACAAATAACAAAATTTTCTTCTGCTAACAAACGCAAAAAAGCATCCGTTATCAAAATTTCTTGACCATTTTCATATTGGCCAGTAATTTTACTAAATATTTTCGGCGATAATATATAACGCCCTAAACTAGCTAAATTACTTTTTGTCGCACCAGCCTTTGGTTTTTCCAAAAAATTTATTACCTTATCATTATCAGTTTCCACAATGCCATACAAATGTTTTTCCGATTCCCTAACTTCTCGTGTTGCTAAAACACTACACTTTTTTTCATGATAAACATTAATTAATTCTTTTAAAACTGGTTTCCCAGATAAAAAAAGATCATCACCATACAACACCGCAAAATATTCATCACCAATAAAATCAGCCGCCAACCTAATCGCCGCACCACTACCAGCTGCTTCACTTTGTCTTAAAAAATAAATTTTAACTTCTTTTTCTAAAGTTGGAATTTTAACTATTTTTTCGGTTTCATTTTTTTCAATTAAAGTTCCTTCTAATTCATAATTGCGATCAAAATAATCTTCCACTGTTCGCTTATGACTATTTATAACAAATAAAATTTCTTTAATACCACTAGCAATTGCTTCTTGCACAATAAAATGAATAATCGGCTTATCAACTATCGGTAGCATCTCTTTTGGAATAGCTTTTGTAACTGGTAACAAACGAGTTCCAAAGCCAGCAATTGGAATAACCGCTTTTCTTATTTGATTCACTATTTATCTTTCTCCAATGCATTATATGTGGCATGAAAAACAAAAAGGCCGAGAAAGAAAAACGCTAACCATAAAACAGGATTTTGATGGTGCTGGTGAATAAATTCCAACGGTTCCTTAAAAGTTTCTTCCGCTAAACGAGTAAGATCTTGAAAAAATGATAATTTAAAAAATAACATATTATTCCTCCTTAACTTTCTTTATGCTTTTATGACCTTTAATAAACTTCTTTATTTCATCCTCAAAAGCAATTGTTAGCAAATCACTGCTAACCGCTACAATAATTCCTTGTCCATAACGCTCCGAAATTATTTTTTCGCCAATATTATATTCAATACTTTCATCAATTAAATTACTATCTTCATTAACAATCATTGTTTTTTCACTTGCCAAAGCCATTTCATTAATAAAACGACTAGGGGTTGCAATAACGCGACGACCGAAAATTTGCCGCATTTGCGTATAAGTAATATACAAATGTTCCTGAGCACGCGTTAACGCCACATAACACAGACGCCGTTCTTCTTCTAAATCATCAGCACTATCTAATGAATTACGATGGGGGAGAATATCTTCCTCAACGCCCGTTACAAAAACATATTTGAATTCCAATCCTTTCGCAGCATGAATAGTCATTAACGTAATTTGGGGCACACTATCTTCATACTCAACAACATCTGTCATTAAACTAATTTCTGCCAAAAAATCTTCTAAAGATATTATACCATATTTTTCCTCAAATTCTTTAGTAATTGATTTAAATTCTTCAAGATTTTCTAAACGAACTTCCGCCATGGCCGTTTTTTCCCTAAGTAATTCTTCGCGCATACCACTTTTTGATAAAACCTCTTCCACCAAATCAGTTAAACTCATTTTCTCGCTTTGTTCTTTTAATAACAAAATTAAATTTTTAAAAACCAATTCGCGACTAGTTGCCAAGGCCTCAAAAAGGCCAATATTTTTTTCTTGTGCTCTTTTTTCCAGTTCCGCAATTGACTTACTACCAATTTTACGACTTGGTTCATTAATTACTCTTAAAAGTGAAACATCATCGTTAATATTATAAATTAACCGCAAATAAGCTAATAAATCTTTTATTTCCTTGCGACCATAAAAATGAACATTGCCAACAATTCGATATGGAATTCCCTTGCGTAAAACGGTTTCTTCAATTATTCTTGATTGGGCATTAGTACGATATAAAACGGCAATTGTTTGCAAGTCCGCACCCTTTTTTTGCAGATCATCAATTACTTGAGCAACATATTCGGCCTCCTCATGCTCATTACGCAAAACATTAACAACTACTTCCGCGCCTTTTTTATTATCAGTCCAAAGATTTTTTTCCTTCTTTTGTTTATTATGTTTAATAACTTGATTAGCAACATTTAAAATGTTTTGTGTCGAACGATAATTTTTTTCTAATAACACTTGCTGACAATTAGGAAAATCATTTTCAAAATTCAAAATGTTTCGATAGTTAGAACCACGAAAACCATAAATAGATTGCGACTCATCACCAACAACACAAATATTTTGTGCCTGATTAACTAATTTCTTTACCAAAACATATTGTGCTTCATTAGTATCTTGATATTCATCAATTAAAATATATTTAAATAATTTTTGGTATTCTTTTAAAACTTCGGGATGACTTTTAAATAGTTCAATTGGCTTTAACAATAAATCATCAAAATCAACCGCATTGCTTTTATGTAATTTTTCTTCGTATTTTGCAAAAACATCTTTTACTATTTCATCAGAATATCCTTTAACATATTTTTGAAATTCTTTTACCGATACTAAATTATTTTTGCAACTACTAATTCTATTTTTTATATTTTTCGGATTATGTATTTTTGGATCAAGATTTTTTTCTTTTAAAATTTTTTTTACTAAAGTTAAACTATCATTAGCATCAAAAATAGTAAAATTACGCCCATAATTTAAGCGCATATAATTTTCCCGAATAATTCGCACACCAAAAGAATGAAAAGTAGAAATTTGCATATCATCCGCTTTTTTACCAATCATTTTTTTGATTCGTTGTTGCATTTCCCGCGCAGCCTTATTTGTAAAAGTTATCGCTAATATTTCCTTAGCACCAGCCAATTCTTGATCAATAAGATAAGCTATTTTAGTAGTTAAAACTTTTGTTTTACCACTGCCAGCACCAGCAATTATTAACAACGGTCCTTCTGTTATTTGAACCGCTTTGATTTGTTCATTATTTAAATTATCTAACATGCTATCACCTAACTTATTCCTTTGTTAATTCATTTACCGATTTGGCCTTAAGCTGATCATCAAAACGATGGTTTAATTGATGAGCAAAAAAACCGGCCGCGCCAATCATTGTGGCATTATCAGTACAATGAATAAGTTTCGGCACTATAAAATGAAATCCTTTTGCTTGACATTGTTTTTCTAAAGTTTCCCTTAAAGTAGAATTGGCTGCTACACCACCAACTAACGCTAAATTATTAATTTGATATTTTTCCATCGCGCGCATTGTTTTTTTCGTTAATATTTTAACAACTCGATTTTGAAAAGAAGCTGCTAAATCAGCTTTATTAATTTCCTTTTTTCTTTGTTTTTCATTATGTAATAAATTAATTACCGCACTTTTTAAGCCACTGAAACTAAAATCTAAACTATTATCATCAAGCGGTAAGGGAAGATCATAATTGTCAACTCCCTCTTTGGCTAGTTTATCAATATAAGGTCCTCCCGGGTAACCTAATTCTAACAACCGCGCCACCTTATCATATGCCTCACCAACGGCGTCGTCTAAAGTGCCACCAATTTTTTCAAACGAATAATCTTCTTGCATTAAAATTAATTCCGTATGCCCACCACTAACAACTAATGCCATTAATGGAAACTTCATTGGTTTTTCTAGATTACTGGCATAAATATGACCAGCAATATGATGAACAGGAACTAATGGTATATTATGTAGCCATGATAAGGTTTTAGCAACCATTATGCCAACTAATAAAGCTCCTACTAAGCCCGGCCCCTCTGTTACCGCAATGGCATCAATATCTTTTATTTTTAAATTAGCAGACCTTAAAACCTTTTCTAACGCCCAAGTAATATTTTGTTCATGAATGCGACTCGCAATCTCAGGAACAACTCCGCCATATAATTCATGTTCACTTATTTGTGACATAACAACACTTGCTATTTCTTGATAACCATTTTTAACAATTGCGACACTTGTTTCATCACAACTTGTTTCAAGTGCTAAAATATATTTATCATTCATTATTATCACCAACTATCTTTTTAAAAGACAATGGTTTTAAATAATTTGCTTTAATACCATGAACAGCTTCTTCTTTTTTGGCAAATTTTTTTATTAATCTAAAAAAATCAATCTCAACTTCCCCAGCCTTTTCTATATCAAAATGTTTTACATCTTGATATTTACTAAGAAAATCGCCAATATTTGTATACTCTTCTTCCTTTTTAGTTAAATTTTTATTATAAAAACCAATATATCCTTTTTCATCTCTATCATAAAGACTAATAATAATATCTTCCGAATAACTACTAGCATAAAAAACAAAAGTTGAAAGAGGTTGAATTGGAATTTTTAAATCCCAGGCCAATGTTTTTGCAATACTAAGACCAACCCGGATACCAGTAAAAGATCCAGGCCCATTAGCAACATAAATCTTATCTAACATTTGCGGGGTAATATCAGCGTTTTGAAACACTTGTTTTAAAATTAAAAAAATTCGTTCTGATAATTTATTATCATTTTTTTCTTGATGATGAGTAATTACACTACCATTTGCAATAGCAATATTGATAAAAAAAGAGGACGTGTCTAAAAATAAAATTTTCACAAAACGCCCTCGCATAAATCAACATATTTTTCCCCTTGGGGTTTTAACACGAAAACACGCGTATTTTCCCCAATTATTTTAATATCAATATCGAGGCGTTCTTTAGGAAGAAAATCCTTAATTGTATCCGCCCATTCAATAATTGTTACACCACCTTTAGCAAAATATTCATTTAAATCTATTCCGGTTAACTCACCATCTAAACGATAAACATCCATGTGGTAAAGAGGGAGTTCTCCTTCATATTCCTTAATTATTGCAAATGTGGGTGAAGTAATTTCTTCTTTTATGGCCATTGCGTTTCCAAAACCCTTAGCAAACATTGTTTTACCACTCCCTAACTCGCCACTTAAACAAATTACCATGTTAGGAAACTTCTCAGTTTCAATATTCTCAGCAAATTCAACTGTTTCGTTTTCGTTTTTTGTTGTTACCCTATATTCCATAATATCACCTCTTTAATTATATATAAATTATTTAAGAAACACAACTCTTTAATAACTTATTTGTTATTAATTTTAAAACAAATTAAAAAGATACCAACAAAGGCATCTTTTTTATGAATAAATTAATCTTTTCGCTACGATACTTTTTATTATTTTAATTCTCTTATTTTTACATTCTTTAAACAAATTTAAGGACTTGTTACACTATCATCAGTAGGATCATAATTCATATTATAACCACCCCACCGAATTATGACAATACCTGGCTGTCCTCCACTCCCTCTATTTTCATATCCTATCCCATTCGGTGCTCGGGAATCATCGCT
>SL_3KL_010_SEDDRAFT_10003420_pt1 | contig 14394 bp, 16 predicted proteins | sample SodLakKL_010_SED_2_FD_10381 | JGI IMG/M metagenome (IMG submission 10381)
TGCTTCCAAGAAACCGAAGAAGCCCAAGAGGACAACGAACAAGACTTTATGATTCCGGTAAAGAGGAGGAAGGTGGCGGAGTTGATTGAGGAGGAGATAGGGGCTAATGATCCATAGAAAAACCCGATAAAATAACGGGTCCTCGCTTCAAACATTTGTTATCTTCTGCTAGAGTTGACAAGATTACTAAATTCAATAAAAAAACATGATTTTAGTAGCCTTGTGAACTCCACCCGAAGGTGAATATTCACTTATACATAAGTTTAACACAAGGGGATACTTTTGTAAACTAAAGAAAATTATACCTAGTGAGGAGTAGACAGTATATACATATTGTATTATAATATAAGGAATGGAAAACACAGCAGAACAAGATAAAAACAGGGATAAGAGGATTGAAGCTATAAGACCTTATCAATTCAAGAAAGGTCAGTCCGGTAATCCAAGTGGACGTCCCAAGGGTAGCGTATCTCTCAAGGAGTATGCTAAAAACATGTTGGCTAAAATGAATGAGGAAGAGAGGCAGGAGTTTCTTCACGGATTAGATAAGAAGGTTATCTGGGAAATGGGAGAAGGGAAGCCTGATACAAGGACTGATGTAACTTCAGGAGGAAAAGAATTACCAAAACCCCTTTTATATGTACTCAATAACAACAGCAACCAAGAAGATAGCAAACCTAAAGAAGAGAATTAAAGCAATCCCTGGAGGATCTTCAGCAGGAAAGACAGTAGGAATCATTCAAGTTCTTATAGATAAAGCTCAAAGAGACAAGAAGCCAACCTTAACAAGCATTACTTCTGAATCATTCCCCCACTTAAGAAGGGGGGCAATGAAAGACTTTTTAGATATTTTAGAAACACAAGGATATTTTGTACCAAATAGGTGGAGTAAATCAGACCATACCTATACATTTGAAACAGGAAGTAAAATTGAGTTCTTTTCATTAGACCAACCTCATAAAGTTAGAGGCCCAAGAAGAAATAGGCTTTTTATGAATGAGGCTAATAACAATCCCTTTGAAACCTTTGAGCAATTAGAGATTAGAACAAGTGATGAGATATATTTAGACTGGAATCCAACTAATGAATTTTGGTACTACATAGAACTTCAAGGAAAAAGAGATGATGTAGAGGAGTTAGTTTTAACATATAAAGATAATGAAGCCCTTGACCAACAGATTGTTAATTCCATTGAAAGAAGAAAAGATAGAAAGGGTTGGTGGCAGGTATATGGATTGGGGCAACTTGGAGAAGTAGAGAATAAAATATATAAAAGTTGGGTGATATTAGATTCAATTCCCGAAGAAGCTAAACTAGAAAGACGGGGATTAGATTATGGTTATACCAATGATCCAACAGCAATAGTAGATGTATATAAATATAATGGTGGATATGTTTTAGATGAAGTTCTCTACAGAAAAGGAATGAGTAATAAGCAAATAGCCGATGTATTGCTTAATTTAGAGAGTTGTTTGGTGGTGGCTGACTCAGCAGAGCCTAAATCAAATGATGAAATAAAGATGTACGGGGTAAATATTATTGGCTCAACTAAAGGTCAAGGCTCGGTTAATCAAGGAATACAGTTAATACAAGGACTTCCTATATGGATGACCAAACGCTCAGTAAACCTGATAAGAGAGTGCAGAAACTATTTATGGATGACAGATAAGGAAGGAAAGATACTTAATCAACCAGAGTCAGGGTGGGATCACGCACTTGATGCAGTTAGATACGGAATAACCTCACTTAATCCCCACATAGATACTGATATGAATGAAGAATTTGACATTTATAATGTAGACTATTCATAGATGTATGATATAATTATTAGTACAGACACGCTAATGTTTACCTGTTTTTAATATATGGATAAAGAATCAATCGAGAGAGAAGCAATTAACATTGTTCAAAGCGAAAAATCTGATTGGGAAGATGCTACTGCCTTTATAACCGAAAGAGTAGCTTTCCAAATGAGAAACCTCATTAGAACATTAAGAAAAAATTATTGGGGCATATTTGATAAACCAAAAGACCCTTTAACTGGGCGTAAAAAGATATGGTATCCTCTCACAGAAGAACTATGTAACGCAGTCCAAAGAAACATAGATCTTGACACTAAAGATATAAATATTCGAGCAAAGAATACAAAAGGTTATGCCACTGTAGGTATTCTTAGACCTATTCTAAGAGACTTCTTGAATAAAAATTACTTTGGAGAAATATTAGATGAATCAGAACTTCAAGCCGCTATAGACGGCACAGTGGTTTGGAAAACTTACGAAGCATTTGAAAAAGGGGAAAAGAAAATAAAAACCAAAATAGTAGACCTTCTTAACTTTTGGATTGACCCTACGGCAGATAACATCCAATCAACTCCAGCTGTAATTGAAAGAAGCGTAATGACACTAAATGAACTTAAATCATATGATTGGAGAAATGTTGATATTGTAGAGGGTAGAACAGATATCGGAAAGAATGACCCCAATATGATGGGAACAGTACCAGCAGAAGGAGATGTCCCTCTTGTAGAGGTCTTTGAAAGGTGGGGATTAGTACCTAAATATCTAATCACAGGAGATAAAAAGGATAAGGAAATGGTTGAGGGAAGAATAGTAGCTTCTAATGTGGATAATGCGCCCGTAATTCACAAGATAGAAGAAAACTCAACGGGAGTAAAACCTTATGAAGAATTTAGACTCCTAAAGATTCCGGGAAGATGGTACGGAAAAGGAATAGCGGAGAGAGTAATGATGCTTCAATTGTGGATGAATACAATTATAAATATCCGAATCAATCGTTCTTACGTTTCTCAGTTAGGGTTGTTTAAGATAAGAAAAGGCTCAGGAGTAACTCCTCAAATGCTTTCTAAGTTAGGCTCAAATGGTGCTGTTGTACTTAATGACCTTAATGATTTAGAGCAAATGGTAATGCAAGAAGCCTCACAATCTTCATATACTGATGAAAATAACATTAGAGATATTGCTAGTAGACTGACTTCTGCCTTTGAGGTTGTAACAGGTGAAGGACTACCCTCATCAACCCCAGCTACTAACGTGGTAATCCAAGACAGGAATGCAAGAAGCGCCTTTACAATGATCAAGGAAGGACTAGGAATGTTTATTCAAAGATATGCGGACAGACACTTACTTCCAAAGCTAATTAAAAACATAAAGAAAGACGAACTTGTTAGAATAGTAGGAGATGACGATAAGATTAAAGAATATGTGGATAGGATAGTAATTACAGAAGCTGAGAAGAAACTAGGCATTATTGAAGAAAACCTAAAACAAGGTATTCCACAAGCTGTTCCTACTTTTGACGAGATTCAAAAAGAAATAGATTCCGCAAGACAAAGACTCCTTAACCGAGGAGAGCTATTCATGAAACTGACAGAAAAACTTGTTAATGGAAACTATGACACTCAAGTTTATGTAACTAATGAGGAAATGGATGTGGCTGTAACAATTCAAAACCTAATGTCTCTACTACCAGTATTCCCAGAAAGAAAAGAAGCAATAGGCAGACAAGTTATGGACTTAATGGGACTTGACCTACCACCTCAAACAGAAAGACCGCAGGAAATGGGAGAAGCCGGACAACCGTCTTTACCAGAAGAAGAAAGAGGGTTATCCCCAAGATTTCAACAGTTAGCAAGTGAGCAAGGCATAACAACAGAAGCTAATGTCCAAAGATAAAGAAACAAGAAAAATAAGCATTGAAGGCAAAAGGCTGAAAGAGCTTGTGGAAAGTGAAGGGTGGCAAATTGCCAAGAAGAAATTAATGGATAAGTTAATGGATGCTGGATCTGTAATGAATTTTGATAGCAAATTAGACCCACAGAAAGCAGTGATAGAAATAGCTGCTAAAAAAATGGCAATAGAAATGGTTTATGAATGGATAACAAGAGATGTTTATGGAACTGTAGAACAGCATAAATCAAACAGCAAAGAAATATTTAACGAAATGAAAGAGGATTATATAATAAGAATGGATGAATTAGAGGAAACTTCTGATGAATCTACGTCCTAAGTACGACGTTAAACTACAGGTCGATAATATTATAAATTTAAGCACTAAAATTGAAATATGGAAAAAGAAGACATTACTTCCGAAACCCTACCTGATGAGGCGGAGCTTACCTCACCAGACGGAGAAGAAGCTGTTGACGACGTAACTGATGACTCTGAAGAGCTATCAGGCGACGAACAAGACGCGGCTGATGCTCTGTCGTTAGAGGAACTAAACTCTCATTTAGGTAAAAACTTCAAAGATAAGGAGTCCGCTTTAAAAGCATTGAAAGATACTTTCAAATATGTTGGAAAAGCAGGGCAACTTGAAAAGGAGTTGAAAACGGTTAAGGACAAAGCTAAAAACAAGAAGGGTGATTACATCACCAAAGAGCAGTACGATACCGATATGTTCTACAAGGACAATCCTCAGTACAATGAAATGAGGGGTACTATTGACCGAATAGCGAGAGCTGACGGCATAACTCCCTCAGAAGTTGTTGAAACAGATGAGTTTAAAGGACTTTACGAAAAAGTTGTTGGTTATGATGAAAGCCAGAAAGCAAAATCCGTGCTTGAGTCTAACCCAAGAATCGGTCAGGCTTCTAGCAAGGTGAAGCAGTCTAAACAAGCACTTCAAAAACAAGATTTTGATGGAGCTAGAAATACTGCTGTTGAAGCCGTACTAGAAACAATGACCGAGTAAGAATATGGCTACAGATAATATTCTAAGAACTTTTGGGGATGTATCACGAGTTGAGGACGTGGTTCTTAACGCTGTTGAAATCTTAACTGCCCGTGAGACGCAAGTATTCAATATGTTACCAAAGACTTCTGCTAGAGACACTGTTCACAGCTATCTAACAGACACGCTGAAAACAGCTGCTAATACTGCTATCGCTGAAGGTGCAGATTACACACAGCTTTCAAGGACAACTCCTTCTCGTTTGACAAACATTATTCAGAATATCGCTATTCCTTTCTCAGTAACCCGAACTCAAGAACTGGTAGAACACTACCACGGACGAAACGAGCTACAGAGACAGTTGGAAAAAGGTATTATGGAGTGGGCAAATGATGCTGAGTTTGCGTTGATTCGTTCAACACTAACTTCAGGAGCATCTGGTACAGCTCCTCAGATGAGCGGTCTAATTCAGGCCACATCTAAGAGCACAAACCACACAACCCACACCTCTGGAACAGTTTGGTCAGCAAGCATCCTTGATGGACTAATGAAGGACAACATTGATAACTCCAATGGTGATGTCGCTACAGATATCATAATGGGGTCAGCTCTTCGAAAGAAGACCGATGAGTTCGTTCAAAAGTCAAATGTAGTTGTCAATGCTCCCGGAATTACCCAGATAATTAGAACAGTAACAACCTACGAAACTTTCGCAGGAACACTACGAGTTCACTATCATAGGTACGTCCAGCAAGACGCTGACGCTACAGCAAGAGTCTTTGCATTCCGTCCTGAGAAGGCGGCTGTTGCATTCCTTGAGAGGCCACGTGTTGATACCGAACTATCTCGATCTGGTGATTACCAGAGAAGGGCAGTTGTAGGTAAATTCACAGCTGAAATAAGGAATCAGGACAGCTTCTTCTATGCTGACGGTTTCCACAAGACCCTCTAGTTTACTAGTTGTTCTTGGGGGTACTGGCCATTTTGGTACTCCCAAGACAAAATGGCAGCAACTTTATGGAATCAATAAAACAAAAATTTAAAGACAACGTAAAACTATATATCGAACTCTATCCAAGAGAGTTTGAAGCAATGAAAAAACAATCTAAAGCTAAAAGAGATTTAAGTGCAACTAAAACAGGAGGAATTAAAGGTACTGACTTCCTTGATAGACCTGTTTGTGAAGTTCCCGCAACAATAGACGATATGATGATAAATCAATTAGAATCCGATGAATATAAGGTTTATACATCAAAAGAGTTTAGTAGATGGATAGCAAAAAACTATGAAGCATTTAGACCGATCCAAGAAGTTTAAAATAGCCCTTGCAATGATCGTTAAGGGAACTGACGATGAAGCAAGAAATTTATCTCAATGTTTAGGATATGTAGCTCCTTACATGGATGGTTTATTCATTACACGTTCTCAACCCAAAGGAGAGAAAAAGAATGAAAAGGTTGAGAAGGTTTGCAGAGCTTTTGGAGCTGAAATGTCTGACTTTGACTGGGTAAATGATTTCTCAAAAGCGCGTAATTACAATTTCTCACAAGTACCAAAGGAATATGATTATATTATGTGGCTTGATGCTGATGATGCTGTAAGGGGTATGGAGCATTTGAGAGGAATGATACAGAAAAACCCAGCAGATGTTTATGTTATGAATTACCTTTATGCTTTTGATGAGTATAAAAATCCAGTAGTGGTTCACTTAAAATCTCAAATAGTTAAGAATGATGGATGTGTTGAGTGGGTAGGTAAACTCCACGAAGACTTTAAATCAAATAGACAAATAAAATCTTATTTCCTTAAAGGGGTTGAAAGAATACACCTTTCAACAGATGAGAGATTTGAACAAGCCAAGAAAAGAAATGTTGAAATATCAAGAGAGGATGTTGAAAAAAATCCCAAAGATCCACGTTCTTATTGGAACTTGGGGCAATCTTTGAGTGGGGCAGGACAGCATGATGAAGCTCTAAAGGTTTTTGATAGATTTTTAGTAATGTCAAAATCAGAAGATGAAAAGTATATTGTAAGAATTAGAATGGCTGAAATTTATGCCCATAGACAAGAATGGGCTAAGGGTATAGAGCATTTACAGGTTGCTATTGGTATTAAACCGGAATATCCCGATGCTTATATCTACATGGGTTATCTCTATAATGATATGAATAACCTAGAGTTAGCTGAAAAGTATTTACTTTTAGGAATAACCAAGAAGCCACCTTACTATGATATCATTGTCTACAATCCAAGAGATTATGACTACCACCCCTTAATGGTTTTGGCAAAGGTATATTTTAAAATGTCTCGCCCTGATAATGCTTTAGTGTGCCTAGAAGCTTGTGCAAAGATTTATCCCAATCGTAAAGACATAAAAGACCTAATGAAGAAGATTAAGAAAATGTCCGATGAATTTAAACAAGCTCATGAATTAGTGAAGAGATTAGAAAACAAGTCAGATAAAGTAGTTATTAAGGAATTGGAGAAGTCTAAACTTGGACATCAACCATTAGTACAGATATTCAGAAATAAAAGATTTATTAAAAAAGAATCAAGTGGGAAAGACCTTGTGTTTTATTGCTATCCTACAGAGGAGGAATGGAATCCAGACTCTATCATAAATGGAGGGATTGGAGGCTCAGAAGAATCGGTAATTTACACCTCAAAATATCTAGCAGAGAAAGGTTGGAATGTAACAGTATATGCTAATTGTGGACAAGCAAAGAAATATGGCAAGGTTCAATGGAAGCCGTGGTGGTTATGGAATTACAGAGATAAGCAAGATGTGGTTATCTTGTGGAGAAGTCCAGCACCAGCGCAATTTGAGATAAACTGCGATAAGGTAATTGTGGATCTACACGATGTAATACAAGAAAGAGAGTTTACTGAGGAAAGGTTAAAGAGGATTAGTAAGATATTCGTAAAAACGAACTATCATCGTTCCTTACTTCCCAATATACCAAATGAGAAGTTTGAAATAATCCCTAATGGGCAAGATTTCTCATTATTAAATCAAAAGGTAGAGAAAGACCAATATTTAATGGTAAACACGTCTTCTCCTGATAGGAGTTTATCTGCCCTTGCAAGACTCTTTAAAAGGGTTAAGGAGCAAGTGCCTGAAGCTAAATGTAAATGGGCTTATGGTTGGGGAGTATTTGATGCCTCAAGAACCTCAACACAAGAACAGGAATGGAAGAAAGAAACGATAAAAGAGGCTGAGAAAGCAGGAGTAGAGATGTTGGGTAGAGTTAATCATAAAGAAGTAGCCAAGCTGTACTCACAAGCAAATATCCTTGCATACCCTACTTTATTCCCTGAAATAGATTGTATTACAGTTAAAAAAGCTCAGGCTTGCGGTGCATTGCCAGTTACTACAAACTTCGGAGCATTAAATGAATCAGTAAAGTATGGAGTAAAGGTTGATGTACCAAAAGAAATACCCAATGATTTTGACTTTGGTTTAAACATTAAAGAAGCTGAAGATAAGTGGGTAGAGGAATGTGTAAGAATATTAAAAACACCTATAGAAGATAGGAAAGAAATGAAGCAGTGGACAAAGAAGTTTGCTTGGCCGAACATTGCTGAAAAATGGAATAATGGTATAATAAATATATGTTAGGATTAGACCCAATTAAAGGCCCTGAAATTATGAATCTCGCTGGATTAAGTGTAGATGATCTTCAAGTGCCTCAAAGACTAAATAAAATTACAGATGTGGTGAATTACCTCCAAGACAAGCAGGACTATCGTTATTGGATTTCTAAATTAACCAGAGGGGAAACAGATAAGCTCCACAAACTCCACTCTTGGGTAGAGTTAAGGAAAAAAAGGGAACAAGTTGATAGTAGAGTTAAACAACTTAATGACTCTTGGGTAGATAAAGGCATGGGAGAGAAAGATTATGAAACTATTGCTAGTGTTAAGATAGCTAAGCAAGAATTAAGAAATATTGACCAAGAGTTAAAGTCGTATGAAGGATGATATTTATACAGGGAAAAGGGTCGTATTAGTCGGCCCTGCTCCTCATATAACAGAAATAGACCAAAAAGACTATATCAACTCTTTTGATATCGTAATCAGAATGAATTGGAGTTATCCAATACACGATAAGGTTAAGAAAATGACAGGTGGTAGATGCGACTATCTCTATATTAATTCGCAAAGACAACAGAAAGGAAACTTGCCGGATAGTGTAATTCTTCATCCTCATTGTGCAGAGAGTGATTATCCAAAAGATCTCTTTGAAAATTTAAAGACGGAAACCAATACCAATCCCAATATGGGTATGGTAGTTATAGACCATGTTCTAAGTCAGAATCCGAAAGAGTTATATGTTACGGGGATTTCCTTTTTTCAAACGGGGGGTCATCATGAGGGTTATGTGTGTGATATACCTGAAGATACAATGGCTCAAAGTAAGGGTAATTTTTTCTCTCATACACAGGAGGGTCAAATTAGATATTTTATGAAACACTTTGTTGATAAAATTAAAGCTGATAAGGTTTTAACTAAAATAATCAATGAATATCGTACTAATAACAGCTAAGGGTGGAAATTTATCCATCCCAAATAAAAATCTAATTAAAATTAATGGGCATCCTTGCTTGTATTACCCCATAACCTCAGCCTTAAATTCTAAGGCAGATAAGGTATTCATATCAACTGAATGCCCAATGATTAAAGAGTTTTCACGTGAAATGGGGATTGAAATCATAGACAGACCAAAGGAGTTATCTCAACCAGACTCAAATCATGGGGAAGCAATCTTACATGGAGCTAAAGAAATACAGAAAAGGGTGGGAGAATATGATACATTAACTATCTTGCTTGGTAATACTGTGATGTGTTCTTCTGATGATATAAACGAATCCATTGATATTATTGGAGACAATGACTCTTCCATGACGGTTTGGCAAGCGCAAGACGACCATCCTTACAGGGCAATGAAGATAGAAAAAGGAGTATTAAAGTCTTTCCTAGATATTAAGCCAGATACAAACAGGCAAAGCTATCCTAATGTTTATTTTTATAATCAAGGTCCGTGGACAGTGAGAAGAAAAAGTTTATTAAGAAGTGAAAGGACACGTGAAGGGCCGGGAGCTTGGTGGTGGATGGGAGAACGCTGTGTCCCCATTGTTCAGGACTGGGTTACCGGCAGAGACATCCACGGAGAGATTGATATTAATATTTCTAAATGGTACTTACATGGACATTAAAAAAGATTGGCAAACAAAACATCAACCGTTTGAACTGAACTATCACATTAAAGAGGGTATTGTTTGGAGGTCTGATGATAAAGAGTTTAAATCTAGGTGGAAAGAAACCTTAGACTGGATAGGTGATATGAAAGGTAAAAAGCTGGATGTGGGCTGTGGCCCAAGAAGCCCCATATCAAGTGGTGTTGTGATAGAACCCTTACTAGATAATTATAAGTTATATAGCCCAAAGGATTGGTTTAAGAAGATGAAATGTTACAGTCAATCAGCGGAGGAGTATATCCCTGAGCTAGAAAATCAATTTGATTTCGTTCTTTGTTGGAATTGCCTAGACCATGTGTACGACTGGCAAAGCATTCTTAATAATATTCATCGGTATATGAAGAAGAATGCTAAGTTTGTTTTGGGCGTAGACTTAAAGACAAGAGACCGAAATGAATTAGGGCATCCGGGTTTTGAAAGTATTGAGCTATTTTGGCAAGTTATCAATAGTTTATTCACAGTAGAAAGGCGAACTGCTAATTTATGGGACAGGGACTTGGTTTTGGAACTTAAAAAGAAAGAGCTGAAAAAACTAAAAGATGTTACCTTTATTATAAAGACCTTTGACAGACCCGAATCTCTTTACAAACTCATGAACTCAATAGACTATGATGTTCCTATTCTGATAGCAAATGACGGAAAGCAACAGGTAGAACATCCGAAAGCAACTGTTTATGAGTTACCCTTTGACACTGGACTTTCAGCAGGGAGAAACTTCTTACTGGATAAAGTAAAAACTAAATATTTCTTATTACTTGATGATGACTTTGTCTTCACAAAGAAAACCAAGATTGAGGAATTGGTCAAAGTAATAGAAAAAGGATTTGATATTGTTTCTGGTTATGTAGAAGGACACGTATACAATCACACAATTTTTAAAATTAAAGATAATGTTTTAATCCATGACAAGATTAAAAGCAAAGGTAAGTATAAGGGATATCCTTTATACGACTTAGTGCTTAATTTCTTTGTAGGAAGAACTCGCAAAATCAGAAATTTAAAATGGGATGATAAACTAAAAATAGGAGAACATGAAGATTTCTTTTTGAGGGCTAAGGATAAAAAACTAAAAGTAACTGTACAACCTAAAGTTTCTATTGTGCATGAACGAAATCCCTCTTCCGAAGAGTATATTAAATATAGGAACAGAGCTAGGGAAGAATATCGAGTAATGTGGATGAAGAAACATAATATCAAACATCAAATAGATAATTCTAAAGGCCGTAAAAAAGCTGAAGACCGAAAGAGAGAACTTATGAGAGATATGTATAAAGTTTTGGTGAACCATGAATTTGGAGAAGGTTGGCAGAAAGGAGATATAATTAAAATGGATGAAGCTGCGGCTAGAGTCCGATTGGAACGAGGGCATTTAGAGAAATTATGAGAATAGCAGTATTAACGATCACATATCGGGAACAGGAATTTATAGAATCTGTTATTAAAAACTGGGAGGGAAAGGTTTACACCCACTTAATACTTGAATCTTCTAAACCGTGGCACGGACAAGAATTGCCAGAAGATAAGACTAAAGAGATATGTAAAAAATATCCCCATGTTCAATTTGTCTCTTTGGCTTGGCCGAGTGAAACTGCACAGCGTAATTGGGGGTTGGGTTATTTATATGATTATGACTATGTTTTAATTGTAGACTCAGACGAGCTTTACACTGAGGAAGACCAAACTAAGATATTAAGTTCTATAGGAAACGAAGAGAAGTTTCAAGATAACACTTGGTGTTATCGTACTCCTAAGGTTGTTACTTATTTCAAAACTCCTGAATATGTACTTGACCCACCCGATACTCACGAACCAGTAATAGCCGTTAATCCGAAAAAAGTAACTTTTATTGATGCGAGGATTGTAGATACCCAATACATAATCCCAATTGATGTTTCAATGCACCACTTAACTTATTTAAGGAATGACTTACGTCTCTATCATAAACTTCAACAGTTTGAACACTTTGACCAAGTAAAGAAAGATTGGTTTATGGAGAAGTGGAGAAAGTGGACGCCCGAAATGGAAGATGTTAGAGCTTATGGTGGGGAAAAGTCCAAAGCAATTAAGAGACCATTACCAGATGAATTAAAAAATTTACTATGAGAAAAGTAGGATTTACTTGTGGAGCTTTTGACTTATTGCACGCTGGACATATCTTAATGCTTGAAGAAGCAAAGGAGCAGTGTGATTATCTAATTGTGGGACTTCATATAGATCCAACAATTGACCGACCAGAGAAGAATAAACCAATTCAAAGCGTAGAAGAAAGGTATATACAGCTTAAAGGGTGTAGATATGTAGATGCTATCATGCTCTATGAAACAGAAAAGGAATTACTTGAGATCTTAAATACAATTCATGTGGATATAAGGATTTTAGGTGCTGATTGGAAAGGAAAGAACTACACTGGACATGAATTAGATATTCCAGTGTATTTTAATTCAAGAGACCATAACTATTCTTCCTCAGAGCTTCGTAAAAGATTGCTTGATGATTAGAAAGTATGATATAATAAAGGTACAATTAAATAGTAATAGACGGGTTAGCCCTTACCTATTGAGTTATCAGGTAAGAGCTTAAAATATATGAATCTAGGTGAAATAGCAACAAAAGGAAGAGACCTTGTTAAGGCAAATGCAACCTCATATCCAAATGATAAGGTTTTAGTTAATCTCAATTTATGGCTTGATAAAATAACCACGATGATTTTAGACTCTCAAGATGAGAGTGATTATGATGATTCAAGGTATTCAGACTTTCCTATTAAGTTTACGAATTTAGTGGAAAATCAACCAGCGTATGAATTTCCTAGCAGAATGTTGGCAGTAAAAAGACTGGAAACAAAATTAGACGGAACTAATTGGAGGAAAGCTGAGCCATTAGATATAAATGAAATAGGGGGTTCAACTGATACCGCAACTATTGCAGATAATTTCTTTACAGATAAACCTTACTATGATGCACAGTATGGATTTATATTTCTTTATCCCATCCCTCAACAGGACGTAGATTCTGGAATGAAAATATGGGTTTCAAGAAGTGTTAGACCTTATACTTCTGCAGAACTTTCAACAGGAACAGTAGAACCCGGATTTGATAGAGAGTTTACCCCAATACTTGCCTATGGAATAGCTTATGAAAAAGCGGTAGAAGATCAATTACCAGTACAAGAAACATTAAAAAGACAGCTTGATGAATACGAGCAAAGATTAAGACGACATTATGGAAGTAAACAAAAAGACCGTAATTATTCATTAACATCAGCTTATGTAGATTACAATTAATATGTCTTGGAAAAATACAAGAAAACCCGGAACAGATTGGGAGTACAATGAGTTTGGATATTCTTATAATCAAGATAAAGACCCGTTTTCTGGTGAAGATGTATTTTATAACTCTGTAGGAGTCGGCACAGAGTGGAGTAATCAAGCGAGACCAAGTACAAATTGGACAAATTTAGATAAAGGTTCAACAACTTGGACTAATGTAGAAAAACCAGCATGACAACACAATTTCCAACCAATTTAGATGATTTAACAAATCCCTCAGCGGAGGATAAGGTTTCAGAAGTTAGCCACGCAGGACAACACGCAGACGCTAATGATGCCATTGAGGCTATTCAAGCTAAAGTCGGAGTTAATAATTCAACAGTTGAAACTTCGCATGATTATAAACTAGGGGAAATAACCGGGAGCGATAAGGCTGTCTCTAAGGATGGTGAGCAAACTTTAACTAATAAAACCATAACTTCTCCAGTGATAAATGAGATTAAACCCTCAGTAGGGGAAGCGCTATCTTTAACCGACACAACTGATACATTAGTAACTAGAAATACTGAGGAAACTTTAGCTAATAAAACCATAACCTCACCAAAAGTTAATGAATTGACTGACTCAAATGGAAACGAAACCATTGAAACCCCAACAACCGCCAGTGCTGTAAATAATATTGAAGTAAAAAACTCTGCCACAGGTAACGATGTGGAAGTAAATGCGAAGGGGGAGGATACTGATATAGGAGTTAAGATAAAGGGCAAAGGAGCAGGTAAGGTTAAATTAGGAAGTGCTGAATTACAAGTGCCTAATGTCGCAGGTGGAGATGGACAAGTTCTCACGTCAGATGGTGCTGGGGTACTTTCATTTACAGACAAAGCTGACTTTGAAGACGTGCCTCAACTATCAGCTTCTAAAGCATTATTAGCTCAGGCTCAAGACACACCCGACCTTACTCTCCAAGTGGAAGCAGGTAACGTCTACTTCGGCACAACCCTTGTAGAGTACGCTGGAGGTAACTCACCCTCTTTTACTGCACCAACAACTAATCCGAGAATAGACATACTCTCCATTAACGAATCTGGTACTTTAGTGAGAACAGTAGGAACTGAAGACGCTTCTCCCACTGCCCCAGCTGTACCAGCAGGAGAAATACCTATCGCACAAGTATT
>SL_3KL_010_SEDDRAFT_10003422_pt1 | contig 14391 bp, 10 predicted proteins | sample SodLakKL_010_SED_2_FD_10381 | JGI IMG/M metagenome (IMG submission 10381)
GCGATTTTGGCCAGGGCTTCACAGGCTTTTTTGTCCTCATCCGTGCAGGTGGCCGACTTGAAGATGACTGTATCGCTCAGGATTGCGCAAAGCATGATTCCGGCGATATTCTTGGGAACTTCAACACCGTAAAAGTCATACATGGACTTAACGACCGTGCAGGTACATCCAACGGGCCAGATCCAGCATTCAAGGGGGTTGGGCGTGGTTACGTCGCCAAGTTTGTGATGGTCGATGATCCCCAGAATTTCAGCCTTTGACAGATCATCCAGGCTCTGGGAAAGGTCGGAATGATCAACCAGGATTACCTGCTTGCCTTCTCCTGATGTAACAACTTCAGGAGCGCTGAAGCCGTACTTGCCCAGGACGAATTCGCTTTCAGGGCTGAGATCGCCCTGTGCGGCAGGGGTGGCGGCAAGACCAAGCTTGCTTTTCAGATCGGCAACGGCTATTGCCGCGCACACGGAATCAGTGTCAGGATTTTTGTGACCAAATACAATTACGGACATAAGTACCTCCTACGGATTGGTTTGTTTTTAGCTAGACATTTTCAGAAAAACATTGTGCAAATTAGCACAAAGACAAGCCCCTGCCAAGCATAATTTGTCATACAAAAAATTTATTCTTCATTCTACACATATTGAAAAAAGCGCCTTTGACCCGGGAGAAAATTTTTATATATTAAAATTATTTTGTCCAGTCTGGCAATAGAACCTTTGATATGCGGCATTATTCTGTAAATTTGAAGACATATCAGGCTTTTATTACTTTCATGTTTTTATAGGGCAGCTCCTTTATCTCCCTGATAGTGGCCTTCGGCGGGCCAGACCTCCTCTTTCATCAACCTGGTTCCGGTTTTTACGGTTGTGCTGGGCTGGATGATCCTTGGGGAACGATTCACGATGTCCAGTTCCCGGGTGTCTTCCTGGTTTCTGCCAGCGTGATCATAAGCCAGGCAAAAAATTTTGCTGATACAAAATCCGGCAATTTTAAAGAACTCACCGGGCTGAAAAACAGGTGAAAATTATTTCTGATCATGTTATGTTCTTTTTAGAAAAAACACTTTAATTCACAGCCTTGTCAACGGTTGTCTGGCATTTGGGAAATTACCATGTATCTGGCATATAAGATTGTAAATAAACAAAAACATTACTTTATCCGAAAATCCGTGTTCCTTGACGGGGATTACGTATCCAGGGAGCTGATGGAACTGGGCCCTGACCCTTCAGCATACCTGGTCTACCCCGGAGGGAGAAGTTTTTATATCCATGAACAGGTGGAAGAACTCCTGGAAAGCCAGGGCTTTGCCCCTGATTATGATCTTCTGGAAAAAATATTCTGGCCTTTTGTAAGGCCGGACATCAAAAGAGCTTTGCAGGGCTTTATGTTCAGGAGTGATTCATCAGGGATTGCTGCAAAGCTCACTCCCCTGGAGGATGAATTTATCCGCAACCGTCTTCACCATGTGGACAGACGCAGATACAACTATCTGCGCATGGGGGAACTTGATCAATCCAGGCTGACCAGCATTCCAACCAAATTTTACCGGGTTCTGGCATTCAAGTCCCGGGACGAACTGGAACATCTGTTCATGGATATGGAAAACCGCCTTGAACCCGCCGAGTTGAGCCTTTATGTATATTCATTCCTTTATCTTCGAAGGTTTTTCACAGAGATGATTGCCGGTCGCATGCCCCAGGGACTGGATCAGCAAAAACTGGAAAAGTTGTTCATCAGGGAAATATGCTCCCTGAACAGCGATGACCTGTTCTGGAGGGGAGGGCATAAACCGGCTGATCTGCATCCCTTTCTGATTCGTTACGTGATCATGTTTTTTGACTACCCTCTTAGCTCGGAAAGTTTTCTAAGTGAGCACCTGCGCGATTTCATCGCCGGAACCAGACAAAGATTCAGGACATTTCCATCAAAAAGGCCAGACTTCAGCGAAGATGAAGCAGGCACCATCATGGGGGTGCCCGCCAGAACCCTTTACGCCATGTCTAAAAAGGAATTAACCAGGATTTATCGTGGCCGGATCATGGAAATGCACCCCGACAAGGGAGGAGATCATGACCGATTCATCAAGCTCATGGAAATTTACAGGACTCTTTTGGCAAGAAAACGGGTCTAGCAGTGTTTCCAAGTTGAAAAAACGTGCTCATCCAGGATTCAGGATGAGCACGCTTATTGCTTTTATGATAAAAACTTCGCCCTCTTCTCAGGCCGGTTCAAGGCGGCACATCAGTGCCGAATGCGGCCAGGAGCCAATTTCCGGGCTGCAGAATTCCGGTTCCAGGGGGCAGAGCATGTTGGCGTTGGATTCGTAGACTCCGAAAAGTTCCGGCAGGGCCTGGTTTCGTTCCGGAAACCACCAGCCGTGCTGGACGTCGGCCATCCTGGGATGGATGCGGGTGGAGACATGCAAACGCATCCGGACCCGGCCCTTGGGAGAAATGACATTCACCCACTGATCGTTCTTAAGGCCAATTTTTTCAGCAGTATCAGGGTTAAGCAGAACCAGCGGATCCGGGACCCTATCCCTGGCAGATTTTATCTGGCGCTGCTCTGAATGGTACATTGGCATGAACCGGCTTCCAGTAATCAGGATCAGCGGGAAGTCCTTGGCCAGCCGTGGATCGGACACCGGACTCCAAAGGGGCTCTTTGTATCTGGGCAGCGGGTCGCAGCCAAGTTCCTCGAAGATGCTGGAATACAGCTCAACCTTGCCTGACGGCGTTCCAAAGCCTGACGATTCATAGCGCTTGAACTCCGGCGTGCCGAAGAAACCGTACTGATCGGTCAATTTCTCGAACGTCAGGCCAGTGGGCTCGAGGCGAAAATCACAGGCCTGTTCCAGGCTCTCCCAGGGCCAGTCCTTCTCCTGACCCAGACGCAGGCCAAGGCCGCGGTAGAACTGGTAAGTGTCCTTGCGCTCGTAGAGCGGTTTGATGCCCGGGGGGCAGGCCATGCAGAATCCGCCCGTGACCCACAGCTCTGGTTGCTCCACCGTGGTGGCCGAGGGGAAGACGTAGTCAGCCAGGGCTGCTGAGGGTGTCATGTAGTATTCCATGACCACGTAAAGTTCCAGGGCGGTCAGGGCTTTAAAAACCATTTTGGGATCCGGAAAGGAAAGCATTGGATTGCTGGCCACGGAAAACATCGCCGTGACCGGATAGGGCTTTTTGGTAATGGCTGCCTGAAACACATCCCGGATGTGGGCCACGCAGGTTCGGTACATGGACGGAGGGTTGACCTGGCCCCTGGGCAGCTTTTGGTTGTTGGCCAGATTACGTTCCCAGCCGGGAAAACCGAAAAAGGGATAAGTGTCCGCCCCGAGCTGCTTGGCCCGCTGCTCTGGCCCGATGGCCCCGGCGGCCACCAGATCGAATTCGCCCCGCACCCGAGCCACTTCCGGGGTCTGGCTGAAAGTCTCTCCGCCCTGGATCTCCAGATTCCCGGTGATGGCCCGCAGAATGGCCCGAGCCCGGGCGCACTGGGTGGAATTGATCCCCTGCTTGTCCAGTCCGTAGGCGTAGGGCAGCTGGGCCGGCTTGGACGTGGCGTAGATCCGGGCCGCGGTTCTGATCTGCTCCACTGGCAGCCAGGTGATCTCGCTGACTTTTTCCGGTGTGTACTTCCGAACCGCCTCCTTGAGCCGATCAAAGCCCACGGTCCATTTTTCCACAAATTTCTGGTCATACAGATCTTCCTCGATGATCAGCCGGATCCAGCCCAGCATCAGAGCCAAATCCGTTCCGGGTCTGATCTGCAGCCACATGTCCGCCAGGGCCACTTCCTCGGTTTCCCTGGGATCCACGACGATGATCACGGCCCCATTGCTTTTGGCCTGCCGGGTTGCCGGCCAGCCCTGGACCGGAGAGGAATTTGCAGCTGCCCGGCCCCAGATGACCACGCACTTTGCCTGACGCGGGTTGCCCCGGGCCATGCCCCCGTAGGTGGCGAATTCCGTGGCATAGGACGGGCACATGCAGATATTGTTTGCCCCGCAGACATTGGGTGAGCCAAAGAGATTGTAGAACCGCCGGCAATCCCAGTGATGGGTCCGGCTGGTGCCGTGGGTGAAGCCCAGTGTTTCGGGGCCGTGGGCGTCCCGTAAACGGCTAAGCCTGGCTGCCACCTCGTCCAGGGCCTGTTCCCAGGAGATCTTCTGCCATCTGCCTTCACCCCGTTTGCCGACTCTTTTAAGAGGGAAGTTTATCCGGTCAGGATGATAGATGTGTTCGGGCATGAGCAGGCCGCGCTCGCAGATGAGCCCTCTGGTGACCGGATGATTCGGATCACCGCTTACTTCGAAGACACGTCCGTTTTTCATGTGCAAAAGAGTTCCGCACCGGGGATGACAAAGACCACAATAGCTTCTGCGGACCTCATCGTGCTTTACTGGTCCGGCCTTGGGGTCGTAGGCGTAAAGAGGCATCCCGGAAACTGCCAGGGATGAAGTGACCAGGGCTGAATAATGTAAAAATTTCCTTCTGGTTAAAGGCATGTTACCTCCAAATGGTTTGTAGCGTCTCACTGACTGCCCGTCATAAAAACATAATCTGACCATTCAGGACAATTTTCCGACAAAGCGTTGGAGTAGCGTGATTTCTCCAATTGCTGACATATTGACCCGTGATGGCCCAGCTCATAAACACTGTGGTCATAAACTGGTTTCAGTCAATTATTTCTTCAACATTGAACCTTGAATATTGATCCCCCTATGGTTTTGACTAACAAGATCTCGAAAGGGGGTTGCAGGCATCAGAAACCCGGACAAACTCCAGGTTTGTCTGATAACTTGTTGAATGCTTACAAAATAACAATCACTATTTAGTTTCCATCCGGAAAGTCTTTCTTTCCGGATGCTTAAACTGTCGGTTTTCTTTCCGGAAACGAGGAGTTTTTTCTTTTGGCAAGGAAATCAATCAATTATGAGGAGGCGTATCTTAATACGTTGACGAATAACCCCCGCAGATTGACGCAGCCAAAAGGGAAAAGAACCGTTTCCGGATGAAAACTATTTACAATATTTCCTTTGCAGCTTTGATCAGGTCGTCCTCGCCCGGAATATAAAACCGCTCAAGAGGAGGACTGGCCGGAACCGGGATGTCCGGTCCGGTCACCCGCCGAAGCGGTGCCTTTAGATATTTGAATCCATCCTCCATGACCACGGCAGCGATTTCTCCGGCAAAGCCCCCGGTGCGGGTGGCTTCATGCATAACGATGAGCCTTCCGGTCTTTTTGACTGAAGAAAGGATTGTTTCCTTATCCAGGGGAGTGAGGGTGCGAAGATCCACAATTTCGGCTTCAATGCCATCCTGGCTGAGCTTTTGAGCCGCACCCATGGCCGCTCCAAGGGTACCGGACCAGGTGACCACGGTCAAATCCCGGCCTTCTCGCTTGATGTCAGCCTTGCCCATAGGAGTGAGATATTCTTCTTCCGGCACCGGCATTGGCGCGAAATAAAGGCCCATATGTTCAATAAAGATCACCGGGTTGTCATCCCTGATGGCTGATTTTAAAAGACCCTTGGCATCAGCGGCAGTTGCCGGCATGACCACCTTGAGCCCGGGGCAGTGGGCAGCCCAGGCCTCAAGGTTGTGGGAATGCTGACAACCTGCTCCGAATCCTGCTCCACTCTTGATGCGCACCACCAGGGGGAAGGATGATTTCCCACCTGACAGATATCTGAGCTTGGCCGCGTGGTTGACGATCATATCCGAGGCCAGGGTGAAAAAGGGGTTGAACATGATTTCCACCACAGGCCGCAACCCTGCCTCAGCCGCTCCCACGGCCAGACCGGCAATGGCCGCTTCGGAAACAGGGGTGTCCTTGACCCTCCCCGGTCCGAACTCCTCTAGAAGCCCTGTGGTTGGAAACATGGGGTTGACGTGAATGCTCACCCCCACGCCCTCCCCGGCAATGAATACATTGGGGTCGCGAAGCATCTCTTCCCGTAAAGCCTGATTAACTGCCTGGCCCATTCCTAGTTTCTGCATGGCTTGTATCCTCTTGAGAGTTTAGTGTTCAGGGTTCAAGGTTAAAACATTAAGTTTAGACAGATATGCAGTATCTCATGGCAGAAATTCAAAAAGCTGAATATTGCCAATAACACCATGTTTGTTTTTCGACCTTTAACCTTTAACCTCTTACCTTGAACCTGTTATACATATACATCTTCCAGGGCTTCCTGGGGCTCAGGGTAAGGACTTTCCTCGGCAAAGCGGACCGATTTCTGAACAATCTTCTCAGCCTCAGATTCCATTTCCATAAACTGTTTGGAAGTGATCACTCCCAGGGAGACAAGTTCATCACTGAGTCTTGGAATAGGACATTTTTCCTGCCAGGCTTTTATTTCGTCCCTGGGCTGGTAGTGCTGGGGGTCGGTTTCACCGTGACCCCGGCAGCGATAGGTTTTGCACTCGATCAGGGTTGGGCCTCCTCCGTCCAGAGCCCTTTGCCTGGCTTCCCGGGTGGCCTTGTAAACTGCCTGGGCGTCGTTGCCGTCAACCATTATTCCGGGCATGTCGTAAGCTTTGCCCCGCTCAGCCATGTCCTTCACCCTGGTATGCTCTTCATAGCGCTGTGCTCCGGCATAGAGATTGTTCTCGCATAAAAAAATAACCGGAAGCTGCCATAGGGCTGCCAGGTTCAAGGCTTCGTGAAACGAGCCTTCATTGGCGGCCCCGTCTCCGAAAAAACAGACCGTGATCCGGGGTTCTTTCCTGTACTGCTGGGCAAAGGCCCGGCCCACGGCAATGGGCAGGGTCCCGCCCACCACGGTTGTAGTGCAGGGTGCGTTGACCTCTGGCACGGCCAGGTGCAGGGTCCCGCTTTTGCCCTTGTTGCAGCCGGTTTTTTTGCAGAAGATCTCAGCCATGAGCTCCCTGGGGTCGGCGCCCTTGGCCAGAAGGTGATTATGGCTGCGGTGGTTGGTGATGATCACGTCGCCGGGTTCCAGGGCCGCACACACCCCTGAACCCACCGCTTCCTGTCCTGTGGACAGAATCATCATGCCGGGAATTTTTCCCTGGATTTTGGAGAGTTCCATAAGTGAATCTGAAAACTTCCTGGACAGGATCATGGTCTCAAGCATTTCAATCTTTTTATCGGCTGGTATTTCCATAAAGCCTCCTTCTTTCCGGTAATCTCTATGTATTTGCGGTTAGCATTTTCTGTCTCTTATTTCCCGGATTCCCCCCAGGGAAAAGCAGGTGATGTGTTGTGTAATGAGTTCGATATCCATGGGGTCAAAGCCATGGGGTTTTATTTTAAGGACGATGTTGCGCCCGGTAAAATGGTTCAGGCATTGACCCAGAACGCTCATGGCGCAGAGAAATGTATGCTCGTGGTGATCAGGGCCTTCCGGATCGTTTTTTAGAAGTTCGTCGATGATCTCCTTGAGATAGACGTACAAGGGCTGGACCGAGTTTTTGACCATCTGGTCCAGGGCATCCGAATGGTCAACTATTTCCCGGGCAATGAGCCTGCCGTGCCAGTCCGGAACTCCGTCGCCCAAGACCCTGAGCAGAAACGAACGGATAAATGCCCGGAGCTTTTCTTCAGCTGTTGTTCCCTCTTTCAAACCTTGATCAGGGGGATATTTGCGTACCGACCATGCGTGGGCGTGCTGGAGAACGTCCGCAAAAAGGCCCTGCTTATCCCGGAAGTGGTAGTTTACCGCACCCACATGAGCCCCGGCCTTCTGGCAGATCTTTCTGATGGTGGCGGACCTGTAGCCGTGCTCGGCAAATATCTCTCCTGCCGCTTCAATAAGACGGGTCTTCAGGTCGTCATTATTTTTCTTGGAATTTTTCAAATGCAGATCCTTGCTGCAACCATTCACCACAATCTCGTTCAGCCCAACAGGATGCGGGCTGGCATTGCAACATGATGAATAGTTGCTCCCAGCGTATGGTTCGAACATAAGTTTCGAACAAATGTTCGAATTTGTCAATCATGATTGAAATTTGCCGTCTATGAGCCAGTAAACGGCATTGATAAACCATGAGACTGTCTTATCAGGACGGATAGGGGACAGATTCAGACGGTTGAAATCAGAATGATACTTATGTAACCAGACGTATCAACAGAGTGGATAACTATTTCGGGAAGTTCGACAGATTGAGTGGAATTTATTTAAACCGCTCCCGGATACTTTTGTGTACCAGGCTTTTCGGCAAAACGCGCACAGAAAGCCCGAGCGGATTGAGAACTATTGGTGAATATTCCACAGGAAATGTCCAAGAACCCTGTTTCGCGTAAATCAAGGAGGGAAATGATATGCAGATACTGGTCTTATACTATTCCAGGTCCGGCAATACAAAGAAGCTGGCCCAGGCCATTGCCCGTGGAGTTGAAACGGTTGACGGAGTCAGAGCGGTTTTAAAAAGCACCGGCGAGGTGACCAAGGATGACTTTCTGAATTCAAACGGGATCATTGCCGGATCTCCTGTATATTTCGGAGTCATGGCCGCGGATCTCAAAAAGGTGTTTGACGAGTTCGTGAGTCTGAGAAAAAAGATGGAGAACAAGGTGGGCGCTGCATTCGCCACGTCAGGTGATCCCACTGGGGGCAAGGAGACCACAATGTTTTCCATAATCCAGGCCATGATGATCTACGGTATGGTCATTGTGGGCGATCCCATGAGCGCCACCGGTCATTATGGCACGGCCTGCGAAGGAGAACCCGATGAAAAGGCCAGGGGAAACGGAGCCAGGCTGGGAGCCAGGGTGGCTGAAACAGCCAGGAAACTGGGAGTGTAAAGAAACCAGTAGACTCATAGCCGGATCTTCTCACTCCATTTCCAGGGACCTCGAGTCAGATGAAGGCTAATGCCCTTTCTCCCGTGTCCGCAGCTTTGATGCTGGGTCTGATATCCCAAACGGCCCAGGTCCTTTTGTTGCGTGAATTTTTAATGATCTTTCACGGCAATGAGCTGTCCATGGGAATCATTTTCTGCTTCTGGCTGGCCTGGGTGGGAGCGGGAAGTCTCATGGGAGCACGGGTCACGGACAGGTATCCAAGGCCGATAATGCTTCTGGGGTCAAGCGCGGGCCTGATTTTTCTGTTCCTGCCTGCAACTGTCTATCTTATCCGTATCCTGCGCGGATTTATGGACATGCCCCCCGGGACCTACATCCCCTTGTGGCACATGGCCCTGTCCTGCTTTCTGCTCATGGGCCCTGTGTGCATACTCCTGGGTGCCCAGTTCGCCCTTCTGGCCAGGATATGGCGGGAACAAATCAGGGCCCTTGATTCATCGGGCGCTTCCGGGGTTTATATGGCTGAAGCAGCCGGGAACATGCTGGGAGGACTGCTTTTTACCCTGGTCCTGGTCCATCTTCTAAATTCATTCCAGATTGCCTTTGCCGTCACCATATTGATGCTGGTACCGTGCATGTTCCTGCTTGTCCGGAAAAATCCCTTCAGGCCCATGCTCCTGGTCATGATTTTGGCAGTCCCGGCCTTTTTTATTCTGGAAAAACTGGACAGGCAGGCCTGGAAAACCCAATGGCAAAAGATGATTCCAGGCCATGAGGTTGAGGCTGCTTACAGGTCCAAACATGGCGACATAACTGTTGTAAGGCATCATGATCAATTCAGTTTTTTTCAAAGCGGACACCTCATGTTTTCAACAGCCGGGTCTGAAACAGCTGTTCCTGGTCTGGAGGAACAGGAAGCTGCTGTGTTTGCCCATATGGCCATGGTCCAGCATCCGGACCCGCAAAGGATCCTGCTCATCGGCGGAGGGCTCAGGGGGGTCCTGGCGGAGGTTGTCAAACACCCGGTCACTGAAATTGATTATCTTGAACTTGATCCGGTTCTGACCGCGGCAGCTCTTAAACATGTCTCTTCAGGAACACTGGCGGCCATGGAAGACCCCAGGGTCAGGCTGATTCACACTGACCCCAGGCTTTATGTCAAGCAGACTGCAAAAAATACTGATCCTCATTATGATCTGGTCATGGTGGACGCACCTGATCCGGCCACTGCCGTACTCAACAGATACTATACCCGGGAGTTTTTCAGGGAGGTCAAAGATCTTTTGAGCCCTGGAGGAGTGCTGGTTACCAGCCTGACATCAACACCAGATCTCAGAAGCAGGGCTGTGGCCAACCGCAACGCCTCCATTTATCACACCCTGTCTTCTGTCTTCGGAAACGTTCTTCCGGTGGGAGACAGATTCATGTTTTATTTTGCCTCTGATATGCCGGATCAGATATCCAGCGATCCCGTAGTTCTTGAAAAGCGCTATAATGAGCGAGGCATTGAGACCCAGGGTTTTTCCGGGCTGCATTTCCGCCTTCACCTGGAGGACTCGCGTCTCAGGCGGGTAAACTGGATAATCCGAAACCANGGGCGCAGTCCTGATTCTCACCTGACAGGACCTGCCAGGGTCCCTGTCTTGCCGGGGACGCTGGCAGAACAGGAAAAAACCGAGAAAAATCTTCCAGGGGTGGAAGAATCCTATTTCATAAATACTGATTTCAAACCCATAGCATACCTTTACACCCTGATCTTCTGGGACGAAACCGTCAGGTCCGCAGGAAAGAATTACCTGGAACTGATACTCAGGATCAAGGCCTGGTGGGTGCTGCCTCTGCTGGCTTTTCCAGTGCTTGTGACGGCAGGTCTCAGGGTGGGCCATGGGAAACCAGGGCAGGAAATGGCTGCTGCTTTTTCAATCCTGTACACCGCCTTCAGTACTGGCTTTTCCACCATGGTTCTGCAGGTGGCCTTGCTTTTTTCATTTCAAACCATATACGGTTTTGTATACGAAACAGTGGGCCTCATCGTGGCCATGTTCATGATGGGTCTGGCCCTGGGCGCGTTTACGTCCCGGATCCGGATAAGGAACAAAAACGACATGAACATCCTGGCCCTGTTTCAGCTCATCATGGCTGCTGCAGCAGGGCTTATGGCCCTGGCCCTTCCACTGGTGGCAGGGCTTAAGGCCCCGGTTGCCATATTCGTTTTGTTTTCAGGGCTCACCTTTGCAGCCGGATATATTAACGGGATCGATTTCCCCCTGACCACGGCCTGTTACGGGGCCCTGGGGAAAGGAGCGGACAGGGCGGCGGGGAGCGTATACGGGGCTGAACTTTTTGGGGCCTGCCTGGGCGCGGTACTGTCCGGGGTGGTGATCGTTCCGGTCATGGGAATTACAGCATGCTGCATCCTTGCTGCATTGGCCTGTGGGTCCGCGTTTATGACTTTGCTGATCAGCCGGAGGAAATATGAACCATAAGAAGAAAACCAATATCATGACCAGGAGGCAGTTCTTAAAGACCAAGGCCAAGGTTGGCGCAGCTTTCGGCGCGCTGGGGACCTTTGGCCCCTGGACTTGCTCAGCTCCTGTACTGGCCGATCCAGGAAATCCTTGAATCCTGTAAAGTCTCCCTGGTTCAAGGAGTTGGACAATGATAAGGTGCAATGTCAACTCTGCCCGCACCAGTGCATTCTGGAGCAGGGACAGAGGTCCCCCTGTCGGGTCCGTAAAAACATAGACGGGCAGGGATATACCCTGGCTTTCGGCAATCCCGCCCTGATTCAGGAAGATCCTGTGGAGCGAAAACCTTTTTTTCATGTCCTGCCTGGCTCCAGAGCCCTGTCGGTTTCAACTGCAGGGTGCAACCTCAACTGCAGTTTCTGCGAAGTCTGGGACATGGCATTGGTTAGGCCGGAAGAGATTCATTCCTATAAAATGTCCCCTGAAGAAGTGATTGACCACGCCCGCTCAGCTGGTCTGGACGCGTTGAGCTACGCCTTTGGGGAACCCGTGGCCTTTTATGAATACATGCACTGCATGGCCGGCCTGGCCAGGGAGGCGGGGATGATCAACCTGGTTCACACGGCAGGTTATATCAACCAGGCCCCTCTCAGGGAGTTGTGCGAAATAATAGACGCAGCCAATGTGGACCTCAAGGGATTTGATCCCGACTTTTACAGGGATTACGTGGGAGGAGACATTGAGGCTGTGCTTGAAACCCTTAAGCTGATGAAGAAGTATGGAATTCATGTGGAAGTGACCAGCATCGTCATTCCCACTCTCAACGATAAGCCGGAGAAAATCAGGGAAATGTGCGCCTGGATCATCAATGAACTGGGAGAGGACACGCCCCTGCATTTTTCCAGGTTCTATCCTCTGTACAGGCTTTCAGGACTTCCCAGGACCCCTGTATCAACCCTGGACATGGCCAGGGAAACCGCCATGGAGGCAGGGCTTAAATACGTGTATGTGGCCAAGGTTGGCGGCCATGAAGGCGAGAACACCTTTTGTCCTGGTTGCGGTGCCAAGGTGATAAGCCGCCTGGGCTTCATTGTGGAACAGGTGGAAATGACGGACGGGCGATGCCGCTCTTGCGGACACTTTATACCAGGAATCTGGAAAAAATCAAAGCATGCGTCTGTGAATCTCAAAGCTGGATAGTGAGCGCTGGTCCAGATTGGTTAAACCGGCTTCAATGGCCCATTTCATGGACTCCACATACTCCCGGGCAGTGATGGCTCTGGAGATTTTTTCGTATTCAAAGGCCATATGTTCCACCCGGTACTGAGACATGATATTGACGTATGTGTCATTGGACAGGGTGGCAGCCACCCATTCCACGAATTCACGGGTCCCTGCCACCCTGTTGGGCATGACCAGGTGCCGCACCATTAGTCCGCGCAGGGCGATGCCCCGGCCGTCCAGGACAAGCCTGCCCACCTGCCTGTGCATTTCAATGATGGAAGCCATGGCCATTTCCGGATAGTCGCCCCTGCCCTGAATAATGTACTCGGCTGACTCCTCCCGGCCCATGAATTTGAGGTCAGGCAGATAAATATCCACGATGCCGTCCAGCAGCTCGATGTTTTCAGGCAGCTCGTAACCCCCTGTGTTATAGCACAGAGGAAGGTGCAGCCCCTGTTTCATAGCTATCCTTACTGCGCTCAGGACATTGGGCATGACATGGGTAGGCGTGACCAGGTTTATGTTGTGGCATCCCCTGTTCTGCAGATCAAGCATCATTCGGGCCAGTTCTTGGTCCTCCACCTCCCTTCCTCTGCCCAGGTGGGCAATGGGCCAGTTCTGGCAGAAAACGCAGCGCAGGTTGCAGTTGGAAAAGAAAATGGTCCCGGACCCGCCCCTGCCCACCAGGGGCAATTCTTCTCCAAAATGAGGAGAATGACTGTGAACAACGGCTCTGGCAGGTGCTCTGCAGAATCCTTTTTCTCCCCTGACCCTGTTGACCCGACACTGGTGGGGACACAGGCGACAGTCTTCAAGCTGTTTCATTGCCTGGTCCACCCGAAGGGCAAAAAGGCCTTTTTCTTCCAGACGGGTATAGGCCGGCTTCCAGGAACCGGTTTCCTGATCAGTGTCCTGGGCCCTTGTGCAGCCCGGGGAAAAAAGCGCTCCAGAAGCAAAACAGAGGCCCTTGATGAAAGTTCTGCGTGTTGTTGTCATTTTCTGTTCCTCATTCAGTCATGACTGGTAAGTATTTACCACAGGCAAAGCCGGTGGCTTGATTAGCCCTAAAAGGGCCTTTTTACCTGCATCCCTTAAGGGGTTACTGGATGCAGGGCTGAACCCATATTTTCAATTTATCAACCACGCAATAATTAAACGTGCCTGCAAAAAAACGGGATGTCAATATTTCAGAAAAAAAATATCGTAACTATTTGTTTTTACTGACTCCTGACCCCTGACTCTCCTCCGGGATCAGGCCCATACGGGCCGGAGGCTGACCTTTGAAACTGCAAAAATGAGTTTTTGCAGTCAAATCTTATTACCGGCCTCCCTAAAAGGGATTACTTGGTGGTATGCCCGCTAAGAAAAATATTGCCAGGCCCGAATTTGTCTTTGCACTCACCCTTCACTTTCCTGGTGAAACTTCGCGTCAGAACTTCCTGGAAAGCCTGCGCTCCAGCCGGCCGATTATCCTGGAACAGGTGAATGTCAGTGAAAAATACAGGATGGTGATGGTTATCCATATTTCAAATGTCTTATACGTAGCTGCCATGAGCTCCATGCCCTGAAAAGTCAGTTCCTGAATGGAAATAACAGAGACAATGGCGGAATCCTTGATGGTTGAAATGAATTGTCCGGCCAGAGGAGGCAGGCAGCGCTGATAAGCCTGGGGAAGAATCACCAGCATGAGCTGCTGTCTTCTGTTGAATCCCAGGGCTGCTGATGCTTCCCATTGCCCACGGCCTATGGAGTTGATTCCTCCTCTTATAATCTCGGCTATGTACGCTGCTTCATATATGGCCAGGGTGATAACAGCCGCCAGAAAAGAGGAGAATTGCCCGGCCGGGGCAAAGAGAAAGGCCAGTACCCTCTGGGTTTCCTCAGACCGGTTCCTGAAAAAATCATCCACCCCCAATACCGGCATAATCTG
>SL_3KL_010_SEDDRAFT_10003424_pt1 | contig 14386 bp, 12 predicted proteins | sample SodLakKL_010_SED_2_FD_10381 | JGI IMG/M metagenome (IMG submission 10381)
GATATCACGAAAGCAATTTTAAACTGCTGATATTTGAAAGCTCAATTCTTAAAATAGACCTCTTCGGCTTTGAATCATAAGATATAGCTCTTAGCAAATTCTAAGCTTCATATCTCTCTGACACTTTTCATCGGGGAAAAGTGTCCAAAACCCGCCGGCTTGGATTTCTTCAGGTGGGGTTTTCCTCCGGCTATGCGATGTAAAAAACAATGGTCCATAACACTCTGAGATTTTTTTAAATTTCTCACCGGTATGTTTTTTACACCCATCGCATACGCCAGACAAAAACCAAACACCACCTAAAGAAATCACGATGCCGGAAATCTTTTCTTCCTTTAAAAACTCTAAGCCTTATAAAGAAAAACGGCCTCTGATTCGTGGAGGCGGTAAGCAGAGTGGGGCGACTGAGACGTTTTGATAAATCATACCGGTGATATATGGATTGCTTGGGAAACAAGATACGGACCATTGATTTATCTGTCGAAGGAGCCACCCGCGATGGAGCCGGAGCGAATCAGCAGCCTTGATCTTTTGCTTACTTTTGTATCAAGACAAAAGTAAGGGGATGTTTTAATAAGGCTAAAACTAAGAGCATTAGCTCAGATTTAATTCCTGGCTGGCTGATCACTATTGTTTTTTGTAAGATACCCATATTAGTCCTCTTTATATTTATAGAGGTTTTCCGCACCCACCTTCTCTTCGGCCTGACTCAATGCATATGCACTTTCAAACAGCACGATCGGGTTTTCATCCATGTCTTTCGTAACATGTGTTGAATAACTGCTTTCAAGTTTTTTCTGAATTTCTGCACTATCTGCAGGCAGCCAGCGGGCAGCATGGTAATTTACCGGCTGTTTATTTAACTCCACTCCATATTCAGCTTCCATCCGGTGATGAACCACATCGAACTGCAGAACCCCTACCGTACCAAGAAGCAATTCATTGCCTACACCATGCGGAACCTCAAATACATGAACAACACCCTCTTCAGACAATTGCTTTAAACCCTCTCTTAACTGCTTTCGTTTAAACGGATCTTTGGTTGATACCTTCATAAAATGCTCTGGACTAAATAGTGGTATCACATTAAAATTTACAGGTTTCCCGTAGTGCAGCGTAGATCCGATTCTGAAAAATCCGGGATTAAACAGCGACACGATATCTCCCGGATACGCTTCTTCCATGATATGGCGCTCGTCACCCATCAGCGTATGGGGAGTCGACATCCGTAATTTTTTACCTGTTCCGGAATGTGTTACTTCAAGTCCGCGCTCGAACCTGCCGGATGTAACGCGCACGAAGGCCGCGCAATCGCGGTGATCGGGATTCATATTTGCCTGCAGTTTAAATACAAAACCGCTGAACGGCTGCTCCAGGCTACGCTCCTTTCCCTCGTCATCATCATAAGTTTGCGGTGACGGTGCAAGATTTTTAAAGTAATTCAGAAATACATCGAGCCCGAAGTTGTTGAGTGCAGATCCGAAAAATACGGGTGTTACCTCACCAATTTTAAACTTGTCTTTATCCATACTTTCAAACATATCTTCGATAAGCATGATTTCTTCTTCGAGCTGAGCTTTTTCATTATCTGAAAGGGTGCACTTATTTAAACCCTCTTCAAGTGAGTAGACATTTGTTCCGGCTTTTTTAGCACCGTGCTTTTCTTTCTCGTAGAGATGCATCTCTTTCCCAACAAGATCATAAATCCCCTGAAACTTAGGCCCGTACCCAACCGGCCAGCTTGCAGGGATCGCTTCAATTCCCAGTTTACTCTCAACATTACTCAAAACTTCAAGCGGGTCCATCCCGGGCCGGTCACACTTATTTACAAAAGTAATTACCGGCACCTGACGAAGTTTGCAAACTTCAAACAGCTTTTCGGTCTGCTCCTCAACTCCTTTAGCAACGTCAATGACCATCAGGCCGCAGTCGGCAGCCACAAGCGTACGCAGCGTATCTTCAGAGAAGTCTTTGTGCCCGGGTGTGTCCAGCAGGTTGTATTTGATACCTTCATTTTCAAACCTTAAAACAGAAGAGGTTACGGAAATACCTCTCTCTTTTTCGATCGACATCCAGTCGGATGCAGCATGGCGGGATGCTTTTCTTTGCCGGATTGAACCCGCTTCATGAATAGCACCTCCGTAAAGCAATAGCTTTTCCGTTAGCGTGGTTTTACCCGCATCAGGATGGGAAATAATTGCAAATGTTCGTCTTTTTTTGGCTTCTTCTTTAATTTGAGCCGGGCCTGTAGCCGATTTTACTTCTGACATTACGTTTAATCCTAATCTTGAAAAGATTTGTAATATACGAATTTCAACCTTCTAAATCCTTATTTCATGGTTCAGATTCCAACTATATAAACCTGTATTTTTCCGAAATTTTAAAATAGAACAAATTAATTGATTATTTATCGGAACATTTTCGGAATAATTACCTTTAAAGTATCAAGAACGATCTGAAAAATATTTCAGTTCTAATAAATGAATGCTAACTCTCAAAAAGGAGCGACATGAAACTCTCGAAAATCAAATCACTCATTCCGGGTATTTTTGCCTTTATTTTTGTATTAAGCTTTAGCTTTAATGCAATGGCACAAGACGGAAGTGTAGTGGATGTAATTAATGAAAGTGATGACCACACAATTTTTGCCCAATTATTAGCTGAAACCGGACTTGAAGGCGATATTGCAACAGATGGGCCTTTTACAGTAATTGCGCCTACAGATGAAGCTTTTGAAGCACTTGGAGACCAGCTGGAACAAATTCAGCAAGATCCTCAAATGCTGCAAAATGTGGTAATTGGACACCTGTTCCAGGGTGAAGTAGCATCAGCTGATGTTGAACCAGCTCTTGGGATTGAAATCCTTCAGGGCGATATAGCAGCCAGCAACGGTGTTGTACACAGTGTTGGTGAAGTGTTGCTAAATTAATTTAATTTCGTCATCACATAGGCTGTATCCGGCAATCGGATATAGCCTTTTTTTATGTCAAAATTTTCCAAAACGTAGTCCGGCAAACGCACTAAATCCGGATAAGTTTGAATCATTTGTACCCTCAAGATCAGCACCGCTGATATATCTGTACATTATCCCGCCACTAATCCTGAACCAATTAGTAACATTCAGGTGCACATTTGCTCCCGGCTGAAAAGCAAAGAAATCATCCGATCTCTTATCCAGTTCAACATTCCGATCTCTGTAGCGAACGGTGCCCCCGCCGATTGTTGCCTTAATCCCCGCATGAATTAATCTGTGAGAACGGTTCAGATATTCAATTTCAAATCCACCATGATCCATCCGCAATTCCGGTTTAGGAATGTCAGTACGCTGCCAGTTTACAGCTTCGAATCCGGAATGGCTGCGATAGCCACCCAAACCGATATGGATGGTATGACCACCGCTGAACTTCAAACTCCAGGCTCCTCTTGTTCCTCTCATAAATACTGCCTGATCGTTTATTGATGAGACTCCATACATTAATGATCCAAAGCCACCATGGCTAACATCGCCTGAAAATAGTGTTTCTGTTTGCTGCGCCCACGATAGACCGGAGCTCGCAAAAAGCAAAAAGAGTGATAATATTGTCAGATAAATATATTTCATCAGAAGCTCCCGAACTTAAATATTATAACTCCATTGATGCCTGAGAAGTCGCTGTCACTAAATCCAAATCGCTCAATACCACTTGTTAAGCGATAACTGAGCCCTGTGGAAACCCGGAAAAAATGGGTGATGTTAAACTCAGCATTTATGCCGGGCTCAAAAACAAAGTAGGTATCAACATCATCCTCTACTTCCTCAAAGTCTCGCTCTCTGAGCATTAATCCTCCCGCTCCTATTAATGATGATGCAGTGAAGTGAACCAGCCTGTATGAACGATTTGTGTATTCGATTTCAAATCCGCCATAACCGTTCAGTGCAAAATAATCTGTATCTGAATTACCCGATTCAGGATCAGTTGCAGCATGTTCGGTTACCAGTCCGTATCCCCCGCCACCAATTGAAAGTGCGTGATTGTTATCAACATTAATTATCCAGCCTCCGCGGCCACCAACCCATACACCGGTTTTGCCTGCCACATCACTGAACTTTACTACAGGCCCGCCAAAACCACCATGTGATACATTGCCGTCAAACAGTGTTTGTGTCTCCTGAGCATGACTGATGTTTATTAAAGATAATAACAGTACCGGTATAAGAAGTGCTTTAAAATAGATTTTCCCTTTTCCCATGTCCGTATAGTTTAAGATTTAGTACTTCTATCACTATACGAAAAATGAAAAAATCAGTTACAAAAAAATAGCCGCACAAATAAATGATCTTTGTGCGGCTATCCGGATTTATTTCTTAGTCTTAACTCCCCAGATTTCATCGGCATAATCGCGAATAGTGCGATCGGATGAAAACTTCCCAACCCGGGCGGTGTTCAGAAGTGCCATACGATTCCATGCTTTTTGATCTCTAAAAAGCTCGTCAACTTTTTCCTGTTCTTTTACATAAGCTTCATAATCAGCAAGAACTAAAAAGTAGTCGCCTTTATGCATCAAAGAGTCGATAATTGGATTGTATAGCTCTTTATCCTCATTAAAGAAACCATCGCGAATCTGATCCAATGCTTTTTTCAGCTCTTCATTTCCATTGTAGTAATCCCAGGGATTATAGCCCTCATGGCGCATCCTGTCTACATCTTCAACGGTATTACCAAAAATGAAAATGTTTTCATCACCTACTTCCTCTTTAATTTCCACATTTGCTCCATCAAGAGTCCCGATAGTCAGAGCACCGTTCAATGCAAACTTCATATTACCGGTTCCCGAAGCTTCAAAACCTGCGGTAGAAATTTGTTCGGAGAGGTTTGCCGACGGAATCATTTTCTCTGCAAGAGTTACACTGTAATTCTCAAGAAACAGGAATTTCAGTTTATCATTCACTTCGGGATCATTGTTGATTTTTTCACCGATATCATTCATCAGTTTAATAAACAGCTTAGCCATTGTATAACCCGGCGCTGCCTTACCGGCAACCAGAAGTGTGCGTGGAACAAAATCGCCATCCGGATTTGCTTTGATCCGGTTGTATTGAGTGATTGCATAAAGAGCAAACATTAGCTGACGCTTATACTCATGAATACGCTTAATCTGGATATCAAACATTGAGTTTACATCAATTTTGATTCCGCGCTTCTCTTCGATGTAGTCAGCCATTCGCTGTTTATTATTTTGCTTAACCTTCGCAAACTTTTTCATGAATGCTTTATCGTCAGCAAATTTTTCAATCTTTTTCAGCTGATCCAAATCTGTTACCCATTCCTCACCAATATTATCTGTAATTAAGTCGGCAAGTTCACGGTTACACTGTCTTAACCAGCGGCGCGGGGTAATTCCGTTTGTCTTATTCGTAAACCGGTCCGGATAGATTTCATAAAAATCCCGGAAAAGTGTTTTTTTAATAAGATCACTATGCAGGGCTGCAACTCCATTAATTTTGTGTGATCCCACAATACCAAGTGATGCCATGTGAACCACGGGGTCTTCACCATCACCGACAATTGAAACCCGGCTGATTTTTCCACGATCATTGCCGATATCTGCCTGAACTTTCTGCAGGAATCGTCGATTTATTTCATATATAATCTGAAGGTGACGGGGCAGCAGATTTCTCAAAAGAGAAACCGGCCATTTTTCAAGCGCTTCGGGCAATAGTGTGTGGTTGGTATAAGCCATAGTCTTAACTGTGATATCCCAGGCATCTTCCCAGGTCAAGCCTTCCTCATCCACCAAAACCCTCATCAATTCAGGGATGGCGAGATTAGGGTGTGTATCGTTACACTGTATGGCAACTTTTTCGGGGAGCTTTCTCCAGTCGTCATTAGTTTTCCTAAAGCGGCGAAGAATATCCTGCATGGATGCTGCAACCAGGAAGAACTCCTGTTTCAGGCGCAGTTCCTGTCCAACAAATACTTTATCGTTCGGATAAAGAACCCGGCTGATATTTTCATTGAGCTGCGTATCACGTACCGCATCAATATACTGTCCCTGGTTAAAACTCTTCAGATCAATAGATGAAGATGATGAAGCTTTCCAGAGCCTGAGATTATTTACGATCTCGTTTTTATATCCCGGAATTGGGGTGTCATAGGCAATCGCCAGCACATCATGCGTATCTTCAAGACGAAACCGGACATTACCATCATCATCGGTATATGCGAGAGATTTTCCATAAAATGGAACTTCATAATTGACCTTTGGCCGTACAACATCCCACGGATTACCATAACGAAGCCAGAGATCCGGTTTTTCTATCTGGTATCCGTTATCGATTTCCTGGTAAAAAATTCCAAAATCGTACCTGATTCCATAACCGATTGCCGGCACACCGATCGTTGCCATAGAATCGAGGAAGCAAGCTGCAAGGCGGCCCAGGCCTCCATTTCCAAGTCCTGCATCCCACTCGGCATTTCGTACGGCATCATAATCGAGCCCTACATCTTCCATTGCCTCGGCAGCTACATCCTGCAGCCCAAGATTCACGAGCATATTATCGAGTAAACGCCCGATCAGGTATTCCATCGACAGGTAGTAAACCCTTTTTACATCCTTATTATAATATTCTTGCTGTGTGTTGATCCAGCGATCGTGTAACCGGTCCATCACTGTTAATACAACACTTCGGTAATTATCCCATTTTGTAGTTGAATACTCGTCTTTTGCTAAAGTATAGCGTAAATGTTCTTTGATATCCTGCCTGAATGAATCTACATCCATCCCGGCACGTGTGTTAGCTTTCTTCTTTTTAGACATAATAATTTGTGTAATATTAATACTGTTTAAATAGGCAGACCTGAAAATGCAAAACAAAGAACTTTGTCTTTGTATGCTGGGTTTCACAAACTGCTAATCAGAGCAATTTTTTCACTTTTACGCTGTGCATTCTCAATCCTTCAAATAGATTCCGTAATCTGGTTTAAAATTAGGTCGTGTTAAGTTCGTCAAAAATCCAAACTTATGAAATGATTCGTAGGCATTAATTGCAACAAAATCCTGCTCAAAAATTCCAAAAACACTGGAACCGCTTCCACTCATTGCTGCATATGCTGCTCCAAAATCGATCAGTTGGTCTTTTACGGTACCAACCATCTCATACTGGGAGATAACAGGACCCTCCANCTCATTCACAAGTAATGCCTGCCACTCTTCAACCGGCTCTTCTGTTAATACACCTTTAATTGAAAAATCAGGTTCGGGNTTTGGAACCGATCGTTTATAAGCTTCGGGTGTTGAGCTTTCAAATCCCGGGTATATCGTTACAATCCATGCGTCGGGCTGAATATCAACGGGTTCTATATCCTGTCCCAGTCCGGTTCCTATTCCGGTTTCACCTTTCACAAAAAATGGAATGTCTGCTCCCAGATCTCTGCAGAGGTCAATTATTTCATCATCCGTTAAAGCGGAATCTTCAATTTTGTTAAGCATACGGAATGTAAGGGCTGCATTACTGCTGCCTCCGCCTAAGCCTGCTCCGGCCGGTATATTTTTTGTTATCGAAAATGAATACTGATTTTTCAGGCCAATATACTGCTCAAACGCACGATAAGCTTTTGTAACAAGGTTAGACTCATCTGAAGGAATTTTATCATCTGAAAATTTCAGGGAATAACTTTCCGCCTTTTCCACTTCAAAACGATCGCTCCATTCAATAAAGGCAAACCCCGTTTCTATTTTATGATAACCGGTTGGCAGCCGTTCAAGCACATGAAGTCCCAGATTAATTTTTGCGTACGATTCTGCAATCCAGGTCATGATTTAATGTACTCCTCTTTAATGTTCATAAGATACTTGCGGGCGGCCTCATACTCATTTGGTATCTGGCCGTCAAAAATTGCATCTTTAATTCTGTCTTTTACTTTACCGACAACCGGTCCCGGTTCAACATCCAGCACTTCCATTATCTCCTCACCGGATATCGGATTCTTCCAATTTCGGATTTTGTCTTTCTCTTCAACTTCTTTGATTTTTTTCTCAACCCGGTCAAAGTTATCACGGTATTTCTGAACACGCCATTCACTTTTGCTTGTAATATCAGCCCGGCAGAGCAGCATTAAATCTTCAAGATCATCTCCCGCTTCAAAAATTAAACGGCGAACTGCACTATCCGAAACTTCATCCGAAACAAGAGCAATCGGGCGAAGATGCAGCCTCACAAGTTTTTTCACATATTTCATCCGCTCATCCATCGGCAATCCAAGCCGGCGGAATATTTTTGGAGTCCATTTAGCACCCAAGGCATCATGCCCGTGAAACGTCCAACCCCCTTTTTTTGAAAATCTTTTGGTTGGCGGCTTGGCAATGTCGTGCATAATCGCAGCCCAGCGAAGCCAAAGATCCCCGCCCATTTCTGCCACGTTGTCCAGCACTTCAAGTGTATGCCAAAAATTATCTTTGTGCGCCTGACCATTACGTACATCAACCCCATGCAGGTTTACCATCTCCGGGAAAAACTGCTTCAGCAACCCGGTTTTAAATAGAAGCTCAAATCCATAAGATGGCTTTGGGCAAAGTACAATTTTATTTAGCTCATCAATAATTCTCTCTTTGGAAATAATTGACAGCCTCCCTGCCATTTTCTGGATTGCTGTATATGTTTTTTCTTCAATGTTAAACCGCAGCTGTGTAGCAAAGCGAACAGCACGCATCATGCGTAACGGATCATCATCAAAGGTTTTCTCAGGATCGATCGGAGTTCGGATCAGTTTTTTTCGCAGGTCCTGTATCCCGTTAAACGGATCATTCAAAACGCCGAAACTGTCCGGATTTAATGACCAGGAAAGAGCGTTGATGGTCAGATCGCGGCGCAACTGATCATCTCGCAGCGTGCCGTCTTCCACAATAGGTTTCCTGGAATTGCGCCGGTAACTTTCCCGTCGTGCACCTACAAATTCGAGCTCAAGATCTTTGTATTTAACCTGTGCAGTGCCAAATTGTTTAAAAATGGACACATTGCCAACTTCCAGTTTGTTTGCAACGGCTTTTGCAAGTTCGATACCGGAACCGGATGTTACAAAATCGATGTCTTTGGTTTGCTGCATGTTCAGGCGGTTCAGATAGAAATCCCGAACATATCCGCCTATTACGTAAGCGTCCTGATCAATAGTTGTGGCTGCTTCACCAATTGCTTTAAACAGCTTCTTATGTTTGGCGGGTATTTCTGAAATCGAACTTTGCATAGAACAGTTAAAATACGAACTATTCTATTTGATAGCAGTTTTATATTGCCTTATCAAGCTAATAAGTTTACAATCTCACTGAGCCTATTTGATATTTCCTACACCAGTTCCCTTACAAGGTTTTGTATTAACAATTCCGAAAGTTCAGTTGTGCCAACTTTTTTAGTCCCCGGTTCTTCTGTATAGAGATCAGCGGTTCTGTATCCCTGGTCCAATACTACCCGGATAGAGTTTTCGATCGTTTTTGCTGCTTCCTCCATATTCAACGAATAACGGCATAATAAAGCTGCTGATGCCACTGCTGCCAGCGGATTAGCCATACCCTGTCCGGCAATATCAGGGGCCGATCCGTGTACCGGCTCATACAGTCCATTGCCATCACCCAGGCTGGCAGACGGAAGCATCCCGATAGATCCTGTTAGCATTGCAGCTTCGTCGCTGAGGATATCGCCAAACAGATTGCCCGTTACCATCACGTCAAACTGTTTGGGATTTCGGATCAGCTGCATTGCGCAATTGTCTACAAGCATGTGGGTTAACTCCACATCGGGGAATTCTTCCGCGACTTCTTCAACCGATTTTCTCCAGAGACGGGAGCTTTCCAATACGTTTGCCTTATCCACCGAACAGACCCGATTATCCCGAAGCTGTGCCGCTTCAAATGCTTTCCGGGCAATTCGCTGCACTTCAGAGCGGCTGTATTTCATAGTGTCAACTGAGAAGGGATCACCATCTTCTTCTGAAGAATAGCGAGGTTTGCCAAAGTAAATTCCGCCTGTGAGCTCTCGCATAATCAGAATATCCGTCCCTGCGATCACTTCCTCTTTGAGTGTGGATGCCCCCGCCAAAGCAGGGTGCACCTGAATCGGCCGCAGATTTGCATGCACGCCAAGCTCCTGGCGAAGTTTTAATAATGCAGCTTCCGGTCGCTTATCGGCGGAGAGTTCGTCCCACTTTGGTCCGCCAACGGCACCCAGAAGCACAAATTTGTGTTTTTTGCACAACTCAAGTGTCTCTTTCGTAACCGGTTTCCCGTCGATGTCGTAGCCGGTGCCGCCAAACGGACGTTCAATCGTTTCAATCTCCACACCGAATTCGCGGCATGTGATTTTGAGCACATCCACAGCTACTTTGGTTACCTCCGGCCCGATTCCATCGCCGGGCAGGGTTATGATAGTTTGTTTAGCCATTTGTTTTATTTGTTAAAAAAAATAGTTGGGTATCAAAAATCCCCTCTTGAGAAGGGAAAAGTGAGTGCTAAAGGCGAAGCCTGTTAGCACGAGCGAGGGGTGTGTTCAGAATTATGGCACGAAACCTACCCGTACACACCCCTGATTGCTGCGCTATACGCTTCGCAATCTGTCCCCTCTCCCCGATGCGCTCGGGACAGGCAAGAGGGGATTTTGTGTCCCCCTTCTCCCATAGGGATCCCTACGGGAGAAGGGGGATGAGAAAACGCGTTCAGCGGTTTCTCTGGGGGATGATCTGAACGATCTATGAGTCAAGTTCAATTCCGAAGTTGAATCAACGCTCTCGCAGAACCACCCCCGTCCCCTCCTTGGAAAAGGAGGGGAGATTCTAGCCCTTAGCTATTTACTGAGGCACCATCCCCGTTGCACGCGCATACGCAAAAATACCTCCCGCATGCACAATCTCGGCCACGCTGCCAAGCGGTTTCAGCTCATACTTTTTGTTTTGTGTGTGATTGACCAATGCCGGTGTTTCCGGATCGATCTCGAGTTCATCGCCGGTATGAATCTCCTTACTCAGGTCTTCGACACTTTCATATGGTGTGAGGAAACCGCCATCCACAGAATTTCGGTAGAAAATTCTTGCATACGATGGAGAGACGATTGCCTTGATGCCAGCAATCTCGAGGCAAGCCGGCGCATGCTCACGAGAAGAGCCGCATCCAAAATTATCACTCGCCACGATAATGCTGAATTCGCTTTCGGTAGCATCCTCTTTTGTGAGCGGTATATTCCCTTCTGGTAATCCCGATTCAGCTGCCGGCACTCCGGAAAGGGCATACTTGCCATAAAGCTTCCGCTCTTCAGGATCACTCAGGCTATACACCAAGTGCGCCGCCGGGATAATCTGATCGGTGTCAATATTTTTCCCCAGTACAAATGCTTTGCCTTGTATGGTTTTTTGTTTGGTTGTCATTATTTCTGTTTTATTGATTTATAAAAATTTGATTGCAATAACTCCCCTCTCGAGAGGGGAAATGTGAGTGCAAAAGGCGAAGCCTGTTTGCACGAGCGAGGGGTGTGTACCGTTCAAGGCACTGAGCCCTAATCAACACACCCCTGATTGCTCCGCTAATCGCTTCGCAATCTGTCCCCTCTCAAGAGGGGATCACTCAGAACATTCTTTTTTACCCGATTCCCTGAACCCTGAGCCCTGAATCATATCACCGTCTCCTGGATAAACACCCGCGGATCAGTAATTACACCGGTTAGGGCCGAGGCGGCAACCGTATAAGGCGATGCAAGGTAAACCTGCGCAGACTTTGATCCCATCCGTCCCGGATAATTCCGGTTTGTGGATGAGATGCAAACCTCTTCCTGATTCAACCGGCCAAAAGTATCGGATGGACCACCGAGGCATGCTGCGCAGGATGCATTTCCAATATTACAACCTGCTTCACGGAAAATATCGATCAGTGGTGTTCCTAAGTACGTTTCGGTTTCAAGATTTCGGGCAATTTCTGTGGTGGCCGGAACTATGAAGGTTTCAATTTTTACTTTGTGCCCGCGTATAATTTCAGCTGCGGCACGAAAATCAGACAGCTTTCCACCAGTGCACGAACCGATATATGCCCTGTCGAGATCTACACCTTCAAGCTCAGCAGCGGTTGCTTTGTTATCGGGGCTGTGTGGTTTGGCCACCATCGGCACCAGTTCCTCCAGGTTGTAGAAATGCTCGCTGTAATACTTCGCATCCGGGTCGCTGTAAAACTTCTCATATGGTTTATCGGTTCGCGCTTTCACATACGCTTCGGTGATTTCATCCGGTTCAACCACACCGTTCTTACCGCCTGCCTCGATAGCCATGTTGGTCAGAGTCATACGGTCTTCCATGGTCAGTACTTTGATCCCGGGACCAGCAAATTCCATCGTACGGTATGTTGCACCATCCACACCGATATCCCCGATGATTTTGAGGATGATATCTTTGGCCATCAGGTAAGGCGGGAGAGAGGTCCCCTCAAATACAAACCGCATCGTTTCGGGTACTTTCACCCAAAGCTTGCCGGTACCCATGATAAAGGCGGCATCGGTGTTTCCGATTCCGGTTGCGAACTGACCGAACGCACCGGCCGTACAGGTGTGAGAATCGGTGCCGAACAATACTTCGCCCGGACGCGTAAAACCTTCTTCGGGAAGAGCCACGTGGCAAACACCTTTGTAACGATCGGTTCCCACATCATAAAAGTGGGGTAGGTCCTGCTCAGCGGCAAATGCACGAAGCACATCCACATTCCGGTTGGCGTATTTGTCTTTGGTAAAGATATAATGATCAGGTATGATGACCAGTTTATCCTTGTCCCACACTTTGGCATCATCGCCGAACTCGCGGTTAAAAATAGAGATTGCCGGTGGCCCGCATACGTCGTGCGTCATAAGTACATCCACGTCCACCCACACATTGTCGCCCGGTTTCACTTTGTCGCGCCCACTGTGTTTGGCAAGGATTTTTTCAGTTAATGTCATTCCCATGGTTATAGTTGTCTGTTTTCTATTGTTATTTATGTTTGAAAAATTTTGGTGGAATTTGTCCCCCTTTGAAGGGGGGAAGTGCAAGAGCGTTCAGCGATTGCACTGGGGGGATGATTCGTGCGTGCTATAAGTTAAATTCAAATCCAAATCTGAATCAACGCTTCGAGACGTCATCCCCCGGGTGATTTCGCTGAACGCTCCATCACCCTGCCCCCTTCGAAGGGGGACTATTCGTACGACTGTTTTTTCTTCAACCACTAGAAGCCACCCTCCCGTGCCCCTTCGCGGAAACATCATTCATCATCGACATGATCGAGATCAGGTCATGTCTTCCACGGTTTTCTGTTGGTCGGCCAGTTGGGTTACTTTGGTATAGACCCGGTTCAGGTCTTCCTTGTTCAGGTGGTAGCCGAGGTCTTTCAGCTTTTTGCCCAGGGCAAAACGTCCCGAGTGTTTGCCAATTACAATTTTATTGCTGGTCAGGCCAACCGACTCGGGGGTCATAATCTCATAGCAAAGCGGGTTTTTAAGCACACCGTGCTGATGGATGCCCGCTTCATGTGCAAAGGCATTTTCACCCACAATCGCCTTGTTGGGCTGAACACCTTTCCCGGTGATCTGCGCAAGCATCTGGCTCGAAGGATAAATCTCTTTGGTGTTGATAGAGGTTGAATAATCCATATTGTTTTTGCGGGTCTCCATCGCCATTACCACCTCCTCAAGCGAAGCGTTGCCTGCGCGTTCGCCAATTCCGTTCACAGTGCACTCTACCTGGCGTGCTCCGTTTTGAACAGCCATCAGTGAGTTGGCAACCGCAAGGCCGAGATCGTTGTGGCAGTGCACGCTGATCACCGCCTTGTCGATATTCGGGATGCCCTCATGCAGGGTCCGGATCAGCTCGCCATATTCCCATGGCAACGCGTAGCCAACCGTATCGGGTACGTTGATGGTGGTGGCACCAGCCTCAATCACGGCCGTGAAAATTTCAATCAGAAATTCTGGGTCACTGCGCGAGGCGTCTTCCGCAGAAAACTCCACGTCATCGTAGTGACTTTTTGCCAGTTCAACAGCTTTAACTGCCGATTCCAGAACCTGCTCACGGCTCTGTTGAAGCTTGTACTTCATGTGGATTTCACTCGTGGCAATAAAGGTGTGCACCCTCGGTTTTGCCGCAAATTCAAGAGCCGAAAAGGCCCGTTCGAGGTCTACTTTGCGTGTGCGGCACAGTGCTGCAACGGTACTGTTTTTAATATTCTTTCCAATTTCGCGAACGGTTTCGTAGTCTCCGTCGGATGCAATAGGGAAACCGGCTTCTATCACATCGGCTCCCAGCTTCTCCAGCTGTAGAGCGAGGCGCAGTTTCTCTCTGCGGTTCATGCTGTAGCCGGGACTCTGTTCTCCATCGCGGAGTGTGGTATCGAAGATGGTGATGTGATTGTTCAT
>SL_3KL_010_SEDDRAFT_10003425_pt1 | contig 14384 bp, 12 predicted proteins | sample SodLakKL_010_SED_2_FD_10381 | JGI IMG/M metagenome (IMG submission 10381)
AACGGCCATGCATGGCCGTTGAAAGCCCCGTGTGCTGGGCACCGGACCCGCTGGCTTGGCCGTATGGTGTCGATTGATTCGCGAGCAAGCTCGCTCCCACCAGTGGCCCGCTATGCCAGGCATCCGATCTACCAGGGATTCTGCCACCAGGGATCGGTCAGGGGGCCGCTCGGGATCGCTTCACGACCCCACGCGTTCGCGCACGGGCTGGAGCCAGCGTTCGTAGATCGGATTGGTGATGTCGCGCTGCATGGCCTCGACCTTCTCCTCGACATGGTCGAGTACCTGCTCCGGCGCCTGCACGGTGTCGGAGACGGGGTCGAGGTCGTAGCCGTAGATGTCGATCCAGCGCCTGAGCATGTCGGCGGTGACCTCGACATGGCCCACGGTGGCGACCATGTTGCCCTGGGCGAACGCCTGGTCGGGGCAGAATTCGGTCGAAAACAGGGCCTCCACTCCCGCGGGCAGGTCGAAGGCGTCGTGGTGCCAGACGAAGATTTCGACTTCCTCCGGGCCGTTACCCAGCCACTCGCGCGCGGCGGGCGTGGCCTTGCGCTTCACCCGGTGCCAGCCGATCTCCTTCTGTGACATCTCGCGCACCGGCGCACCGAGCGCCAGCGCGCAGAGCTGTGAGCCGAAGCAGTGGCCGAGCACGGGGATGTCGCGCTCATGCGCGTGCCGGATCAGTTCGACTTCATCGTCGACCCACGGGTAACCGTCGTTGACGCTCATGCTCCCGCCGACGAACACCAGCCCCGCGTAGGCATCCGCATCCTCGGGCACCTTGTGGCCCTGATCGATGGCGCAGAGTGTGCGCGGGATGCCCTCGCGGTCGAGGACATCCGCGATGTGGCCGGATTCGAGCCAGTCTTCGTGGCGGACGATGAGTACGGGTTTCACTGCTTTACCTCGTTGCGGGTTGCCTGCGTTCGTTTCACATCTTCATGCGGGTCTTGTCGGGATCGTAGTGCGGATGCCGCACTACCTCGGCCGGCAGCCGCTTCTGCTGGCCATCGAGCTTGCCGACTTCGACGGCCGTGCCGGGTTCGGTGTACTCAACGGACAGCCGCACCAGCGCGATGTTCTTGCCGAGCTTGGGTGAGCGCATGCCGCTGGTGACGACACCGACCTGCTGGCGGCCGACGAAGACGCCATCGCCATGGGCGGCGACTTCGTCTCCGGCGAGCTCGATGCCGGCCAGGCGCCGCTGCGGGTTCTCCTTGCGCTTGAGCAGCGCATCGCGGCCGATGAAGTCGTCTTCCTTGCTCTTGAGTGGCACGACGAAGGGGATGCCGGCCTCGAACGGGTCGGTCTGGTCGTCGAACTCGTGGCCGGCGAAGATCAGCCCGGCTTCGATGCGCAGCATGTCGAGCGCTTCCAGGCCCATCGGTGTGAGGCCGTGGCTCTTGCCGGCTTCCATGATGGCGTCCCAGATCTCGGGGGCGTCGTTCGGGTGGCAGAAGACCTCGTAGCCGAGTTCCCCGGTGTAGCCGGTGCGCGAGACGATCAGCGGCCGCCCGTCGAGGTGGTGCAGGCGGCCGATGGAGAAGCGGAAGATGCCGAGCTCGTCGACGGTCGGCTGATCGGGCCGCGTCCAGATGACCTCGCGCAGGATGTCGCGGCTGTTGGGGCCCTGCACCGAGACGTTGTGGAGCTCGTCGGTGGAGGACTTGATGATGACCTCGTAGCCGCACTCGTCGGCCTGCTGGCGCAGCCATTCGCCGGAGTAGTCGGTGCCGCAGATCCAGCGGAAGTTGTCCTGTCCCAGACGGAACACGGTGCCGTCGTCGATCATGGTGCCGTTGGGGTAGCACATCGCCGAGTAGCTCACCTGGCCGACGGCGATCCGGCGCACGTTGCGCGTGATGCAGTACTGCATGAGCGCCTCGGCGTCGGGGCCCATGACCTCGAACTTGCGCAGCGCCGAGAGATCCATGATCGCGGCCTTCTCGCGGCAGGCCCAGTATTCGTCGATCGCACCGTGCTGCGGGAAGTTGTTGGCGATCCAGAAGCCGTTGTACTCGGCGAAGTTGCGCGTGAGCTGGGAAATGCGCGGGTGGAACCCGGTTTCCTTCGTCATTTCGACCTCCGAGGCTGGGCTGCGGCGGTAGCCGATGGACCGTCGCGCTTCAAGATTGCTGTCATAGATCCGGACGTGGATGTCGCTCGGGTCCCAGCCGTTGGCGGGGTCGATGTCGTCCGGGCAGGCGGAGCTGACGCAGACGAGGTCGGTCAGCGCGCGCAGGAGGACGTAGTCGCCCGGTCGCGACCACGGCTCGTCGAGCGACAGCAGGTTGTGGTCGTCGATGTTCGTGTTGTAGAAGAAGTTCATCGCCATCCAGCCGCGACGGCCTTCGACGCCGTAGGGGTCGAGTTCGGCGTTGAAGTTGTCCGAGCAGTTGATGTGGCCGAAGTAGCCCATCTCCTCGTAGTACTTCGAGTTGCAGGCGAGGGCGAAGGCGTCATGGCGCTGGCAGTTGTCCTGCACGATCTCGAGCAGCGGCGTGAAGTTCACGTCGTAGTACTTCGCGTGCAGGCCCGGCTGGGGCGAGCCCTGGGCCATCAGCGTGCGCGTCGTGGTCACATCGAGGCAGCGCTCGACGCCGCGCTCGAGCTGGTCGGTGCGGAAAGCCTGGAAGTCGGTGCACTGGCGGCCCTGCTTGTCGATGATCTGGATCCACTGGCCCGCCTTGACCTCGTAGGCGCGCGCGGTCTGGCGGTCGACCTGGAAGTCCTGCACGGGGTCGGCGAGCGGATCGGGCAGCTGCTGCTGTTCGCGCTCGGCGCGTTCGGGGTCGGCGCGCTCGACGAAGACGGTCAGGTCGGTGGGTGGGTTCTGTTCGTCCACCGCCATCGGGCCGCCCGGGGCGACCACGACGCAGACGCCGTCGGCGGTGGCGGTGAGGCGTTCTTCGCTGCCGGCGCGGCTGCCTGCGGTGAACAGGTCGAGCGAGCGTGCGTCGGCGGTCTGCAGGCGGCGGTTGGCGAGGCGCTCGCGCAGGCGTTGCTGGCGCGGGTCGCTGCCGTGGACGAGGGCCTTGAGGCCGCTGGCGTCGCCGTTGGCCTGGCGCGAGAACAGTCCGGGATCGGCGCGGCCCTCGACGAAGCCGATGACTTCGGCGATCTGGGCGCCTTCGAGGTCGATGATGCGGATGGTGTCACCGCCGTGGATTTCGAAGACGGTGGCGGCGCCGCCGGCGACGGGGTAGCGCTCGGTGCCGCGCGGCAGGGTGGGGACCCCCGGGCGCTGGTAACGGGGCCGCTGCGGCCGAGTGGTCATCGGGGGACGTTCGGTAATCATGGCTGTCTCCGCTCTTGCGGGCTTCGTGAGTTCGACTCCCCGTCCGGTGGGCTTGTTCAGCGGTGCAGGTACCCGCTGGGCAGAATCGGGTAGGAGCGAGCTTGCTCGCGAACCTGGCGCTTGTTGTGTTGCAAGCCGCCGGATCCGGCACCCTGCTCCGGGGCCGCTGCAAGCCTTCCCTGGGCGCTCACCAAAGGCCATCCATGGCCTTGGAAAGCCCCCTGCGCAGGGCACCGGATCCGACGGCTTGCCCGAGTTCAGTGGTATTGATTCGCGAGCAAGCTCGCTCCCACCAGTCTCTGTCTCCCGGCGTCAGGCCGACTGCTTCACATAGGTATCCATGGAGTCGTCCAGCGCGCGCCACCAGTCGGTGTGGTGAGCGGGGGACTCGGTGCCCGTGCACGGGGACTGGAAGCCCGCCCGGTCGCGATAGGTGACGATGTTCTCGTCCTTGTGGTGCTCCCAGTCGTAGAACAGCTTGCGCGTCAGGTCGAGATCGAACTCCGGGTAGTCCGTGTACTGCACCAGGTCGGCGATGTGGTCGGCCTGGAAGTCGATGTCGTCGTATGGCGTCTCGAGTTTCTCTTCCTTCGCCCGCCAGGCGTCGAAGTCCTTCTGCATGGCCTTGCGATCCGGTACCTCGAAGCGCCCGATGATGGCATCGCGGGCCAGCCAGGCTTCGGCGTCGAACTGGGTGAAGGTGTAGTACTGGTCCTGCATGCCGAGGTACATGACCTTCGGGTTGTCCATCCAGAACACGCCCTTGTACAGGCCGTCGCTCCACAGCCGGTTGGCGGTGACGAGCTTCAGGTCCTCGGCCATGAACGGGAAGCTGTGCAGGTAGCCGGTGCACATGATGATGGCATCGATCTCGCGCGTGCTGCCGTCCTTGAAGTGCGCGGTGTTGCCGTCGACGTGGGTCAGCAGCGGGACTTCCTCGACGCCGTCGGGCCACTTGAAGCCCATCGGGTTGGTCCGGTAGGTGATGGTGACCGGCCCGGAGCCGTACTTGCGGCACTGCAGGGCGATGTCCTCGGCGGAGTAGCTGCTGCCCATGACGAGCAGACGCTTGTCCTTGAATTCCAGGGCGTCACGGAAATCGTGGCCGTGCAGAATGCGGCCGGGGAAGCGTTCGAAGCCGGGGTAGTAGGGCACGTTGGGGATCGAGAAGTGCCCGGAGGCGACGATGACGTAGTCGAACTCTTCGGTGGAACTGTCGTTGGTGTCGAGATTCTCGCTCGTGACGCGGAACTTGCCGTTGCTGGTCTCCTCGACCCAGCGCACGGCGGTCTTGTAGCGAATGTGACGGTTGATGTCGTTCTTCTTCGCGCGGCCGATGATGTAGTCGAACAGCACTTCGCGCGGGGGAAAGGAGGGGATCGGGCGGCCGAAGTGTTCGTCGAAGGTGTAGTCGGCGAATTCGAGGCACTCCTTGGGGCCGTTCGACCAGAGGTAGCGGTACATGCTGCCGTGGCAGGGTTCGCCGTGCTCGTCGAGGCCGGTGCGCCAGGTGTAGTTCCAGAGACCGCCCCAGTTGTCCTGTTTCTCGAAGCAGACCAGTTCCGGTACGTCGACCCCCTGCTTGCGCGCCTCCTCGAAGCAGTGCAGTTGGGCCATGCCCGAAGGGCCGGCACCGATGATGGCAACGCGTTGTGTCATGACTCCTCCCCAGCATTCCGTGCCCGGGCCGGTACGCCGGTCGCACCGGGCCACGATTGCTTGTTGTTGACTGGACCAATTGTGGGCCGATGACGACCCAACAGGTCCGATCGACAATAGAAGAGGATGCGGAAGGATGCAATATGCAATGTCGAAGTGTACGGATCACCGGGGACTTCCGGTGGGAGGGTACGGATGGCCGGGAATCCCCGCTGGGAAGGTGCGGATGGCCGGGGCATTCCAGGTGGGAGGGTGTGGATGACCGAGGGATACCCGGTGGGAGCGAGCTTGCTCGCGAATTCGGCGCAGGCGGTCTTGCAAGCCGGCCCGGGCCCGGTACCCTGCTCCGGGGCCCGCTGCAAGCCATCCATGGGCGCTACTGTGCGGCCATCCCTGGCCGCACACGACCCCTGCGCAGGGCACCGGACCCGGCGGCTTGCCCGGATGTGGTTGCTTGATTCGCGAGCAAGCTCGCTCCCACCGGTCAGTGCCCGGGAGTCGGCGGTTCCTCCTGGGCGCCGAGGAGGTCTTCGCGGGCGGTGGACAGGTGCATCTTCATGGTGTGAATGGCCGCCGCCGCGTCACGGCTGACGATGGCCTGGTAGAGGCGCTGGTGCTGCTCGTTGTACAGCGCGATGCGTTCGGGGCTGAGGATCTTTTCCTTCATCTGGCCCCACTGCGTATGGCCGCGGACTTCGTTGATCTGGCGGTAGAGCCAGACAATCAGCGGGTTGCCCGAGCATTCGGCGAGAACCAGGTGGAAGGCCTCGTCGGCGTCGCTGAAGGCTTCCGGATCGCTCAGTGCCTCCACTCGTTCGAGCGCGGCGCGCAGATTGCGCAGGTCCCGGCTGGAGGCGTTGAGGACAGCCAGGCGTGTCATCTGCGGCTCGATGGCGAAGCGAACGTCGACGAGCTCCAGCGGGCTGGTGGCCTCGGCGATGTCGTTTGCGGTGGCGATGTCGACCGAGTTGACGAACGTGCCGCTGCCCACGCGGCGCGTGACCAGGTTCATCTTCTCGAGCTGGTTCAGCGCGTGTCGGGCCGTGCCACGTGACGTGCCGAACTGCGCGGCCAGGTGGCGCTCGGCCGGCAGGCGCTCGCCGTGGACGTACAGGCCTTCCTGAATGGAGCGGCGTAGCTCCATCGCGATTTCGGCGGCTCCATAGCGTTGTGGACTGTTCGATGATTCACCCGTTGACAGGTTTTCGGCAGGCACGACATCTCCCTGTTGTGTCTTGTGGGATCCGGTGGTCCGGAGCCATTGGCGGTGCGATTTTGGAGCCATCTGTATACCACTTCTAGTCGGTTCCGCGACAGCCGTCTGCCGCGGGAGGCCAATTGTGCGCGATCAGTTTCCTGCGTGCGGAAGCGGCGCAAACCGTCCCCTGAGCTTGACACTTGCTACCCTGTGCACTACAACCAAAAAGGATCGGGTCGAAAAGACATAATACCGGTCCAGAAATGGTATATCCAGCATGACCCATCAGAGGGGAAGAGCTGTGATGCCGCGCCGCTGCTGGCGCGGATCAGCAACCAACGGGAGCGACCTATGACAGACCTTGAAGACTTCGTGAATGCGCCCGGTCGGGATGAGGCCGTACGCGAGGTACGCAAGAAGATCGATGAGCTCGGTGTCACTTTCATCTATTACCAGTTCGTCTCCGTGACCGGCCGCATCATGGGCAAGGGTGCACCCGCCGATCACTGGGAGCGTTTCGCCGAGAAAGGCTTCCAGTTGGTCTACGGCTCCACGGCCAACCTCTTCATTGACCGCTTCGACAACTACATCGGCTACGGCCCCGAGGCCTGGGAGCTGGTCGGTATCCCGGAGCCGGACACCTTCGTCCAGCTGCCCTGGGACAAGCGCGTTGCCCGCGTGTTCTGCACCTGTTTCCGCGGCCGCGAACACGAGGAGAACCCGGGCGCATTCCTGACCGCGGACTGCCGCGGCAACCTGCGCCGGATCCACCAGGAGTTCCAGAACGACCACAACGGACTGCACCTGCGCGCCGGCACCGAGCCCGAAATGATGTGGCTCAAGCCTGGCCCGGACGGCAAGCCCGATGGCGGTGTCAGCAACCCCTACTGCTATCACATCGAGCAGTTCGAGCAGTTGCGCCCGATCTACATGAAGGTCACCGAATACGCCCGCCAGATGGGTCTCGACATGATCCAGGGCGACCACGAGGACGCGCCCGGCCAGATCGAACTCAACTTCATGTTCGACGATGTCCTGCGCAATGCCGACCGTCTGACCACCTTCCGCCAGATCTGTGCGCAGGTCGGTCGCGAGGAGAATGCGATTCCCTGCTTCATGAGCAAGCCGTTCATGAACGTCTCGGCATCGGCCTGCCACACCAACATCTCCTTGTGGCGGGGCGGTGAAGACAAGCTCAAGTCCTTCGGCGATGACGGCATGCAGGGCATGCCGCAGCCCTTTACCTACGCCGAAGGTGGCGAGAACACCTTCATGCCCGAGGGCGACAACCCGCGCATGCCGGGCAAGGTGGGCCTGCAGGCCATGGGTGGTCTGATCAAGCACCAGCGCGGCATCACGGTGCTCGGTGCCTCGACGGTGAACTCCTACCGGCGTTTCCTCGAGCCCGGCTTCTGGGCGCCGATGTACGCCAACTGGGGCTACCAGAACCGCACGGCCGGCATTCGCAACTCGGCGCCGGGTCGATTCGAGTACAAGGCGGTCGATTCCATGCACAACCCCTACCTGCTGTCCGCCGGTCTGCTCAAGGCGATGGACGACGGGATTCGCAATGACATCGAGCCCGCTCCGGCCGAGCAGCGCAACATCTACGATCACATGGAAGAGGTTGCGAAGACCTGCGAGAAGCTGCCGATGTCGCTCGGCGAGGGCATTGAGGCCCTGGAGAACGACGAGGTGGCACGCAGCGCGCTGCCTGGCGAGATGTACAACGTCTTCATGCACTACAAGAAGAACGAGTGGGATACCTTCCTTTCCACCGTTACTGAGTGGGACATGGAGAACTACCTCGACTGCCTGCCGTAAGAGGAGACTCTCAACGTGTGCGGAATTGCTGGTTTGATTCACAGAACCGGTGGCAGCGCCGACGTAGGTAAGGAGCTGACCGCGATGCTTCAGGCTCTGAAGCATCGCGGTCCGGACTCCACCGGCTTCGGCCTCTACGGAGACAGCCACCCGGACCACTATGTGGCCCGCCTGAAGTTCGCCGAGGAGGCGGACATGAAGCGCCACGGCGTCGAAAAGCTGCTTGCCGAGCGCAAGCAGACGGCCGACGAGGCCCTGAAGAGCCTGGGCGCGGAGGTGATGTCCGCGGAGCCCGTGACCGACTACGCCTACCGCTATGAACTGCGCTACAACGGTGAACTGCGCGAGCTGGCCGACGAACTCGAGGCCACCGAGGGCACCGAGATCCTGTCGATGGGCAACTCGCTCGAACTGATCAAGGATCTCGGCGATGCGCAGCGCGTGGCCGGCAACTACGGGCTGGAGTCGTTCAAGGGTACTCACGCCATCGGCCATACGCGCATGGCGACCGAATCGGACGTCGACATTTCCTCGGCGCATCCGTACTGGGCCTACCCGTTCAGCGACATCTCGGTGGTCCACAACGGTCAGCTGACCAACTACTGGACCAAGCGCCGGGCGCTCGAGCGCACCGGGCACCGCTTCAAGTCCTCCTGTGACTCCGAGTTGATCGCCGTCTACATCGCCGATCGGCTGACGCGTGGTGACGAACTCGAAGAGGCCATGGAGCGCTCGATCTCGGAACTCGACGGGGTGTTCACCTACGTCGTGGGCACCGCGAATGCGCTCGGCATGGCCAAGGACCTGATGGCGGCCAAGCCGATGGTGCTGTGCGAGACCGACGACTTCGTCGCCCTGGGCTCGGAGGAGGTTGCGATCCGGCGCCTGTTCAACGAGGAAATCGACACATTCGACCCCTATGAGGGAGAGGTCCTGGTATGGCGAACGTAGATACTGACAAGCGCTCCCATGAAATGGGGCTGCACGAGGAGAAGCTCGCGGGCCGTACGCAGCAGATCTTCTTCGAGCCGGCCCGCGATGATGTCGAGCGCTTCACCTATCCCGATGCGTACGAGGTCGACTTCGACAAGGCGACGGAGTTCGACGCCGCCGACATGGAGCCGACTGCGGTCAACCAGAAGCTGCGCAAGCTGATGGAAGAGGGCTTTGGGACGATCACCGTGCGCAACCCGGGTGCCAAGCATTCACTCGGCGTCGGCATCCTCAATCGCCTGAAGCTCAACTTCGAAGGCAGTCTGGGCTATTTCGGCGCCGGTTCCATCGACGGCCCCAACGTTCACGTCACTGGCCGTGTCGGCTGGTCGTGCGCCGAGAACATGATGTCGGGCACCGTGGTCATCGAGAAAAATGCGGGGTCGTCCTTCGGCGCTGCCCTGCGTGGTGGTGACCTGGTGGCGAAGGGCAATGTCGGTGGTCGCACCGGCATCAACCAGAAGGGCGGCACCATTATTGTCGGTGGCCGCGCGGGTGCCTTCACCGGTTTCATGATGCAGCGCGGGCGGATGATCATCCTGGGCGATGCCGGCGACAATCTCGGCGACACCATGTACGACGGCATCATCTACGTCGCGGGCGAGATCAAGGGCCTCGGCGTCGACGCGGTGCACGGCGAGATGACGGATCTCGACTGTGGCTGGGTCAAGCGCAAGCTGGCTCTCTACGGTCTCGAGGCGCCCAACGGCGTCGAGAACCTGAAGAAGATCGTGGCCGGCAAGCAGCTCTGGAACTACGACAACCTCGAGCCGACCGAGAAGAAGCTCATTCTCTGACGGGCGCTGGCGAATCCGTTCCCCCATTCGAGAGAGGATTGCGAATCATGGCAACGCAGAAGAAGCCGCGCAGCAAGCAGAAGGCGCCGCTGTCGCGCAACACCGATGTACTCGGTCAGAATTTCCTGTTCTCGCCGTCGGTCATCGACGACATTCATGTGAAAGCCCAGCTCGGCCGGTATCGCATGCGCGGCATGGCGATCATGAAGCCGATCCCGACCTGGGACGACCTCACCTTCCTGCCGGGCACGCTGACCCGTTTCGTGATCGAGGGCTATCGTGAACGCTGCGATACCGAGACCCTGATCGGGCCGTCGGCGAAGAATCCGATGAAGCTCGACATTCCGGTCTACATCACCGGCATGAGCTTCGGGGCCCTGTCCTACGAGGCGAAGACCGCGCTGGCGCGTGGCGCCACCATGGCGGGCAGTGCGACGTGTTCGGGCGAGGGCGGCATGATCCCCGACGAGCGGCGTTATTCGTCGAAGTGGTTCTACCAGTGCATCCAGTCGCGCTACGGTTACAACCCGCACCATGCCCAGCTCGCCGATGGCATCGAGATCTTCATCGGCCAGGGCCACAAGGTCGGCCTCGGCGGCCACCTGATGGGGCAGAAGGTCACCGACCAGGTCGCGGAGATGCGCAACCTGCCGGCGGGTATCGACCAGCGCTCGCCGTCACGCCACCCGGACTGGCTGGGGCCGGATGACCTGGCGCTGAAGATCAACGAACTGCGCGAGGCGACGGATCACCAGATCCCGATCCAGGTGAAGCTCGGTGCTGCCCGTGTCTACGATGATGTACGCATGGCGGCCAAGACCGGCCCCGACAGCATCTACATCGATGGCATGGAGGGTTCGACCGGAGCCGGCCCGCACATTGCGGCCGAGGAGACCGGTGTGCCCGGCATCGCGGCCATTCGCCAGGCCCGCAAGGCGCTGGACGACGTCGGCAAGTCGGGCGAGATTTCGCTCGTCTATGCCGGGGGCGTGCGCAGCGGCGCCGATCTGGCCAAGGCGTTGGCGCTCGGTGCCGACGCAGTGGCCATTGGTACGGCCGCGATGATCGCGCTGAACTGCAACAAGGACATCCCCGAGGCCAACTTCCCCGAGGAGATTGGCGTCGAGGCCGGCTCCTGCTACCACTGCCACACGGGGCGCTGCCCGGTGGGCGTGGCCACGCAGGATCCCGAGCTGCGCAAGCGGCTGGATCCGGACGCGGCGGCCGAGCGGGTGTACAACTTCCTGCACACGATGGCGCTCGAGTGCCAGATGCTCGCGCGGGCCTGTGGCAAGACCAACGTCCATTCGCTGGAGCCGGAGGATCTGGCCGCACTGACCACGGAGGCATCGGCGATGGCCGAGGTGCCGCTCGCCGGGTCGCGCTACACGGTGGGTCGGCCGGACATGAACCGGTACTGACCACGGGCAGCCTGCCAACCCGGGCGGACATTCTCGCAAGTGGAGTGAAACAAACATGGCGAAGAAGGAACACGACGATACCTTCATGAGTTCGCGCAAGGGCGAGATCGGCCAGAACATCGGCTATCGCTACGACGTGAACCTGCTGCCGGACTATGACCGGCTGACGCCCTTTCTCAAGAAGTACATGGACACCATGGGCTGGTCCGACCTGAACTGGCTCGAGGACGTGCACATGGGGTTCGAGGAGGGCCAGGCGGCGGTGTTCGATCGCAACATCAACGGCTGGGTACGGGTGCCGGAGGACATGGACCTGCCCGATGATCCGCAGGAACGCGACATGATCGCGCGCGAGCTGCTGATCAAGTTCCAGATGTCACCGGACCATCCCCTGATCGATCTGAAGAAGGCCTACGCCAAGGTGCGCACCAAGAACACCGGCTGACGGCTGCGCGAAGCGTTCTCAGGGGGCGGCCGCATACACTGCGCCGCCCCCACTCTCATTGGCGCCAGCCTTGCCGGTAGGAGCGAGCTTGCTCGCGAATCACTTGATCACATCCGGGCAAGGCGCCGGGTCCGGTGCCCTGCATAGGGGTCGTGTGCGGCCAGGGATGGCCGCACAGTAGCGCCCAGGGATGGACAGTTTCGTGTCCGCCAGGACACGAAACTGGCAGCGGGCCCCGGAGCAGGGTACCGGAGCCGGCGCCTTGCAACACGACAAACGCCGAATTCGCGAGCAAGCTCGCTCCTGCCGGCACGGCTGATGTCACCGGCTCTCTCAAACTCCGCGCCTCGCGCTTTGCTTGTTGAAGGATGCTCGTGCAGTCTCGGGAACAAGGTGTGCTGCGACCGCAGCGCGCCCGCTCGCTGAATTCTTGAAACAGCATTACTCCGCGCTTACCAAACCGTAATGCGCGGAACCTTCCGTCCGACAGTCAACCCCCTTATATTTTCATCCGAGGCGAAAATACTTCGCGTATTTTCATTTCGAGTGTATCCGACGGTGGTGTCTAGCGAGCCTGATGGACATCCCGAGGATGCAGAAACTACTGGGAGGTTTCCATGAAACGCTGGACAAGCATTCTCGCAATTCTGTTCATCCTGGGTGGTGGTTCTCTGCTGGCAGCTTGTGGTCCGCCGGAGGACATCGATGAGGATGAACTCGAAGAGGCGATGGAACAGCAGGACGATGGCATGGGCGGTGAAATGGATGAGGGTGGCGACGACTGGTAAGTCGTCACTGGCCGCACGTTCACGCACCATCCCGGCCAGCGGACGGCCGGGTCCCGCCCCGCACCGCGCACCGCATGCGTCTCCGGGACGAGCTTCTCCTCGAGGAGCTTCGCCCCGGGGTTACTCCCACGGCTGTCTGCCGCCGCAACCATCGCCGATTTCAGTGGACCATCCGCTGGCGTATTTCTGACCGTCTGGCAGGCCTTACGTGTCCCCTCTGGTTCGGTACAGCTTGCTGCAGATTCCCGGTTTCGTCCTCGTATGCCTGGTCGTGGCGCTGCTCTATCACCACAACTGGCTGGAGGGCCGCGGGGCGCTCCTGGTGGTCGGGTTGTGGGTGCTCAAGGACATCCTGCTCTATCCCATCTACGGCCCCGCACTGGACAACGAACTGCCCGCATCGGGGCCGGGCCATCTGATCGGTCGCCGTGGCACGAGCAGGACCGCGATCAACGGGCGCGGTCTGGTCGAGATTGGCGGCGAGCGCTGGATAGCCTGCTCGGACGACGGCGCTGAGATCGTCGCGGGCACGCCGGTCGAGGTGGCCGGCGCCGAGGGTATGCTACTGCGCGTACGGGCCGTGTCGGGGCCGCCTGGAGATTCGGCCCGGGGACAAGCTTGAACAAGGCCAGGATGGCCCTGGTGTCAGAAGCGCAGATTGACCGCTACGTACGGCCCATCCAGCGAGATGTCCGCATCGAGGTCATCCTGGTCGTCCACCTTGAGTTCGAGCTGGCGATAGCCCGCCTCGATGCCGAAGACCCGTCGCGATTCCCAGCCGAGGCCGACCTGCAGGTCGCGCAGGCTGTTACCCGATGCCGAAATGGCATTGATCTCGCCACGGGCGTACAGGCCCGTAAGCGGCAGGTCGCCGCGCAGCGCCAGGTGGCCCATCGGGATAATGGCGGAGCCGCCCGCGCTTTCACGCTCGTCGGAATCCCGGCTCTCGATCTCCACATCCAGATCCAGGTGGCGGGCCGTGATGCCGAAGTCGAGCGTGACTACGGTACTCAACGGTCGGTAATAGAGCGTGAGGTCGGTCATGTCCAGGTCGTAGCTCGAGCGCACCGACTCCTCATCCTGGAATTGCACGGGTCCGAACGTGCGCGTTGCCGTCAGCGTGGAGGTCGCCGAGTCGCTCAGTGACTGGTGGCGCAGACGGGCATTCGGCAGCAGCGGAATGGGATGGCGCACGCCGACCTCCAGCACGTTCGTGCTGTTGCGGCTGAAGTCGAGATCGTCCTCGACGTCGAAATCGTCACCGTCCGACGCCACGTCGCCGGAGAGGCCGGGCCGCCAGTAGCCGATGCCGGCGTGGAAGTCGACCAGCGGGACCACGCCCGCAGTTGCCGATCCGGGCGCAGCCACGAACAGCAGCGGCACCAGTGCGGTAAGGGGCAGGAATCGGTGGCCTCGCGACATGACGGTTCTCCGGGCTCGGGTCTGCGTCCAGTATCGCACTGGCCCGGTGCCGGCGTCATCCCGCATGCCGCGTTGCAGTGTACGCAGACCTTCTTGTTGCCCATCTCTGTTGCGGGCAAGCTGAGGGTCTTGCCATCTCACGGGAGTGTTCAGCATGACCCGCACACGTACCGGCGGCTGTGTCTGCGGCCGTGTTCGCTATACCGTCACCGGACCGCTGCGTCCCATCGTGGCCTGCCACTGCAGAGAGTGCCGCCGCCAGAGCAGCCACTACTGGGCCGCCACGCGCGCACGGCGCGAGGACTTGCATCTGGATCGCGATGACGGACTGCGCTGGTTCGATTCCTCGCCCGATGTGCGGCGCGGCTTCTGCAGCCACTGTGGCTCGGCGCTGTTCTTCGATCGGCAGACGGCAGAAGGGGTGACCATCTGTGCCGGTTCCCTGGATGAACCCACCGGGCTGCGCCTGGTCCAGCACATCTACACGGGCGAGGCGGGTGACTACTACACCATTGCCGATGGCCTGCCCTGCCATG
>SL_3KL_010_SEDDRAFT_10003426_pt1 | contig 14383 bp, 10 predicted proteins | sample SodLakKL_010_SED_2_FD_10381 | JGI IMG/M metagenome (IMG submission 10381)
ATTCGTGACGGCGCCCGCGATGGTGTACGTGTTGAGAATGCCGATGGCCCGATCAGCATCAACGGCAGCCAGATCATCGATAACAACTGGTCGGGGGTGAATCTGATTGAAGCCAACGGCACTGTCGAGGTCGATGACAATTTCATCGACGGCAACAACAGTAACGGCATTCGCCTGGACGGGGCGAGCAGCCAGCCCACCTTGAGCAACAACCAGATCGGGCACAGCAATTACGGCATCCTGATTCTGACCCCCGACTCCCAGGTCAGCATCGTCGGCAACAGCTTCGACCAACTCGCCACCGCGCCCCTGGGCATCCAGGGTTCGGTGTTGTCGGATGTCACCTGGAATGCCGATGAAACCTATTACGTGGCCTCCCATATCCAGGTCCGCTCGGAGGCAACGCTGACCATTGAACCGGGTCGGGTCGTCAAGTTCGGTCCCAGTCGCATGCTGGACATTGACGGCGCCCTGCATGCCGTGGGCACAGCATCCGACCCGATCTTTTTCACCGACCGCCGCGACGACTCCGTTGGTGGCGACACCAACGGCGACGGCGATGCCACTTCCCCGGAACCGGGCGGCTGGCGCGGCCTGGAGGCCACCGGCAGCGGCAGCATCGAACTGGCCCATGTCGAGGTGCGCTATGCCGGTCACAACAGCCTGTACAACCGCGGCGAGGCCAATATCTGGTTGCGGGGCGATGGTCACCTGTCAGTCAGTAAATCGGTGATTCGTGACGGGGCGCGCCAAGGCATCCGCATCCACAATGCTGAGGGTGATGTCAGTATCGAAAACGTCCAGATCATCGACAACGGCACGGTCGGGATGGACTTCAACCAGGCTGGTGTCAATCTCGCGATGACCGGCGCCCTGATCGAGGGCAATGGCTCGCACGGCATGCGCGTCATTGGCGAACTTCAATCGGCGATGATCAAGAACGGCATCATCACCAACAACGGGACTGACGGAATCAGCATTGACAATGCCGGCGGAACCCTCGAACTGGTACGCAACCGGGTCGTGACCAATGGCCGGCACGGCATCGACATTCAGCAGTCCAGTCCACTGCTCGATCACAACATCATCGAGGTCAATTCGCAGGCCGGAATCCGCATCGGCGGCGATCAGAGCGAACCGCTGGTCAGGAAAAACCTGATCCGGTTCAACCAGGTCGGCATCGACAGCCATGGCCAGGCCAATCCGCTCATCGGTGGGCAAGCCCCGGATGGCAACGACGTCGTCGACAACGTCGACTACGGGGTCCGCAATCAGTCCAGCGAAGTGACCATCAACGCGCGCTTCAACTGGTGGGGCCATTCTTCCGGCCCGTACCACGCAAACGACAACCCCACTGGTCAGGGCAACGCAGTCAGCGACTGGGTCGACTTCGCCGATTTCCTGGATCGCTCGGCCTACGACCGCATCTTCCGCGACCGTTTTTCGAGTCCGTAGGCGCTATTCCTTCATGCCAAGACAGCTTGTACAGCACCACCTTGTGAGTCTCGCTGCGGGAGACCAAGGCCGTGGAAAACTCAAAGTCTCCCGGCCGAGGCCAGGATCCGCTCAAGATCGGCCTCCATGGCGTCAAGATCGAATGGCGGGACGAAGTAACCAGCCAGGCGGGCTTCTGGGTCGATCAGCGCCAGGGCGCCAGAGTGGTCGACGGTGTAGCGACCTTCACCCTGCCCGACCTTGACCCAGGCAAAGTCCAGGCTGTCGGCAACGCGTTGGAGTTGTTCGCGTTCTCCGGTTGCCCCGATCAGGCCGTTGCCGAAAAAGCCGATATAGCGATCCAGCACCTCGGGCGTGTCGCGTTCCGGATCGACGCTGACGAACACCACCCCAAGCTCGCCATTGCGCTCGGCCAGTCGCTCCTTGAGCATCGCCAGTTGATGCAGTGCGGTCGGGCAGATATCCGGACAGTGGGTGAAGCCGATCATGGCAATGCTCCAACGCCCTTCAAACCGTTCATTGTCGAAAGCCCGTTCTCGGTGATCGATCAGCTCGAAGCTTTCGAGCGAGCGAGGGGGTGCGACCACGTGGCCACTGTCCAACACCAATGATGGGCCGGACGGGTCCTGTCGGTTGAGCAGGGCCGCCGCAACCACGATCACGGCCAGCGACAGCAGAACCACAAATGCGCGCATGGTCAACCCTAATCAAAACCGCGAAGCCGTCAACTGGATATCGGCATCGGCCCATGCCTGTTCGAAGCGCGCGCCGACCTCGTCGGCTCGTTCATCTTCTCCCTGGGCCAGCAGCGCTTGTTGCAGTCCGAACAGCGACCAACCATTGTCCGGGTTTCGACGCAGCTCATCGCGATAAACGGACTCGGCAACTTCGGGCTGGCCGTCCTCAAGCAGCACCGCGCCCAGAATCTGGCGAACCGGATGATGCCAACCCGGAGGCTCGTCGTAGGGTATCTGATCTTCCTGGTGGGCTGCCTGCTCAAGAATCTCGATGGCCTCGGCAATCTCACCACGCGTCATGGCCAACTCTCCGGCCAGCACCCGCTCGGCTACACCCACGCCCAGCGACAGCGGGTAACGACCGAACCACAGCATCTGCTCGAAGCTGGGATCATCGGCCAGCGCGGCCAATGACTCGTGATGGTCTGCGGCATCTTCCGGGCGTTCCTGGCGAAGGGCGGCGATGCCTTGTGCGTAGTGCCAAAGGGCGGTCTGATAAGGCAAGTCATCGGCCGGTCTTGGTACCTCGACGAGCTCTTCCCACAAGCCGAAACGAACCTTGGCGAACACCGGGGTGAAAGCGAAGTTCTGCATGGCTTCCATTCCGGGCGCACGCATCAGATCGGGATCCGAGGTGTGCTCGGCGGTTGAGTGCGCAGCCGCCAGGGCATTTTCAAGATCCCCGATCATCGTTGAGACAAACCACAGGAAATGATGGTTGTGCGGAACATAGCCCAGCGGGTAGACGCCAGGTGGTGGCTGGCAGATGGCCAAGTACCGGTCATCGGCCTCAATGGCGTCACGATTGACCGCCGCGGCATCGCGCCAGCGGCCCACCCGGGCATAGATATGCGAAGGCATGTGCACCAGGTGTCCGGACCCCGGGATCAGATCGCGTAGTCGATCAGCAGCCCATTCACCGCGTTCGAGGGTATCGCCGTCCGAGGATTCAACCGCGTGAATGTACAGGTGTAGCGCGCCGGGATGGTCCTCGTCGCGTTCGAGCACCAAGTCCAGCCGGGCCAGTATGGTTTCGATGTTGCCCCTGGGCGTCACCCCGTCAGCCTCCCAGTAATCCCACGCCTGCATGGTCATCAGGGATTCGGCATGCAGCGTGGCCGCGTCCAGATCATCAGGAAAACGATCAGCCACCTCGCCCATGGCCTCGGCAAAGGCCTGGTCGAGTTGACTGCGGTCTTCCGGGGCGGTATCGGCATAGCGGGCGGCGAGTGCGTGAATGTAGGCCTGTTCTCGCTCACTGGCCCGATCGGCCAACGCCTGCGCCGCTTCAACGCGTTCGAAAGCGGGCGAATTGGCGGCCGGATCCATCGGTGCATTGATGTTCGGCCCCAACACCAGCGCCGCTCCCCACCAGCACATGGCGCATTCGGGTTCCAGTTCGATTGCCTTCAGAAACGAGCGTTCAGCGGCCTCGTGGTTGAACCCGTAAGTCAGCATCAATCCCTGATCGAACCAGCGCTGGACCTCGTCGTTGTCGGTGGTAATGGGCATCTGGTAATGCCCAAGGCCGTCAAGCAGCGTGGCCCCGACCGGGGCCAGTTCCGGCAGCGAGACCGATTGCTGTTCGGGTTTACTGGTGCTATCGGACTGATCGCAACCAACAATAAACAGGCAAAAAACGGCTGGTATCACCATGCGCATCGTGATGTTCATTTCCGACTCCCAATCTGAAGGTGAATGGACACCCCTCTAATAGGTTGAAACGAAGACCATCATCGGCACACGCCATCTTTCCGCCGAACGGCTAACCCCTCCGACATGAGCTCGGATCACGGGTGGAACCAGCCGTTGCGCCGAGCGAACAGGGAAAACCAGAGCAGACCCGCGCCGATGACAAAGATCACCAACGGAAACGGCAGCGCCGCAACCGCCCCAATTCGACCGATCGCATCCATGACGAACAGCACGTAAATGAACTGGATGATAACGGTCACCAGGGACACAACGAATGCCGTGACTGCCCATGATCTGCGCATCAGCAACCCAACCGCGCCGACCAGGCCGGAGAACACGGCAATTCCATAGATCACGAACAGCCAGGTCGGCCGCTCAAGAAAGAGTTCGCGCTCGGCCTCGGACATCTGGGCCAGGGCCGCCTCGTCAGTCAGCGGGTCCATGATAAAAGCCAGTACTCCGAACAGCATCCACAGAACAGCCAATCCAGACACGAACCAGTACCAGCGTGGAATCATCTCAGCACCCTCCAATTATTGAACTGCCAGGCCACCACTTGCATTGGGCGCCCCGACAAAGATGTATCCAGATTGCCATTATCGGGCTGCAGGACGCAATCGGCAAGCTGAACGGAATCGCCCATCATGTCATCGGACCCCCGATGGCCCACAGGTAGCCGAAGGGATCGCGCAACTGGCCATAACGCATGCCCCAGAACTGGTTGTCCAGCGCCATGACCTGTTCAGCACCTGCCTCGATCGCCCGCCGCCAGGCGGCATCGGCATCATCGACGTTCAGGTGCAATGTGCAGCTCGCTGCTTCCAAACGGCTCGGTGAGCGGGCCGCGCCCTGGCTGCACACTTCAGGGAACTCATCATGCAGAAACACCAGGCCCTCGCCGACCGATAGCGTGGCGTGCATGTAGCGCTGGCCGTCATCGGCCAGGTGATGATCCAGCAGCTCGGCGCCGAAGGCTTCGCGGTAGAAGGCCACGGCGGCCTGTCCGTTGGTAACGATCAGGTGGGGTATCGGCGCCGACATGGGCTTGTGCTGCAGGCGACGAAAGCGCTCCACACCTTCCGAGGGTTCGAAATCATCGAGTTCGAACATTCGTCGGACATCGACTTCGCAATCGATGCCCGCTCCTCGAGGGTTGGGAAAACGACGTGCCCAGTCCATCGCCTCCTGGTGGGAACTCACCTCGATTATGGTGTAACCGGCAATCAAATCTCGGGTTTCGGTAAATGGACCGTCCACGATAAGGCACTCATCGCCCTGATAACGGATACGAAAACCCTCGGCGGAGGACTTCAGGCCATTGGCATCCACCAGTACGCCTGCTGCGGCGAGTTGTTCGTGGTATTCGGCCATGGCCTCGATACCTTCGGGTTTGGGCATCTTGCCTGCCTCGGTTGCCGCATCGCCCTTGACTAGAATCATGTAACGCATATGGGTTTCCTTCAGTGTTTGTCTATTAACGGAAAATTTCGGCCCCGCATTACGGGTTTGCATTGACTGGTCGACTGATCGGCGCCCAATTCGACAGTTCAGATTGAAATCTCGGCCATACGGCGCTTCAGATGGCGTCGCTCGGGCTCCTGCCTGGCCAACTCAAGTGCCCGCTCAAAGGCTGACCTTGCCTCCTCCAGTCGCCCAAGCTCACTGCAAAATTCGGCGCGAACGGCATGCGCCAGGTGAAAACCCGCCATGGCCGGATCCTCGAGTACCGCATCAACCACGGCCAGTGCCGGGCCGGCCCCCTGAACCCGGGCCAGGGCCACCGCACGATTGAGCGCCACCACCGGCGATGGATCGATTCTGAAAAGCAAATCGTAAAGACCCAGAATCTCCCCCCAATCGGTATCAGCAAACCTCGGGGCACGGCCATGAACTGCAGCAATCGCGGCCTGGATCAGGTAGGTCCCCACCCGGCCACGGCCCAGGGCATCCTCCACCAGGCGGCACCCCTCAGCAATGGCGGTCTGGTCCCAGCTGCGGCGGTCCTGATCTTCGAGACGCACCAGATTGCCTACTGAATCGATCCTGGCCTTGCATCGAGAGTGCTGCAAAAGCATCAGCGCAAGCAGGCCATCGATTTCCGGGTCGGACAACAGCGCCTGCAGCATGCGGCCCAGTCGAATGGCCTCGCGACATAGTCCTGCACGAATCAGTTCCTCACCGGCACTGGCGGCGTAGCCTTCGTTGAACACGAGATAAATGACCCGCAGCACCGCCGGCAGGCGTTCACCCAGTTGTTCATGGGCCGGCACCTCGTAGGGAATACCGGCATCATGAATCTTGCGCTTGGCGCGCACGATCCGTTGGGCGACGGTCGGAGTGCGTGTCAGAAAGGCGCGGGCGATTTCCTCCGTGGTCAGTCCGCAGACTTCACGGAGCGTCAGGGCGATGCGCACCTGTTCGGATAATGCCGGGTGACAACAGGTAAAGATCAATCGGAGCAGATCGTCGGGAACACTCAGATCTTCGAACTGCTCGGGAGGTGTCGAGATTTCCACGCTCGGGGGTGGATCGGCTTGCAACAGTCGACGCTGGCGTTCGCCGGCACGCAAGCGATCAATGGCCCGAAAGCGACCGGTCGAAACCAGCCAGGCGCGCGGATTGTCGGGAATACCTTGTTCCGGCCACTGAGCCAGGGCCGCGGTAAAGGCATCATGAAGCGCCTCCTCGGCCAGTGAGAAATCGCCAAGCAGGCGGATCAGGCTGGCCAGCACCCGGCGCGATTCAGTGCGATAGACGCCCTCGACCTCCAGAGCCACATCCGCTTGGACCGACTTTGACATTTGCGTCAGACTTCAGGGCTCGAGTTCACGCACCGGGCGCACCTCGATGCTCCCGACCCGGGCCGGAGGAATGCGCCTGGCTACTTCCAGCGCCTCGTTGAGATCGCGCGCCTCGATCAGGTAGAACCCGGCCAGTTGTTCGCGCGTTTCGGCAAATGGTCCGTCGGTGATCGTGGCCTCACCGTTGCGCACTCGCACGGTAGTGGCCGTGGACACCGGCTGCAAAGCCTGACCGCCAACCACGCGTCCGCGTGCTTTTTCAGCATCCGAAAAGGCCATGCACTCGGCATCCGGCGGGCTGTCGGGATGTTCGCGCAAATCATTCTCGCGAGCGTAGACCAGACATACGTATTTCATGGCGTGCTCCAGGCTGGGTGTACGAACTGGTCGATCGACGGCCTTACAATTCGACAACCACGATCAAGTCGCTTCGTGCACTCTCACACCCGGATCATGCCGCAGCAGACTCTTGCGTTCAACTCGGAGGCATATGTCCAAGTGCCGGCTCCATATGGCGGCTCACCAACAACCACTCAGCTTCCTTGACGGCTTACGGTTTGATCGCGACTGGTGGATTTGAGCACGCCCCATGGGGGCCGATAGCGGGACGAACGGATTCGAGCTGAATCTGTAGAAGCAACACCAGGCCCGGTGCCCATCTGAGGCTCTGGGCTAACCAATCCGGCGCCGGAATCGCCCACGGCTGGGACGCCGAACCGGGCCTCACGCTGGAGCAGGTCACCAATATCGAAACGCCGTAGATGTTTGATTCATTCGAAATCAGCCGGGTTAAACCGGAAATTCATGGACATCCGGAATTTCTCGAAAGTACTAAACGTGACTTTTGGGCGATGAGATCCAGCTGTTGTATTGATAGCCTGATTCTCCATTCATCAACCAGCATCAAGAATCCTCCATGCGTACTATTAACTTTTCACCTGCCCTCGGGGGCATCCTGCTGGCATGTTGCACTCATGCAATGGCCGACCCAGTTGACTCGTCGGAGAAACTGCATCAATTGTTCGAGCAACACCATGAGCTTCAATTGGAACGACAACCAATCATTGCAACCTTTCAGGGTGACCATCGTTTCAATGATCGCTTTGCGAACAACATCGAACCGTCGTATTTTTCCGAAAGCTTCGAGATTGCACGGGATTTCAAGGAACGGGTTTCGGCCATCGATCCGGCGAACCTGAATCACGAGGACAGGATCAACCGCAAAATCTTCATTTTTCAACAACGGCAGATGCTTGAAGGGCAAGAGTTCCCCAGCCATCTGCTGCCGATCAACCAGTTCGATTCAATACCCTTGCTCATGACCATGATGGGTTCAGGCCAGAGCTTCCAGCCGTTCAATACCGCCGAGGATTACTTCAATTTCCTCGGCCGCATGGAAGGCTTTGCCGAGTGGGCCGACCAGGCAGTGGTGAACATGCGCGAAGGCATGAAAAAGGGCGTGGTTCAGCCCCGGGTGGTAAAGGAGCGAGCTCTTGGCCAACTGAAGGCCCAGATCGTCGATGACCCGGAAGAAAGTCTTTTCTGGACCCCTGTGGCGAACATACCCGAGGACATCGATAGCGACATGGCCAGGAAGATCGAGGATCGCTACCGGCAGGCCATTGCCGAGACACTGGTACCGGCCTACAAGCACATGCACGACTTCATCCGGGACGAGTACCTGGAAAAGGCAAGGGACACCCACGGCCTGGGCGACCTGCCCGACGGACAGGACTGGTACGCCTGGATGGCACGCCAACAGACCACCACCGACCTGGATCCGGAAACCATTCATGAGATCGGTCTGGAGCATGTAGAAAAACTGCACGACCGAATCGAGGCCCTCATGAAGGAGCTCGAGTTCGAAGGCGACATGGAAGCCTTCTTCAAGTACACGAAGACCGATCCCCGCTTTCACGCCGAAAGTCGCGAGGCGCTACTGGCCGTCTACGAGGATCTTCGCCCGGTAGCTGAACAGGGGATCGATCCACTATTCGATATCCGGCCCGAAGCCGAATTCAAGATTCGCAAGGTCGAGCGACACCGCGAACGCGAACAGGCGGCCGCCTCCTACATGCCGCCGGCACCGGATGGAAGTCGCCCTGGGATCTTTTTCGTCAACACCTACGACCTGCCCTCCCGTCCGCTCTGGATGGCCGAAGCCCTGTTTCTCCACGAAGCCATTCCGGGCCACCATTTTCAGTTGGCCCTGCAGCAGGAACAGCAGGACCTGCCCGCCTTTCGCCGCCACGGCGTAATCACCGCCTTTGTCGAAGGCTGGGGCCTGTACGCCGAATCCATTGGCCGGGAAATGGGGCTTTACGAAGACCCCTGGCAATATTACGGCATGCTCTACATGGACCTGTGGCGGTCGATTCGCCTGGTCGTCGACACCGGCCTGCACCACTACGGCTGGAGCCGGGAAAAGGCCATCGAGTACATGTCGAGCAATTCACCGGTTGCCGAGTCGGATGTGCGCGCCGAGGTCGAACGCTACATGGTGCTGCCCGGCCAGGCATTGTCCTACAAGATCGGTCAGTTACGGATTCAGGCGCTTCGCGATCGTGCCGAGGAGGAGCTGGGCAAGGATTTCGACATTCGCCAGTTCCACAACCTGCTACTCACCGGCGGCTCGATGCCGCTGGATGTCCTCGAAAGGGAAGTTGATCGCTGGATTGAACAGGGCGGGCGCAACAAGATCGATTGAAATAGCCAGGATCTCTTCCGTGCACAACCAGGATACCCGCCCCCAGGGGCGGGCTCACGCTGACACACGCACTGGGCAAAGCAAGCCCAGTGATCAATACCGATCAATATGCCCTGGCAACGCTCAAAATTCAGTTCAGTTGCAGTCCCGAGATTATCAAAGCCCCTCGATTTCGAGGTTGCTGCGACGATGAACGGTGCGTTGACGATAGAGGCGGATCAGCCAGGGCACGAAGATCAGCACACATACAATCTCGAACAGTCCGAACACCACGAACACCGCAGGATATGGCTCCACCCCGGCCCCGCGCAACAACCCGAGAATGGCCACGCTCAATAACGGCCCCAGCATGAAACCCAGGGATCCGGTCAGGTGAAAGCCACCCATGCCGGTGGCCTGGGCCGGACCCGAAAGACGCACGGTCAGGACCAGCGATGGGGCCAGCATCAGTGCCGCGGCCACACCGCCGGCAGCCATGACCGGAACAATCGCCGCAACCGCTGTAAAGCCCAGCCCGACCAGGAATACGCCGTAGAAAATACTGCCGATGGCCATCAGCAACACCGGGCTGATCCGTTCGCACAGCAATCCGGATGGATAGGTCAGCAGTGCGTATGGCAGCAGAAAAGCCGCCATGGCCAGGCCGATCTGGGCGGGCACCATACCGAGTTTGGTGGCGAAATACAGCGATACGGTGGAAATGATGAAGCCGGCCGTCATGCGGTCGATGAAGGTAAAGGCGTAAGGCACGATCAGCGCCCGGCGTTCGGCAGCCAGGCGCAAGACATCGCGCAACCGCTCGGTCGAGCGTGTCAATCGGGCGTCCTGAAGAACCAGGATTGCAGCCATAGCGACCAGGGCGATCAGAACACCTCCGAACAGAAAAACGCTGGTGGCAAACTCCGAACCGATGCGTCCGCCAAGCACAGTGCCCGAGGCCACGCCCAGGCTCATCGCCGCCCCGGCCAGCCCCATGGCCCGGCCCTTGTGCTCGGGCCTGACAATGTCGGAAATCATGGTCATGGCCAGGACAAGGGCGGTCATGTGGGCCGCGCCCTCGATGAAACGCAAGCCCAATTGCACCGGGTACGGCCACGGCACATACATCAAGAACAAGGCCAGGCTGAAAAACGCCAATGCCGGCACGATCAGCAGCTTGCGCCGGGCCAGGTGGTCCGACAACACGCCGACCAGCAGCGCAGCCAGTAGCGAACCGGCCATGTTGGCCGACATGAACAGGTGCCGATCCAGCTCCGAGCGCGCCGGGAAGCGACCTTCGGTCAGCTCGTAGAGCAACGGCACCACGGCGGTGACCGGCAGCATGATCAGGAAAATACCCAGGGCAATGGGCCAGGTGCGCTTCATTGGAACGCTTATCCGCGGAGGTCGAGTCTCAACGCCTATGGTAACCGCCGCCAGGTCAATAGAATTCAGACCGGCATGCAATCGGTCCCGGCGATGGAACCTGTACACACCGTTTGCAGTCGTAACGGGCGAATTCAAGCACTATGGATCCCATGAAAATCTCGTCGTCTTTACTGATCCCTGTCCTGTTATTGGGAATCTTCTGCACGGCTTTCGCCTTTGATGACCGTTTCGCGTCTGTGTCCGAAGTGCGCCAATACCTGGAGGCGAAAGACAACGTTCAAATGACCCACCAGGACGGCTGGACCATCGCGCATGATGCCGAGGGTGAATCTGTGTGGACATTTACCCAGGACGACCATCCAGCCCATCCGGCGGTATTCGTGCGTTACGTGGATCGCACCGCGGGAGAGCGGCGTCTGAAAGGCTGGGGTTTGTGTGAGGCCGATGATCGTGCCTGCGAGCAGCTCAACGAACATTTCGAGGAACTGCTTGATCAGGTTCGTGAATCGAAGTCGCGCTGATCCAGGAAACAAGCGAAATTGGCAAATTCAATGCAAGCAGCGCCAATCAACCGCAATGAACCTGTATAGCTGTCCCCGGGCGCCAAGCCCGCATCGTATGCAGTTGTTCCGATAAGACTTGGCAGGCAGAAACACTTTCACCACGTAGGTACTGCGGGTATCGGCGACGGGTCCGCGATCACAAGCGCGGTCCAAAAGATGACCCCGGCACTGCACGGGGCAGGCCGGGGTCTCGGATGGTGGTCGGAATGACCTTTCGGATGATTTACTTCAGATCGAATCGATCCGCGTTCATCACCTTGGTCCAGGCAGCAACGAAGTCTTTGACGAACTTCTCCTGGTTGTCATCCTGGGCATAGAGCTCCGCGTAGGAACGCAGCACGGAGTTCGAGCCAAACACCAGGTCGACGCGCGTGGCGGTCCACTTGGTCTGGCCACTCTTGCGGTCCTGGATCTCGTAGAGGTTGCTGCCCTTGGGTTCCCACTTGTACGACATGTCGGTCAGATTGACAAAGAAGTCATTGGTCAACTGACCCTCACGATTGGTGAACACACCATGCTTGGTGTTGCCATGGTTGGTGCCCAGCACCCGCATGCCGCCAATCAGGACGGTCATTTCCGGGGCGGTCAGACCCATCAGCTGGGCCCGGTCGAGCAGCATCTCTTCAGGCTTGACCACATAGTCCTTCTTCTGCCAGTTACGGAACCCATCGGCCAGCGGCTCGAGATACTGGAAGGAGTCGACATCGGTCTGCTCTGCGGTGGCATCGCCACGACCCGGGGCAAACGGCACGCTGACGCTGTGGCCGGCTGCCTTGATCGCCTGCTCCAGGCCCACGTTGCCGCCGAGCACGATCACATCGGCAATGCTGGCGCCGGTATCGGCTGCGATCTGCTCATAGACCTTCAGCACCTTTGCCAGACGCTCGGGCTCGTTGCCTTCCCAGTCCTTCTGCGGGGCCAGGCGGATACGTGCTCCGTTGGCGCCACCGCGGTAGTCCGATCCACGGAAGGTCCGGGCGCTGTCCCAGGCGGTGCTGACCAGGTCGTTGATCGACAAACCGGCATCGGCAATCTTTGCCTTGACGGCTTCGACATCGTAGTCAGTCTTGCCCGGCGGCACCGGATCCTGCCAGATCAGGTCTTCGTCCGGCGATTCCGGTCCGATGTAACGCTGCTTCGGACCCATATCACGGTGAGTCAGCTTGAACCACGCGCGGGCGAACACTTCCTCGAAGTACTCCGGATCCTTGTGGAAGCGCTCGGAGATCTTGCGATACTCCGGATCCATTTTCATCGACATGTCAGCGTCGGTCATGATCGGGTTGAGACGGATCGAGGGATCCTCGACATCAACCGGCTTGTCTTCTTCCTTGATATCAACCGGCTCCCATTGCCAGGCACCGGCCGGGCTCTTTTTCAGCTCCCACTCGTAATTGAGCAATAGGTGGAAATAGCCGTTGTCCCACTTGGTCGGGTGTGTGGTCCAGGCGCCTTCGATACCGCTGGTCACGGTGTCACGACCAACGCCGCGGCCGACCTTGTTGTTCCAGCCCAGGCCTTGCTCTTCAACGTCGGCAGCCTCCGGCTCGGGACCCAGATTGTCGGCATCACCATTGCCGTGGCATTTGCCGACAGTATGGCCACCGGCGGTCAGCGCCACGGTCTCTTCATCATTCATGGCCATGCGGGCGAAGGTTTCGCGAACCTGGGCACCGGTCTTGATCGGATCCGGGTTGCCATTGACACCTTCCGGGTTGACGTAAATCAGGCCCATCTGGACAGCGGCCAGCGGATTTTCCATCGTCGCCGGGTTCTCGACGTTCTCATAACGTTCGTCGGAAGGCGCCAACCACTCCTTCTCCGCACCCCAGTAAATATCCTTTTCCGGATGCCAGATGTCTTCACGACCAAAGGAAAAGCCGAAGGTCTTGAAGCCCATGGATTCGTAAGCGACGTTGCCGGCCAGGATCAAGAGATCGGCCCAGGACAGCTTGTTGCCGTACTTCTTCTTGATCGGCCACAACAGGCGACGGGCCTTGTCCAGGCTGGCATTGTCCGGCCAGCTGTTAATCGGCGCGAAACGCTGATTGCCGGTACCTCCACCGCCGCGACCGTCCGCCACGCGATAGGTGCCGGCAGCATGCCATGCCATGCGAATCATCAGACCACCATAGTGACCCCAGTCGGCCGGCCACCAGTCCTGAGAATCGGTCATCAGGTCGGTGAGGTCTTTTTTCAGCGCATCGACGTCGAGCTTCTTGACTTCCTCGCGGTAGTCAAACTCCTCGCCCAGCGGATCGGTCTTTGCATCGTGTTGATGCAGGATGTCCAGATTCAGGTTCTCCGGCCACCATTCCATGTTCTGATTGCCGGTCGCGGTGTTGCCACCGTGTACAACCGGGCACTTGCCTTCGTTAGACATGTCTCTTCCTCCAGTTACAGTCTTGATTGACAGAAACTCAGGGGTGGTCTACTGCCAGGCCCCGAGATTTGAGTACTACGGCCACCCAGTATAATGAAGTCCAACGATTATGAAAATGAATTATTTTTATCATTTCCATAGGCAAGGGGAATCGAAAGCGCCGCAAGCAATTGCCTGGCGCGTTCCTCGATTCGATCGAACGCCCGGTCGGCTACCAGTTCCGGATCGAACAGCGGAGCGACAAAGCCGATCGCGTGCGCGCCCGCAGCCAGCCAGTCCCCGGCATTGTCGAGACTGGCGCCATGGGTCGGCACCAGCTTGAGGAAAGGCAGGGGTCCCAGGCACGCCTTGAGGTAGTCCGGGCCGATGCCCGGCGCCGGAAACAGTTTCTGCAAAACCGCGCCGGCCCGGTAAGCCTTGAACATCTCGGTGGTGGTATGTGTCCCCGGCATGGCAGCCACATCCAGCTCGGTGGCGGCCACGATGACCGCCTCATCGACCACCGGGGAGACCAGAAAGCGAGCGCCTGCCTCGACGGCCAGCCTGGCCTGCTCGACTTCCAGCACGGTTCCGGCGCCGACAACGATGTCCGGGTGACGGCTCGAGAACGCCCTGATGATGTCAAAGGCGTCGGGGATGGTCAGGGTGAACTCGCAGATGCTGAACCCGCCTCG
>SL_3KL_010_SEDDRAFT_10003427_pt1 | contig 14382 bp, 16 predicted proteins | sample SodLakKL_010_SED_2_FD_10381 | JGI IMG/M metagenome (IMG submission 10381)
GGAGTCGTGCATCACTACATCTGTGTGGATCAGTGTCAGGGTGGTCATTCTGAAAACCCGGGTGTTTGTCCGGTTTGCAGTAAACAACTGGCTCACAATCAGGCATGGCACAATCAGTAATATATCTACAATGTCAGTTTTAGTAAGCTGAATGAGAGGGGTGTCTCTTCGGAGACTCTTGCTTTTCAATGTGAATTAAATAGTAAAAATTCATAATTCGTTTCAGCTTTCTGACTCTTTAATCTCTTTGATTGAAGTGTAGTCTGTCAGACGTCTTCTGTGAAAAACCCGGGATATACTCGGATTTTCATTGGGAGGTTCTGGGGTTGGGCTCAGCTATGAGATGAGAACTAAAAATGGAGTAAGTGCCTGTTTCGACATCACTCAATACATTGCATAAAGGAGGCTTAGATTTTCGATACAGCCCAATTCGATAGGCTCAATGCATGCCTTTCCCCAACTCAGTTGGTGGGAGGCAGCAGGGCCTGGGGAACAAAATAAGGTTTATATTTCAATGGATATACTGATCCATATCCCCTAAAAACAACAAAGAAATTAAAGCTTTTACGATTGTTTTTACCTCAGCAGTAGGGGAAGACATATGCTATTTGATACTCTGTGCTCTCTGTTCCTCCGTGGTGAGCAAAAAAAAGCTAAATATCCCAAGGCTGGTGAGAAAATTTTAAGAAAATCCAATCAATAAGCCCTCACATTTTTCTTTTCCACGTAATTCATAAAGGCCCGGTTGGCTCCTGCGGTGGGGTAATTTCCGATAAAATACCAATCTCCGAGGTGATTGGGACAGGCTTTGTGCAGTCCCTGGCCTTGATCAAATACCCAACTTATTACCATCCCATAATTAAAGTATAAGTCAATAGTGCCAATCCAAAGTTTGCCACAATCCTAGCAACTATCCAAAATTTGAGCTTTTTGTAACCCTCAGCTTTATATCTATTATTTCTGTAAAGCAAATAAACTGAAAGTAACATATTTATAATAAATAGTAGAAACAAAATATATAATATAATGCTTTCTACTTGCATTCTATTGACAATCATAAAAATAATCCATAACACAACGGTAATAATATTTGTAGATAGATTTAGCTCTTGGGTAAATATATATTTTTTGTGACCGTTTAAAGTATTCATTTCCTTCTGTTTAATTTTTTATGAACAGATTGACTGCAAGAGAACAAGTCAGGACAACATGGTTAGATTCAAAAATACAAAAAAATCTGTCAATGGTGTGAATTTGGAACGCCCGGTTCGATTTAGCCCGGGTGAACTATGTCGCTTCAACGACGGCTGCAAGCCAGCCCGCTTCGCTAAAATGAAACATTCTATGAGTGTAAGAACACAAAGCTTGTGGTTTCGCCAAATCTTCAGGTGAGAAAACCACGGCAGTGGGGTAATTTCCGGTAAAATACCAATCTCCGAGGTGATTGGGCCAGGCTTTGTGTAGTCCCTGGCCTTGATCAAATACCCAACTTACTACCATCCCATAATATAAGTATAAGTCAATATTGCGAATCCAAAGTTTGCCACAATCCTAAAAACTATCCAAAATTTGAGCTTTTGGTAACCCTCAGGTTTATATCTATTATTTTGTAAAAGCAAATAGACTGAAAGTAACAAAGCTATAATAAATAGTAGAAGCAAAATATATAATATGATGCCTTCTACTTCCATTCTCCAGACAATTGAATAAATAATATACAGCACAATGGAAATAAAATTTGTATATAGATCCAGCTCCCGGATAAAAATATTTTTTTTGTGACCGTTTAAAGTATTCATTTTCTCTGTTTAACTTTTTATGAACGATTGACTGCAAGAGAATAAATCAGGACAACATGGTTAAATTCAAAAATACAAAAAAATCTGTCAATGGTGTGAATTTGGAACGCCCGGTTCGATTTAGCCCGGGTGAAATATGTCGTCTCAACGACGGCTGCAAGCCAGCCCGCTTCGCTAAAATGAAACATTCTATGAGTGTAAGAACACAAAGTGTAAGGTTTCGCCAAATCTTCAGGTGAGAAAACCACGGCAGTGGGTGGCCAGGTGTTGATTGAAAACATCCAATCAATAAGCCCTCACATTTTTCTTTTCCATGTAATTCATAAAGGCCCGGTTGGCCACTGCGTTGCCTCCGGCAGTGGGGTAATTTCCGGTAAAATACCAATCTCCGAGGTGATTGGGACAGGCTTTGTGCAGACCCTTTACCGTTTGATAAATGACTTTTACATCGACTTCCACTTCCGGGGGGGTCAGCAATTTTGCGATGCGGTCAGAGATCTCTTCATCGGAAAACTGATCGTAAAGAGGAATCAATTCGTTTTTGATTTCTGCTTTGGGCAGGTCTTGTTGATCCACGCATTTTTGATAGGCCTCCTCCAGAAGATGTTCCTTACCGTTTTCCTGCAGGAGTTCTACCATCGCCCTGAAAGCCACAAACTGACCCATTTGGGACATGTCGATGCCGTAGCAATCGGGATATCTGATTTGCGGAGCAGAGGAGAGAATGACCATCATCGAGGGCTTCAGTCGATTCGCGATCCGTATGATGCTGTTTCGCAGAGTGGTTCCCCGGACAATGGAGTCGTCCAGTAAAACCAGTTTGTCTTTGTGATTTTTGACAATGCCGTAGGTGACGTCGTAGACGTGAGAAACCATGTCACCCCGCACCACTTCGTCTGCAATGAAGGTGCGCATTTTGGCATCCTTGACGATGATTTTTTCGACCCTCGGCCGCACGTTGAGAATTTTCTTCAAATCGCTGTCTTTGGGTTGGTCTCCCAGCTCAGCGATTTGTTTTATTTTCCTTTTGTTGAGGTATTTTTCTATCCCGTCAATCAACCCATAAAAGGCCGTTTCTGCCGTATTGGGTACGGATGACCATACGGTATTTTCGACATCGTTATCGATGGCTTGCAATACATTACCAGTCAATTGCTCCCCCAGTTGTTTTCGCTCCAGATAAATATCGCGATCTGTACCCCTGGAAAAATAGATGCGCTCAAAAGAACAGCACAATCGGGGGCCGATATCGATAAAGGGCTCCTCAAAAATTCGACCGTCTTTTTTTACGATTAGCGCATGACCCGGCTTCACCTCCTTGACCTGGTGGTAACGGACATTCATGGCCGTCTGGATGGTTGGGCGCTCCGATGCGGCTACGACTACTTCGTCGTCTGAGTAGTAATAGGCCGGGCGAATGCCGTTGGGGTCTCTCAATACAAAAGCGTCTCCGTGGCCGATCATGCCGCCCATCACATAGCCCCCGTCAAATTTTCTGCACGCCCTTTTCAGCAATCGGCCGATATCCAAATGCTCGAAAATCAACTCATTGATTTCTGCGTTTGAGTAGCCATCCGGTTTAAACCAAGTGTAGAGTCTCTCGACCTCATCGTCCAGGAAATGCCCCAGTTTCTCAAGTACGGTAACGGTATCGGATTGTTCTTTGGGGAACTGACCCAATTCCACCAATTCTCTGAACAATTCGTCCACATTGGTGAGATTGAAATTCCCCGCCAAAACCAGGTTTCTGGTCATCCAATTGTTTTGTCGGATAAATGGATGGACACTCTCTATGCTGTTGCTTCCATGGGTTCCGTATCTGAGGTGTCCCAGGTAAACTTCACCTACATAGGGTTTATTTAATTTTAACCACTCAGGGTCGTTGTATTGCTCCTCGGTTACATCTTCAAAATGGCTGTAAATACCGGCGAAAAGATCCTTGAGGTAATTGGTTGAATGGCTTCTTTTCCTGGAAATATACCGCGAACCCGGAGGCAAGTCCAGTTTGATGGTCGCCAGGCCCGCACCATCCTGACCGCGATTTCGCTGTTTTTGGAGCAGCAGTTGCATTTTATTCAATCCAAAAAGGGCGGTTCCGTACTTTTCTTTGTAAAACGACAGTGGTTTTAATAGCCTTAGAAAAGCCAGGCCGCATTCGTGTTTTATTTGATCAGACATTTAGGATAGATTGAATTAATGGCAAAATTAAGCCCAAATGGGGGAATAATCCGCTTAAAAGTTGAATAATTTAAAGCCGTTTGCTCTTTCCGGCTTCACCAAACGCACAAAAAGCTGTTTACTCTTTTGCGAACGAAAGTTCTATGAGTGCATCGTATTTCTTGCCGTTTTCAGAATCGACCATGTCAAAAATATTGATTTCCGCCGCCAATGATCCTCCGGTATACTCCGTGCTGTAAAAGGTGATTTCCATTTTGCTTTTGTCGATCTCACCATCAAAACCGAGGCAATCCAAATGGAGGTACTTCGTCAGCCATTGATTCGGCGTGTCCGGGATGAGCTCCAATTCAAATTGCATACACTCGTGCTGGCCACTCATCGAAATGTGCGTTATTTCGTTCTGTTCATTGACTTCGGGTTTTAGAATCAACTGGTTCTCCGGATTGTCGAATAAAAGGTGGTAATTGCCGTAGAGTTCTCCACCGGAGCTGGTAAACAATCGAATGTCCACTTCCAGACTCAAGCCGGGGTCAAAACAGCGGAATAGCTCTATATCAATTTCACTGTTCAGGTCGCGGGTCATGGGTTCTGTAAGGGGTGCCCCCGCTCCATCGATTAGGTGCCAGGTCAAGGTCTGCATCTGCAAACAAGAGGGGATAGCCCATGGCTGAACAGGTGCATTTAACAGAGACAAAATGCGGTGGTTCTCTCCAAAATTTTTCATGGCGTAACTCGGCTCCGGAAGTTCACCACTGCAGTCTCGCGCATCGATGGACAATATCAAGGGGTTGGACTCTGTAACCTCAATGGTTCCCAAATCAGTATTCGAACTCAATTCCTCACGATCCAGACTGTAGATGGCTTCTCCGCACACATTGAATACGTCCAGTCTGAAATCCTTCCCTCGGGGAATGTCTGCAATGGAAAAATAGCCACCCGCATTCAGTTGAGTTTTTCGCGATCCCAGGTGGGCTTCGGAATAGGTTATCATGAGTTTTCCTCCGGGCAGGAGGGATTGACCTTCGTGTACGATCCTTCCGCTCAGCTCGAAGGCTTCTCCTTGCTCGTAGCCGAATTTCCAATAGGAATTGTTGCGCACTGAAGCCCGGATATAGTCCCCTTCAACGCTTAAGGATTCGTTTTTGATCCAGGCGGTGGCATCGTTGAAAAAATACCAGCCGGCCAAATCATTCATGACCATCGCCTGATATTGATCGGGAATAAAAATACTCAAGTCGGCTTCTTTCTCCAGAACAATCGGTTGGCCGGATTCATCCAGTATTTCAATCAGTAACATTCCCAGAGACTGGACAGAAACTTCCTTTCCCTGCTCATCCAGCGTAAATTGCCCTCCGATTTTTTGTTGGTAATAAGTATCGCTGAATGGGTTGATCCACTGAGCGTATACCGTGATCAATCCCTCGTAATCCCCCGCGGAATGAGGGGGAAATTCGAGTAAAGCTTTATCGGAAAATTGTATTTGTCCACCTTCATGAGCTGAAAAACTCCGTGGCTCCCCCCGATCGGTCTGTGCAATTTCAAAATGGGTCATTCCCTCTTTTTCTGCGGCACGGCTGTGGTAACTTTGAAAAGTGTTCGGATAATCCGACCTCAATACCACCGTAGAGCCTTTGTTTTCAAAAGCGGGTATGAAAAAATACCCCTTTTCATCAGAGTGTACCCCCGGGGTTTGACGGGCCGATACAGCGGTAATTTCCGCGCCGGAAACCGGCTTTGATTCCGAATCGAGAATCCGGCCAAAAACACTGGTTTCACTCAATTCTATGGGGTCGGGAATGATGGGGTCGGTGGACTCCGTGGTCTCCTCTTTTAAACAGGAAGTGCAAATCAACATTACGAGAAGGGAAAGACCTAAAATCGTAAAAATGTGTGTAGTGTTGGTGTAAGCAAACATGAGTATTATTTTTTTACTGATATTGTAACTGCTGCTGTCCGGGATTCTGTGTTTTACTTGTCCGGGTTAACTCTGTAAGGCTATCAGCAAAAACAGTTCCGAATAGTTTACAACCCGCTGAGTTTTGTGCCATTTTCTTAAAAAAAGTCCCTGTGAACCGCATATTGTCAAAAACTTTTCCTCAAGCCGGTGGAAATGTGCAATCCCCTCGTCGTTTTTTTCAGCGGGTGGTCTTCATTTAACCGATTGCCCAAACTGAAATTTCCGTCTTTTACGAGAAATACTTCCCACTCATCCGCAATGGCATAGGCCAAAGATACGCCGATTTTCCATTCTGATAAAAGTCTGTTGGAGTAATCGCTTTTATCCATTCGTTTGTAGTCTCCCTCCGCATCGGGTACCCAACCCTCGTGATCTTGCCATACGCTTAGGCGGGCACCTACATTCAAACCGATGGACCAATTGTCCAGAGGAATGCGGTAGGCCAGGCTTATGGGGATGTTCAGCATTTCATGTGTATTGGCTGCTACATGACTGTTCTGAAGGATGACAGGGGCCAAAACGCTGTCGCCTACCCAGACCCGATCGCCATTTTCCTCATCGTAATAGTAGGCGTGCTCGTTGTAGCCCATTTTGAAATCAATGGAAGAGGTGTGGTGTTCAAACTTGTCAACCACTCGCCTGTATTCCAAACCCGTTGAAATGCTCCAGTTGTCGCCCAGCATTACGCCTGCATTGACTCCTGCTGACATGGAGTAAAATGGACGAATGGATTCTTTCCACTTGCGCTCCAGGTGGCGGTGATCTTCCGATTTAGCTTCAATCTGCGTTTGCTTCAAAATGAAGCTCTTGTATAGTTCTCCAAACCAGGAGATCTTGTTTTTTTCTTTATCCTCTTTTTCAATGTTTAGGTCTGTTCTGAAGTCAGAAAAGTGGCCGCCTCTATCAAGGTAAGGGAGGTTAAAAAGAGGTTCAACAGCCTCAGTTCTTTTCTCGTCGCGGGAGGTGGCCGTGGCGATCGAAGGTAAGTCGCCATTTATGGTGAGGATGGAATAAGCGTTGGGACCGGAAGGGGTAAAAGTGTCTTCAGCTTTATGAGTCATGTCGCCGGAGAGCCTTTTTTTCTGAAAAATCGCTTCGCTCATCATGCCGGCGGGGGACTGCAAAAAATCCTGCGCAATCTCCCTGTTGGGATCGTCGGCTTCTGCTGTATTTTCTGTGGAAATAGATTCCTTTGTCCCGGACTTTTGAGGAGAAAATCGATCGGCCATTTCATTATTCTCGGGAATTTTTGCTTCGGCCATTGATTCTTCGCTCACGACCTCTTTGTCCTGAGCGTAATCGGAAATCTGGGTGTAGAGGGCTTTGATGACGGTAGAGGTGGCGGAATCCCTGGTTTGAAAAATACCCCCTGCGACGAGGAGAAACAAAAAGAGCCCCACAGCAGCCCAAATCCTGTTGAACTGCTTTCTCCTCTGGTAGGAAATGGCGGCCCACATCTGTTTTCTTTCTTCCGGAGAGAGCGGGAGGTCGAAGTACCCGGTCTCTCTTTGAAAACGTTCATCTAAGGGGTTTTTGTTACTATCCATTAAAGGTAAATCTTAAAAAAATCAACAGCAGATCGTCGGCCTGCTTAAGAAAAAGTCGCGGAAGCCTATCAGTAAAGTAAAAACTCCAATTGACCGCAATTCATTCATTAAAGACCCTGTTTTTTTGAATGGGCTGAATTTGTAAATGCGAAGGTAAGAAAAATGAGGGAATTTTTCCGGAGATACTCCCGCTACTGAGGGAAAGGCCAAAATTTATCCTTATTGGATGACTCATGCATCAGTGGGCTTCCAGCCAATTTTCCCCTTTTCCAATATCGACTTTAATGGGGACCGTCAAATTGGGCAGCGCGTTTTTCATTTTTTCCCTTATGGCCTTTTCCAGTGGCTCCAACTCCGATTTCACAGCATCAAAAACCAACTCATCGTGCACCTGCATGATGATGGTAGATTGAAGATTTTCCTTGCGGATGAATTCGTGCACATCAATCATGGCTTTTTTGATCATATCTGCCGCTGTTCCCTGAACGGGGGTGTTGATGGCCATTCGCTCAGCCTGACTGCGCATCATGCCGTTGCGCGATTTGATATCACGGAGGAAGCGCCTCCTTTTCATCAGCGTGGAAACATACCCGTTTTCTCTGGCGTACTCGACGATTTCATCCATGTATTTTTTCAGACCGCTGTACTGTTTGAAGTATTGATCGATGAGTGCTCCGGCTTCTTTTCGGGAGATATTGAGTTGTCTGGATAAGTTGGTGGAACCCGCGCCGTAAATGATGGAAAAATTGACGGTTTTGGCATTGCGCCTCTGGTCGTCCGTTACTTTTTCATAAGGCACATCGTACACTCTGGCTGCGGTGGCCCGGTGGATATCCTGATCGTTGAGAAAAGCCTCTAACATGGCTTCGTCTTTGCTGATTTCAGCGATTAAGCGAAGCTCGATTTGGGAGTAATCGGCCGCTAAAATTACCCGGTCTTTGTCCCCCGGGACAAAGGCTTCTCTGACCCGCCTTCCCTCCGGAGTGCGAATGGGAATATTTTGCAAATTGGGGTTGTTGGAACTGAGTCGGCCGGTGGCGGTCAGCGCCTGATTAAACGAAGAGTGAATCCTACCCGTCTTCGCATTGATCAAATTGGGCAAGGCGTCCACATAAGTGGATTTGAGTTTGGACAGGCCGCGGTAGTCAAGAATTTTTCGGGCGATATCGTAGTCCTTACTCAGTTCACTCAGCTTTTCCTCGTTGGTAGAGTACTGTCCCGATTTGGTTTTTCTCCATTTGTAGGGAATTTCCAGTTTGTCGAAAAGCACTTCACCCACCTGCTTGGGGGAGGCAATGTTGAATTCTACACCTGCCTCCTCGTGTATTTTTTTGGCCATGGCGTCGATCTTTTCGCCCAGTTCTTCCGAATATTTTCTGAGGTACTCCCGATCGACTTTCACTCCTGTGGCTTCCATCTGAACAATGGCATCAATGAGGGGCTCTTCGATTTTGTTGTAGAGCTCCATCAGTCCCTCTTTTTCCAGTTCGGGTTCCAGGTGATTTTTCAACTGCAGGGTGATGTCGGCATCTTCACAGGCGTAGACCAGCACTTTGTCTACCGCTACCGAGCGCATGCTCCTCTGGTTTTTCCCTTTTTTTCCGATGAGCGATTCAATGGAAATGGTTTTGTACTTGAGGTAAGTTTCCGCCAGGTAATCCATGTTGTGGCGGTGTTCGGGTTCGAGCAGGTAGTGCATAATCATGGTGTCGAAAAAAAATCCCGCCACTTTTATGTCGTACTTCCGCAACACCAGGGCGTCGTATTTTATGTTTTGAGCGGTTTTGGAAATGTTGGGATTTTCAAGAACCTCCTTAAACTGAACGACAATTTTATCTGCCTTCTCTCGCTCCCGGGGGACGGGCACGTAAAAGGCCACGTTTTTTTCGGTGGAAAAGGAGAGGCCGACCAGCTCAGCTTCGTGGGCATTCAGACTGGTGGTTTCGGTGTCAAAGGCAAAATTGTCGGATTGACTGAGGTGATCGACCAGTGCTTTTATTTGCGTTTCGCTTTCGGCGAGTTGGTACCGATGATTTACATCCGTTATGGTATTTTCGGCGACTGAGTGGGCTTTAATTTCCGGACTCAGCTGGTCTTTTACGTTTTTTGAGGGCGTTTCAAAAAGATTGCCCTGAGTGTATCCCGAATTATTGTCTTCTTCTTTTTCTCCCAGGATTTCCTGTGCCATCCTCCTGAACTCCAATTCTTTAAATATTTTGGCGAGTTCTTCTTTATTGGGTGGCTCAATTTTTACATCTTCGGCATCAAAATCAATGGGAACATCGGTGGAGATGGTCGCCAGTTTTTTAGACAAAATGGCCTGATCGGCATATTCAATGACGTTTTCTTTCTGCTTGCCCTTGAGCTGATCGGTATTTTCGAGCAAACCCTCCAGGCTGTCGAACTTTTGGAGGAGTTTAACGGCTGTTTTGGGACCGATACCCGGGATACCCGGTATGTTGTCAACGCTGTCCCCCTGTAATCCCAGTACATCAATGACCTGATCGACTCGCTCAATTTGCCATTTTTCCAGTACTTCCTTTTCTCCCAGAATTTCTACACCATTGCCCTTTCTCGATGGTTTGTACATAAATACTTTATCGGAAACCAGCTGTGCAAAGTCCTTGTCAGGGGTGACCATGTAGACCTCAAAACCCTCTTTCTCCGCTTTTTTTGCGATGGTACCGATTACATCGTCAGCCTCGTAATTTTCCATTTGGATGACGGGGATGTTAAATCCCTTTACGATGTCGTATACATAGGGGAACGCCAGGGAAATATCCTCCGGTTGAGCTTCCCGGTTGGCTTTGTACTCCGGGTACATTTCATTCCTGAAAGTGGGCCCCTTCAGGTCAAAAGACACGGCGATGTGCGTGGGATCCGCATTTTGTAAAATATCCCAGAGAGTGCGCACAAAACCGGTAATGGCTGAAGTGTTCAACCCTTTGGAATTGATGAGCGGCCGCGCAATAAATGCAAAATGTGCCCTGTAAATCAAAGCGTTGCCGTCCAGTAAAAACAATCTCTTATCTGCCATTTTTGTGGTATTTGTCGTGCAAAAGCAAATATAAGAGTTTTTGGCGGGGGACTTTTAATGGGAGGGGGTTTTATCCCCTTTTATCGTTGCCTTCGAGGGCCTCAGGCAACGGGCTTGAGGAGATTTTTTCTTTGCTGTCTTCTTGATCCTTCGATAATCCGGTGGCTGAGGCACTCGAAGCCGCAGGATTATTTTGGTTTCTTTGCTGTGATCAAGTGCTTTTTTTATCGTTGCCTTCGAGAGCCTCAGGCAACGGGCTTGTGGAGATTTTTTCTTTGCTGTCTTCTTGATCCTTTGATAATCCGGCGGCTGAGGCACTCGAAGCCGCCGGGAATTTATCCCTGTAAGCCATTGCCAGTTCCGGCAACTTTTCGATTTCACCCTTGATCAAAGCTTCTTTCTTTTCCCGACGCCACCCTTGGATTTGTTTTTCACGATAATATGCATAATCTAGTCGCGGGTATTTTTCCAAATAGACCAGTTTTACTGGCAGTCGTTTTTTGGTGTGATTTGTAGCAATACCATCGTAGTGTTGTTGCAATCTCATATTCAGGTCATTGGTGCTACCTGTATAATAGCTACCATCCGCACATTCAAGTATGTACAAATAGCCGTCCATTGCTTGGTTAATGTTTGTTTTTTAGTTGTTTAATTTGACCAATGACTTCCTTTATGACAGGAATTACCATCCATTGCATATCGGCGAACAGTAGCAAATATAAGAGTTTTTGGCGGGGGACTTTTAATGGGAGGGGGTTTTGAGGCGTACTTTTACCTAATTTTTAATTTTACCTGGATGTTGATCTGATTATTTTTTCAGAAAAAAATCCAGGTCCGGAATGGGTTCCCTGTTATTCGATTGTTTCAGGTACACCTTTTTTGCAAAAGGGGCCTGTTTTATGTAAAATCGGTGGTTTGTTAATAATTGTTTGAGTTTTTCCTTCACTGAAAAGCTGCTGAAGTTCTGGAAATTTCACTTTTTTCCAACGACTGCTTAGTATTCCAAAATGCTTGATACGCCGTATGACCTTTGGATAAAATGTGCAATAAAAACCTTTTGATAAAGTCTTTGCTGCTGGTCAATAGGGTCCGGTGTATCCAAAAGTCGCATACAAACTACCCATTTTCAAAATTTCTCTTATTTTTAGCCTGAATTTTCGGAGTGGACCCAGAAATAGAATAAATTCAAAGAGCTGACAAATCAAGCCAAAAAGCATCTTCACTTTTTTATTTAAACCATATCAATACAGTAAAACTAAATTCCTTTAACCATGCGAAACTTATTGACCTTTCTGGCACTATTATCAATGCTAACTACTGCAGCAGAGGCGCAAATTAATGTTGGTTCAGAACGTCAGACCAAATTTGTGGCTGGAGATTTTGAATCCCAAAATATTGATGCGCTCCGCGAGGCCGAGACTCTATTTATCATGAGGCCTGGAGATGAGGATAAAATTGAGGAGTGGCAGGCTATGCTAGATGAAGTTTGGACTTATAATAAAATTACAGCAATCAAAAGAGGAGACCTTTCTAACCAAAGGGAAGGAGCTGATGGCGTTAGATATGCTTTTTTAGGTTTGGAAGGACATGCCACAACGGTAAGAACGAAAACCACTTCGTTCATCACGGCACACTACTATTTACATCTGAGTATGGCTGGAGATAAAATTCCATATACAAATAGACAACTCAGGCAATTTGAAAGACGAGGCGAAACGCCCGAACCAAAATACGAAATTCTGAGCTTTGCGAGAATTGCTGTTTATCCCGATGGGGCACTTGCGCAGTTAGCAAATGAATTTCGAAACAGTTTTAGCCTTACCGATGATCAGAAGAATGATCATATGGATTATGTATATAATGAGGCCAATTTTTACAACTGGGAAATGGGCTTCTTGAAGAACTCCTTGCAAGAGGTAAATCGAGTATTGAATAATGGTGAAACCAGATGGATTTATAGTGAAACATCAGACGAATCTCAACTGAGAACTCTACGCCGGAAAACCTTATACGTGCCGGATTACCTACTCATCCAATTCAATAAGTTTAATGGTAATGAAGATAAAAGACATGATGAAAAGAGACTCTTTAGAAACTATAAATACCATTATGAGTTGATTGACGCAAGTGAGCTTAGTGTAAAAATCTTAGAAGCAGAAGAACCTTTCTACTACTTTAACTATGTCAGAAGCACCACCGATGCTTTTTATACTATTACTAATGCGCAAACAGGAGAAATAATTTACAGCAAATACCATCCTGGTTCTTATAATATAAGGCCCAGAAATATTAGACATCTCAACCGGACCATCGAAAATGCAAATTAGGTATTGGTTGTCAAATTAAAACCAGATAAGTCCAGATGGAATGCGCAATTGCTGATCATGCACATTGTTGTTTTATGGAATTGATTTTTCCTACTGAATTAGCCTATTGGGAAAAGATTTTCGGAGTGGACTCATTTTATTATTCAAGAAAGAGTAATTGAAATCAGGTTAACAGTAGCGCCCAAACATATTTGAATGCCCGACCTCCGTTCTGTTTAGTGCTTCCTATATCGGGTTTTTTAAAATAGTTAAAATGGTAATTAACGGTAATATACGTAACTAACGGTACACATACGGATAAACCTACACCACACTGGACGACAATTACTTACACCAATCTATTTTAATACATTCCCCTCATGCGGGTTAAGGTATAGCCAGACCACTCCCGCGGAAAACCACAGGGATTTGTCTCTCGCGCACCATATCTTTCCATTAAAGTTTTAAAAGCATCCGGATTTAGAAGGAAATGTTTAGTTTCGGGAATGAGATATCAGGACTTTCCTATTAGGGGTTCTGACATAGGTGATTTATACCCATGTTTGAGGGGGGAGTTGCGTATATGCAATTATGCATCATTAAAAAAACATGGAAGACTCAATATTTAGATTATCAGAAGAGGAAGAAAAGGAGCTTTTTGAGAAAGATCATATAGTTTTTGACTCATCAGCTTTTTTGAGTTTCTATGGATATAACTTGGTCAAGAAAACTACGAAAAAATAAGAGGAGGCTTTCCTCTAGCAAACGAACATGGGAAAAGAGGGTTAAGTCAAAGATATGATAATATGCTTGATTTTTTAGCTTATCTAGAAAACAGAGAAAAAGAAGAATTATCGGATTCAAGTATAATTTCGGAGATTAAGATGAATGGGTTAGATTGGGATTTAAAAAGAGTGAAGCGAAAAGTTGATCAACTCCGCACAACAAGGGCTAGCCGAAATTTAGTAAAAGACATATGAAGGAGCCACCATTTAGATTTTCAACAAAGAAAGCACTGGATGAATTGGAAGTTGAGCTTAATCTCAAAGAAAAAAATCCATACCGGGAATCAATGGCTGGTAAATCATATACACCAGGAAACCCTTATGACATACAAGAGTATCTTGATTATTACGAAAAACTGAACGATGATGATAAAAAATTTACTCTAATGGAAATGATTTTAGATTCGCTTCCAGCCCAACCAAATGAATTTGATTTTTTAAATATTGGCAAAAGAGCAAGTCAATATTAATTGAGGACTATTTTATTCATGAATTTACAATAAATTATTGGAAAGATATGACTAAGGAGAATTTTGTAAGAAGCGATATTATGACTCCGAAAATTCAAGATTTGATAGCTCAAATGATTCCTGATTTTAAAAAGTATGAATAAGAAAACTCTTAAACAAAGAAGAGAAAACGAACGGCTAACAATGTGCATATGCAAGCTCTCCGCTGAAGCTACGAGCCAGCACATGCACCATCGGTTGGCAGCTCACCTCCCCCCCTATGATTTCCACCGCGGCCAAAGCTCCCACCTGGTTTTGCTTATT
>SL_3KL_010_SEDDRAFT_10003429_pt1 | contig 14375 bp, 4 predicted proteins | sample SodLakKL_010_SED_2_FD_10381 | JGI IMG/M metagenome (IMG submission 10381)
GCCTGGGATCCGTGCGCGTCATCTTGCGCTACAGTGATGGTTCCCGGGAGGACATGGATTTTGACATGTGCGAGACCCTTGGGTGGTGAGGTGCATTCCATGCGGGATAGGGCATGGTTTCTTAAACCATTTCATCAGGCATAAATCCAGAAAGATGCTATCAGCAGGAAAATTTCTGGTGATAGTGGATACGCTGTGTCAGCAATCATCATGTCATAAACTACGATACGTCAGGTTGTTTCTTTCCAGGCAAGTGAGGCGGATCGAATGATGTCGGTTTATGACTTATTAATGATTTGTTAATGTGAGGTCGTTTTTCGTTATACGCCAATAACTTGAGAAATTGTCGCAAGGCGCGGCGAATAAAAAGTCTCTAATCTTATAGAAAGTCTCAAATTACCTGTTGTCAGTTTTAGGTATGATGCCTACTTTGTAGCTACGACTAATCAATGAACATGCTGTCAGGAACCAAACGGGAAAATTATGACGAATAATTACGGTTATGGGCGTACATGCCTCGCAAAATTATTTTTACTGTTTATTGTCTTAACCGGGTTTGCAAACCTGTCCATTGCCCAGTATTTGGTGGATTTTGAAGCAGAGGGAGGGACAAAATCCGCTTATGCCAGTGGTACGGTTACGCTGTCAGGCCTTGAGTGGGACATGACCCAGGCGCTGATCGGAGACTTGGATGCTGACTGGAAAAACGGAGAATGGTCTGCCAGATTCAGGGGATACGAAGTATCATCCATGACCATGCTGGAAGACAAGTCCAATGGCCTTGGAACCCTGTCTTTTCAATACCGAAGATACGGTACTGACACGCAAGTTGACTGGAAAGTTGAGTACAGCACGGATGCCGGCGAAAACTGGATTCAGGTCGGTGATGACTTCACGGCCCCTGCATCAGATGATGTGCAAACCTATTCTGAAGAGGTCAACGTGGAGGGGGATGTCAGGATCAGGATCATTAGAGCAACCCTTGATGCGAATACCAATAATCGAAGATTAAATATCGATGACATCCTGTTGACTGATTATGTTCCTGGGGTTGCCTTGTTGTCTGCCATTCCATCCAGCATTTCAGATTTGAATTATCAGGAAGGTGACGGCCCTTCACTTTCCAAGTCGTTTACGCTTTCAGGCTCCAGTCTGGATGGTTCTGATGTCACCATTTCGGCCCCCGAACACTTCGAAGTCTCTGACTCTGAAACAGGCACTTATGGAGAGGATGTAACATTGACGGAGTACGACGGAACAGAGACGACGATTTGGGTCCGTTTACTGGATGGGCTTTCACCAGACACTTATTCCGGAGATGTTTCCATAACAGGAGGGGGCTACGACGGTTCGATTTCCGTATCTGTAAACGGTGAAGTCATTCCCGCACCGACCCCCCCCGCAGTACTTACACTGGATGGCTTCCAGGAAGGTTTTGACGGTTTCCTGGGTACCGGTTTTTCACCGGCCCCCGATCCCGGACAGCTTAATTCCGGAAACTGGCGGATTACCGGTATGTCCGACGGTGATGGCTCCTTTGATGGAACATACGATACCGGAGATTTTGCAAGGGGCAGCTCTACTGGCGGTGTCACGACTGGTGGAACCTATGCATTCGATGTCGGTGGCGGTGTAACTATTTTGGGTGTACAGCCAGGAGGCAGTGACTTTACCCCCGGTACCATCACATTGCGTTTGGAAAACGATTCGGGACGCATGATCAATTTCCTTGATTTTTCATACGATATCTATGTCTTGAACGATCAAGACAGGGCCAATTCATTCAATTTTGCATGGTCGATGGATGATGTAGCATACACCAGTGTTCCTGAACTTGATTTCATTACACCGGAGGTACAGGATGACACTCCAGAGTGGGTGAAAACAGAAAGGAGTACGCGATTGGGTAACCTGAATCTTGCCGATGGTGACTTTATTTATTTGCAATGGCAAAGCGATGACGTTAGTGGGGGTGGATCGCGTGACGAATTTGGACTTACGAATGTCTCGGTTGAAATAATTGATGCAGTCGAAATCGCCGGAAATGCAGGCTGGCGGATGCTCTCCATTCCGGTTTCGGGCGCGACCGTAGCCGATCTGGCAGCCCAGAACCAGGTTCAGGGTATCGCAGGCATTGCAGACTTCTATGGCGAAGATGCCCCGGAAGGCATTGAAAGCGATGATCCCAATATTTTCACCTCTTACGAAACCGGTTGGAACGCACCGGACAACGTCACGGACGTGCTGGAAAACGGCAAGGGCCTCCTTTGGTATTTCTACAATAACGATCAAGGGGTCAGCACACCGCTGCCGTTCACGCTCACGGCAACCGGCGAAAGTCCGGACAGCGATGTGACCACCTCCCTCCACACCAGCACCGAAACAGTTGATGACGGTGAGGGTGGCACGGTCAGCGTAGCCTTCAACCTGCTCGGAAACCCGTTCGCGGCAGATCTCGACATCACAAATATCTCCGCCTGGGTGGATGGCGGTTCTCTGAACAGTTCCATCGTCCAGGTATGGAAGAACGACGAAGCCGGATGGCAGGAGGGGTTCGGACACCAGGGCGAATGGGTCCTGGTCGGCGGCGGCAACAACGATAACAAAGTGGCCGCATGGCAAGGCTTCATGGTGGAGAACAGCGATGCGACTTCCATCGAGTTTCCGGCCAGCGCCCGGACCGACGGCGCCACCTTCCTGAAGGAGCAGAAACTTGTTCAAAAACGGCTGGTATTTACACTGGAGGGCGAAAATACCGAAGCCGGACTCCGGACCCGCGATGCGGCCAACCTTGTGTTTGACGAACGTGCCGAAGAGGGCTGGGACCTTCTGGATGCCACCCAGCTCACCCCGCTCGCCGGCAATTATGCCACGCTGAGTTTCGTGGGCGATGTCAACGGCCAGCAAGTGCTGAAAGTTCAGGAATCGCGTCCGGCCGCATTGGAAGGACGTTTCGAGATCCCCATGGCTTTCAACGCATACAACATGAACGGCGACTTTACCATCCGTTGGGACGGTCTGCCTGACCTGCCATCGGAATGGCAGCTCACGCTGAAGGATCTTCACACCGGACAGAGCGTGAATCTGCGCGAAGCGGCGGACTATACTTTCGGTTACGAAAACACAGAGAATGTCCAGCCGAAAAAATCCACAGGCAGCGATGACGGATTGTATCAGATCACCCCGCTGGTATTGTCGGATGAGGATAGTGAAGACGATGACGCACGTTTCATTTTCACTGTGGACAGCGAACCGTTATCCTCCGAAATACCCGGCGATGTGCCCATTGAGCTTGAGCTGGCGCAGAACTACCCGAACCCGTTCAACCCGTCCACCGTCATCCGGTACACCGTGCCCGAACAGGCGCACATCCGGCTGACCATCTACGATATGCTGGGCCGGGAAATTTCCGTGCTGGTGAACGAGCAGCAAGGCCCGGGCAGCTATGACGTGACCTGGGATGGAACGGATTTCACAAGCGGAATGTACTTATATCGACTGGAGGCCGGCAGCAAGTCCATGACACGCCGCATGACCCTTATCAAATAATACCGAACCGAACCCGCGGAGCCGGCGGCACAACACCGCCGGCCGTCCGCCGTTGCCACGAACACCGGCACACACTCACAGTTTTTTAATCCAAAAGAAACAGATTATGAAAACATCGAAATCACTTTTTGCTTCTCTCTTTGTCGCGGCTGCCGTCTTGGTGCTTGCACCAGTGGCTGATGTTGCGGTCGCGCTGGCCCAGGTCCCGCCGCCGCCTGCTCTTCCTGGCGCTCCGGACCAGTCCCCGCTCTGGGGTGCCGGCATCGCTGCGATCGCCGCACTGATATTCGGCATCTGGCGGCTGCGTTCCAACAGAAAGTAAGCCAGAACGAAATTCCCAATCTTCGCTCACATCTTCCAAAAGCCGCCGGTGAATCGCACACCCGACGGCTTTTTTTATAAAACTATTGTCATCGCAAGACGGCCTCTCTTTCACCCATTTTCACGGCAAGTACCTATCAAAAATTTCCATTTGTGGATTTTACATTTATTTACTATCGTTGATAGTTTTTAAATATCAGTCTGTCTGCGGATCATATACAATTTAAATCGCCTGACAAGCCTGGCAGACTGACATTACCTCATGTGCGCAGTACAAACAAGCTCTTGTAATTTTTGACAAATGAAGAACTATCTCCCTGCCCGGGCACTGCTGCTTGTGATGGGCACGGCCCTCATGGCACAGACCATGGCTGCACCGCTGCCCGTGACGCCTGCCGGAAACGGCTCCTCAGCCAACCCCTACGAAATCACCTCCATTGAAAACCTGTTGTGGATGGCCACGGAGATCGGCAGCCACAATGACTTTTTCGACACCTACTTTATTCAGGTCAATGATATCGACGCCTCCGGCACGGCCAACTGGTTTGACGGAGCAGGATTTCTGCCCATCGGCGGAGCGACATCCCCCGGCGACCCGAACGTGGGACCTAAATTCAAGGGCTTCTACAACGGTCAGGGCCATGTGATCACCGGCCTGCGCATCAACCGTCCGGAAACCGACAACGTCGGTCTTTTCGGCCATTTCGGCATAGCACAGAGCAACCAGCCCTCGGTAATCAGCAACCTTGGTCTGGTGGATGTGGTTGTTGCCGGCGCGCGGGGAACGGGCACCCTCATCGGCCGCATCACGGGCAACAGGGACACGCTTGTTGAGCGGTGTTTTGCCGTCAACGGAAGCGTGACCGGAGACGGGGCCACCGGCGGTCTCATCGGCTCGCACAACAGCTTCGATCAAAGGCCCCGGCCCCAGACGGAGAATCCCATGACGCGTGAATCGTTTGCTGATATCGATGTCTTTTTTTCCGGAAATGAGACGGCCGGAAAAGATAAATTCGGCGGACTGGCCGGATGTAATCAGAAAGGGGATATCATCAACAGCTTCGCCAGGGGCAATGTGCTCACCGGACCCAATAGCGGTACCTTCCGGGTCGGCGGACTCGCCGGTTGCATTGACAGGCGAGGGGAGGTCCTGAACTCATTTTCAACGGGAAAGGTCTCTGGCGGAGAAGAGGTTGGTGGACTCACTGGAAGTGGAGGAACGGGTGGTGCCGCCGGATTTATCGAGAATTCCTTATGGGATATCGAATCTTCCGGTATGGCCGGCAACTCCGTTGAGGGTGAAGGGGTAGCGGAAGGCAAAACCACCGCCGAAATGCAGCTGGTTTCCACCTTTTTCAATGCCGGATGGGATTTCAAGGATGGCGAAGGCAGCAGCATCTGGAATATCGGGAATGGAAACGGCGATTTCCCGGGCGATGGTCCGGGCGATGGCCGCAATAACGGCTATCCGTACCTGTCATGGCAGTACCCGGCCGATCCGGAGATACGGATCTGGAACGTGGCGGGATCCGGACAGTGGAACACCCCCGCCAACTGGACCGGCAGCAATGTACCTGGTGCGGATGATAACGCCGTGATCCTGAAAGGAACCCGGGCGATTTTGTCCGGCACTGCCGCACAATGCATCCAGCTCACCATAGAGCCGGAAGCAGCACTTACCGTGGAATCGGGAAGCAGCATCCAGCAGGACTGCCAGCCGCTCCTGAAAAGCGGGGCAATGCTCCTCAACAAGACGACCACGCCCCTGAATACGCCCATCCGCTTCGAACGCGTGCTTTCCTCGCCCGATTTTGAACAGGAAGCCGGACACTGGACCGGTCTCGGGACGCCTGTTGCCGGCAGTACATTCGCCGGTCCCGGCGGACTCCTTGAGCCCGTGTGGACCCAGGGCTTTCCCGGCGCAGACGACGAGAGTGTCGCTGCCAGCAATACCAACGTGATCGAGTACCGATACGATGGAAACGGTATCGGGGATATGACCGGCGGCTGGCATCCGCCCGCATCCGGCGATATCACACCGGGACGCGGTTTTTTTGTCTACCTGTTCAAAAACAAGAACCGCGACGATGACAACACGGCCGTGGATTACAAACAGCCGATTGCCGTCACCGGCCTGATGAACTCCTTCTCCGAAAGCACCGGGTCGTTCGCTTTTCCCGACCTTGTGTTCAACGGCGCGGGAGATGGCGATAGCTGGAGCCTGCTGAGCAATCCGTTCGGGGCAGCCCTCGATTGGAGCGCCGGCGACAGCTGGAACAAACAGTCGCTGACCGAGTTCGCTTATATCTACGATCCTGTCGCCAAACAGTATCTGGTCCTCTCGGACGAGGAAATCCTTGATCCGGAACTGAACGGAAATCTTGTGCCGGGCGAGCCCGTCATTGCCCCGTTCCAGGCCTTCTGGGTGAAAGCGAACGATGAATCACCATCTCTGAGCGTGGATCCCGATGCACTGACCGCATCCACCACAAATTCGCAGCTTTTCAAAACCGCGCCGGCGTCTGCCAGCCCGCGCGCGCACATCACCCTCCGTTTGGAAGCGGGTGGACTCACCTCCAGCACCGGCTTGCGCTTCGGTGATGCGTTCGATACGGGAATCGACCGGGAACTGCGTCCCGTATTCACAAGTCGCGACGCCTTCTTCCTCAATCCCATGGCCCTTTCTTATGCCTATCTGTACTCGGCCCCGACAAGAAAGGGTTCCGGCGAATCCGCAGTAGAAATGACCACAGAGCAGGCTGGATATGAAACGGCGTCAGACCAGGCTGGATATGAATCGGCGTCAGACCCGGCTGGATATGAAATGGTGCCCACCATGCTGAAGAGCCTTCCGCTGGAATTTGATGGATCGGTGACGCTCCCGCTCGAAGCCGGCGGATTTTTGAACGGACTTCCGATCTCGGGCCCGGCGGCGATCAGCGTGCCGGCGTTTGCCAACATCCCGGACTCATGGTCGGTGACGCTGACCGATCACGAAACAGGTATGGTTACCGACCTGCGTGCAAATGTGCGCTATGCGTTCGAAATGTCGCCGGCGATGGAAAAGCGTGCCGGCCATGGCACTGAAGAGAATCATGCCGGCCATGACACCGCAGGGAAACAAGCCGGCGAAAACACCGCGGGTAAATTTGCCAATCCAGGTCCCGAAGACGGCCTGATGTCCGCCACCATAGCGTCACTGAACACCGGCTCTCCGGTAATGAAATCCGGTGCAGCAGGGAGGGGCATGACCCGGACACAGCAACCCGTCGACGGTGAATCACGATACCGTCAAAAGGGAATCGGAACTGATGAAACGCACGTGCTTGACACGGCCGCCACTCAGCCGCGGTTCACCCTGACCATCAGCCAGGGGACGGAAGTCGGTGACGGTCCGTCGACGCGTATCCCGCCGGATCATCCGCAGAGTGTGGAACTGGCCCAGAACTTCCCCAATCCCTTCAATCCGTCCACGGTCATCGGGTACAGCCTGCCAGAGGAGTCCATGGTTCGGTTAAGCGTGTACGACCTGCTGGGACGGCGCGTGGCCGTGCTTGTTGACCAACGGCAGGAGCCGGGACGCCATCAGGTGAGCTTCGACGGGACATCGATCGGCAGCGGGGTCTATTTCTACCGGCTGGAAACAGGCGGACAGATACTGACGCGCCGTATGACAATGATCAAATAAGGTGCTGCCTGCAACGCTTATCAGCAAAAAAAATCGCAATCAACGATCAGACTATTTGTATTTGTTGCCAAAAATCCCATCTTGTCAAAAATATTCTGAAACATATATCTGAAACATATATCTGAAACACTTATTTGAGGTCAGCAAGCTATTTTAAAATGTGCATTCTCGGTTGGAATAATCGACAGGCGAAATGGATGACATCCATGGTTACACAGCGCATGATAGCAAGAATGGCTTGAACAGGTGGGTATGGCAATGACAGTATATCCAGCAGAAAGTGAACCTAACCCGGATACCGTCGCCGCGGAACTTGCAGCACTTACTCCGATTGCCGAATTTCGCGGTTTGCTGATGTACCATTTTTCCGGGAATGATTTTCCGGCTGCGCTTTCAGAGATCGGCCGGCTGCGCGAAAAGGGGTTTGTGGCCATTGGGGCCGGCACCGGCGTGGAGTGTGACCTGGATGAGTACGACACCGGTGAGAATGCCTACTTTCAGCTTGTCGCCTGGGATCCCGAAGAAAAGGAGATGGTGGCCATCTACCGGTATCAGCCGGGAAGCCGCGGTTACGGCAAAAGCGGCTCCGTTCAAAAGCTGCGCACAGCCGACCTGTTTGATTTTTCCGAGACCTTCCGCGAACAGCTGCTGCCCCATGCGATGGAACTCGGACGCTCAGTGGCCAATCCGACCGCAAAGAAGCACCGCTTCGGTTTCTTTGCCATATGGAAAGGGCTCGGAGCGCTGTTGCGCATATACCCGGAAACCCGCTATTTCTTCGGCACGGTCTCGCTGCACACGCACATGAGCCGCGATGCCGTCCGCTGTATCATCAGCTATCTGCAGAAGCACTATGCGCCACCGGAACCCATGCTCAGGTCCAAAAAAGAGATTGCCTATGATCCGGGAGCGGATGCAACGGCTCCTGGAGCCAAGGGTGCCGAAAAGCCGGACGCGGTTGCGGCGGATGACCCGGATAGCCCGGGTTCCGTGACGCCGAATGGCCCGGATGCAATGGGGCAAGATGTCCCGGACGCGGTAGCTCCCGGTGACCCCGATACGCCCGAGAAGCGCATCAAACGCCTGACTGCTCTCATGGCGCACTACGATGAAACCGTACCCATGATCCTGAAATCCTACATGAGCCTCGCCAAAGGCATCTGGTTTGACGGAGCCGTGATCGACCATCATTTTTCGGACGCGTGCATCATCAGCCTGATCGTGCCGCTGGAAAATATCGACCCCGAATTCCGCAGCAAATTCATGCAGGAATAGGGAATCGGGGTCTTTGCTTTGTGCAGCTCATTTCAGCAGCATGACCTGGCGGGTTTGTGCGACATCTGCAGTTTCCAACCGGACGATATATATTCCGCTGGCCAACCGGGAAGCATCCCACCCAAGTTCGTGGCGACCAGCATCCATTCTGGCCTGCATCAATGTGGCGATGCGGCGCCCAAGGACATCATAAACGCTCACCAGCACTTCCCCCGGCTCGTGCAAGTCAAAGGAAAGGGTGGTGGAAGGATTGAACGGATTGGGGTAGTTCGCATGCAAACGGGTCGTCAGCGGGATGTCGTCCGATGTGCTTCGACCGGCATCCAAAGCGCGATCCTGCCGGAGCAGCTTCCAGTCTTCGGCAACAGGGCGGTCGACCAGGCCCGACGGGGTGGAAAGAGTGACGCGATGCAGGTGTATCACCGGGTCGGTGTGCCAATTCGTGCGCGCCCGGATGGTCAGGATGACAAGCTCGTCGGCATCGACCGGTGCCGCCGGTCCGGCATGCGCCCACGCCGCCGCCCAACTGATGCTGCCCGGGGTTTGTGCAACGCTGCTTTGAGTTTCTGCAACGCCGCCCCGGGTTCCTGCAACGCCCCGGGTTCCTGTAACGCTGTTTTTGGTTTCTGCAACGCTGCCCGGTGATTCTGTGATGTTTCCGGCCAGTACGGTCAAACCATGGANANANACTCCGCCAATTTCGTCCCTGTCGTGGCCTTTCGCCTTTTGATGTTTACTCCCGGCGTATTCTTCCTGAATGACTGCCGGTGCGCGGCCGTGATGGAAACGGATCAGCCGGTCGCGGGTTTGCCACTCTTTCGCCCAGCTGCCGGGAGCAAACGAAACAAGCTCCCAGCCATCCGGCGGCAGCTGATCCAGGGAGAAAAGGGCGCTGATGCCGAGCAGCGGGACCGGCGATTCAGTCTGCAGTACCAGGTGAATTTGCTCATCAGCTGACAACCTGGGAAGCGGTTTGGACAACAGGGGAGATGCGCGCTGCTCATTAGTGCCGTTTGCCAGATGTACGGATGCGTTGCCATGCAGGCCGGCGGAAGCCGTTTTGGCAGCAAGCGTTCCAGTAGAGGCCGTTTGAGCGGCGATTTTCTGCGGACCGGACTCGACGGTCTGCCCGAAATTGCGCCCGACGGCCAGCAAGTCACGGTATCCGACGCGACCGTCACCGTCCGTATCGGCGTGGGCAGCTGCTTCGGGCACCCAACGGACCACCGGCTGCGGCGACCAGTCGATACGTTGCGGAATGCGCTCTGGGCCGGTCGACATCCAGTACAGGGCCAGACTCAGCACATCGGCCTCTGTGACAGCGCCCTCGCCAGTGGTATTGCCCGGCCAGACAAGCATCTCTTCCGTATCAATGGGAACGCCCGTGATCCGGATGTCATCCAGGCGGTTGGTGCCGGTCGGACCGATTTCGTTTCCGGATATTGAGGTATTTCCGATGCGGACCCAGCGCAGCAGAAGTTCCGGGACGTCCCCGGTTTCCTCCGGCAGCGTGACGGTGGTGAGGGTCCAGGACGTGCTGCTCTCGAATTCGCCGCCGGGCACGGGCTGCCAACCGGAGGATTCACCGGATTCGCCAGCCGGATCGCCATTGCCATCTCCGTTGGCGGCCTCTCCGCCGACGTTGTAATAGAGCCGGAAATCACGCGGACCGGTGCCCGAACCGTTCATCTGAAACTGCAGGGTGAGTTCAGCGTACCCGGTCGCGACCAGACGCGCCTGCCAGTATTTGTCGTGCACCACGGAAGCACCATCATTGCTGTTTCCGTTCCCGTTCCCGTCATCAATATCATTACCATTACCATCCCCGCCACCATTGTCGCCGTTTCCGGCATCATCTTCCTCACCGTTGACCTCCTGCTGCCAGTTGTTGGAATTGGGCGCGCGCCCGGACCTGCCGGTAGTCCATCCGCTGAAACGCGCTCCGAACAGGGATACTTCGGCCGGTGCATCGTGCTGAAGATTGGTGAACAGGCCGGTGTCGGCGGTCCATTGCTCGCCGTCGAAGGTCCATTCGGCCACCGTCACACGCGGAGTGGTAACCGTGACCTCCACAGCGGTGTACGACTGGCCGTCCAACAAGCCGCCTCCGTCACTGCCAAAACCGGCGATGAGCTCCGGTTGATCGTCGAGGCGAAAGCGCCCTGCGACCAGCCAGGTCCCGACCGGCTGTTCCGGGGGGAACGGCGCCTCAAACCGTAATTGTCCGCCGGACGTGCCGGTGTAGTTCAGCGGGACGATCCGGTCGATCGTCGAAGGATCAGGAAATGCCGCAGGATCGGGAGACGGCGCGGAACCGTCCCACAAGCCGGCATCGATGATGACCATTTCGGCCGAGAAGCGTTCCGGATCGGACAGGTCATCGGCGGAGACACCGGATGCAGCAACGCGGAAATTGAACTCCAACTCGGATCCGCGCGCGATGGTGACCGGACCGGGCCCGGTGATGCCTGCATCGGACAGATAGGGCGGAATATCGATACCGGTGGCTGCCGGAAGCGGCGCGGGCAGGGGAGACCCATCGCTGTCAGTGAACTCGAGGTACTCCACGGAAAACGTGGCCGCTCCTGCCGGTGCCCCGTCGCGGATCACAAAATCCATATAGAGGATGTCGCCGTCGGACGGACGCTCCCCGGCGGTGCTGCTGACCGAAACGCCCAGGCGTCCGTTCGGCAGATGCCGGGCAATCGTGACCGCGTTTCCGTCAAACACCGGTCCGGCTCTTTCCTGCAGGAAGGTGAGCCGTGCGGAGTCGTAGTGCAGTTCCAGTCCGGCATACTGTACTTCCGGCAGATCCGAGGCCTGCAGCACCAGTTCACAGGTCGCCCCCGGCAGCAGGAGGGATGTGTCGCAATGCACTGCAAGCGAGGCTGCCGGCGTTTCCTCGTCGGCGATCATATATGAATATGTGAATTCCGGTTTCGCCAGAAGAAGCGCTCCAAGGAGCAAAAAAGCATAGGTAAATCTGTAAATCGATTTCATTTCTTTATGGATTTGGATGTACAAGGTCAGAATGAACTCACATGGCAGGATGCAACCATGCCCCTGTGACTCAACCGGAGCGGCCATGTTCGTTTCATGATCCTTTCCTTGTTTGATGAATAGTGGATGGTTCGTTCCCGCGTGCGCCGCCCGGTCGGGCCGGGTCGATGCTGCGGGATACTCATAAGAGCATCCGGGCAAGCCATCCTTTCAAATAATGTGATGCCACTTTGTGCTCTTTGCCAGTCTCCCTGTACCATACCGAAGAGTTCAAGGGCATCTGGAATAAAAAAAACCGATGAAAGCTGCCCGTTGCAGGCAAGCATCCATCGGTTTGTGTCATGGTCTTTCCGGCCGGGCGTTGTCCCGGAAGTTACTTCACGAGCGTCATTTTGCGCGTCAGTGTCTGTCCGGCCGACTCAAGCCGGTACAGGTAGACGCCGCTGGACAGTGCCGAGGCGTCGAAGCTGACCTGGTAGCTGCCCGGCTCGCGGTTCTGATCCACCAGCACGCCGACCTGGCGGCCAAGCATGTCGTATACGGTCAGTGTGACATGGGCCTGCTCGGGCAAGGCATAAGAGATCACCGTGGCCGGGTTGAACGGGTTGGGGTAGTTCTGGGCCAGTTCCAGTCGGTCCGGCAAGTCGGTTGTCGGCCCGGTGCTGACCAGGGCGCTGGTGGTGATCACAAAGCGCGGCTCTTCGGAAACCGCCGCCTTGAGCGGTCCGTTGGCAATCAGTTCAAAGGGATTGCGGACCGCCTTCTGCAGGGGCTGGTCCAGCTCGAACTCATAGGCCATGCCCTCACCGAGTGCAACAGCAAAGTCGTTCCAGCGGTCCACCAGATAGAGCGTCTGGTCAAAGGAGATTTCCCAGTCGGTGACCGACAGGCTGAAGGTGCCGCCGCGGGTGGCCTCCACATGCAGCGGAAGCTCGAAATCCGCGCCCGGCTCGGGCAAGACGCTTATGTCGAACAGCTCGCCGGCTTTATTTACGGCCAGCATGGCGTAGTCCGTGGACAGAGGCATGAGCTGCCAGGCGTCGCCGTACGTTTTTTCAAAAGCGCCGTTGTCGCGGAAGCTCATCCACGCCGAGTTGCGCAAGCCCTGACCGGAAAGCTCAAGGCGCACAACCTGGCGAGTGGCCTGCTTGCCCATGAAAGTGCCGCCCTGGGTGCGCGCTGCGACGTTGAAGGTCACGCCGGCATCGCCGCCTGCATCGTTCTGCACGAAAAAGCCCTGAAACGCGGCGATAATACCGCCCGACAAATCACCCGTACCGGCCCCTTCGGAAAAGCTCTGCCAGCTTCCGGCGCCGGGATCTTCTTCACCCGGGTTGACAGTGCCGCTGCCGTCGTTGGGATCCCAGACATAAACAACGTCGCTTAGATTGGTTTTTTCCAGCTCCGTGAAATCCACCGGCACGGCAAAGGGATTGCCCAAAAGCAACCATCCACCCGCATTTTCATTCACATCCACACTGGTGCCCGCGGGAAACTCTTCTCCCGCAACGCTCAGTGTTTTGGGAAAGCTGCCGTCCACGCCGGGCTCATCATCCTTGAATACATAGACCAGCAACCCGGTTCCGGGTGCAATATTTCCCGTGAGGTCGGTGAGGGCCTGCCAGCCGGAAGCATCCCCGCCGGAGCCGGCATGGTCCCAGACAAAGACATTGGGATCGCCGCCGGTGGTATTTCCGCCGCTCTCCTCCGAATCCAGTCCCTGCGTCCAGACCGGATCCAGGAATTCCCCGAACGTAGTTGCAGCCGGAACGGAAAGGAGGCGAAAGCCTTCGTTGCCATGGAGTTCACGAGTGAACAGGGGTGTTTCAAGAACGGTCATGGAAACCGGGATGACCACCTCCCGGCTGCCGCCGGTGTCGTTGGATGTTATTATCAGCTGTGTGTCGTACGTGCCCGGCTCCAGGCCGTCCGTATCGTAATCGAATGTGATGTTCTGATGCCCGCCTTCGGCAACCGCACCGGAGAGCGGGTGTATTGCCAGCCAGTCAGCGGTTTCGTCGTGGATGCGAGCCTGCCAGAAGAGCGTGCCGGTACCGGTATTGCTTATCTGGAAAGGGTCGCTTGAGGTGCTTCCGGATGCGAGTGTTGCCTCAACGCCAGTAGCAGGCAGGGCAATGAGCGGCAGCACATCCCCCGGATCCGCCAGGACAGCGTCATCAACCTGAATGCGCGGTTTTACCAGTCCGCTTTCGTTGCGATGGTCGGCAACCGGCACCCCGGTGGAGATCAGGCGCTGCAATACCTCGTCGACCGTGGCATCCGGCCAGGCCTGGCGGACCAGCGCCCAGGCGCCGGCTACATGGGGAGCGGCCATGGAGGTGCCGGACATTATCCCGTAGCCTCCACCTGCCACAGACGATGCAATCCACTGACCCGGAGCCAGAAGATCGAGAATGATGGCGTTGTTGCTGAACTCCGCGAGCTGGTCGGGAGGCGTCTCATTCTGAAGGATTCGCGTGGCGCCCACAGAAATGGCGGATGAGATGCAGGACGGAAAACCGATTCCACCGGTTTTGCCACT
>SL_3KL_010_SEDDRAFT_10003430_pt1 | contig 14374 bp, 7 predicted proteins | sample SodLakKL_010_SED_2_FD_10381 | JGI IMG/M metagenome (IMG submission 10381)
GAGCTCGGATTGAGAGAGCCTATCTCCTTTGATGCGCGTATCATACCGGTATCCCATGATATCGCCGGTGATTACCTCATCTGGCGTCAGAAGGAGGCGTGGAGAAACCATAATAACGCTTACTGCCAGTGGGCACTCGGAGAAGACGGATACTCCCCGACAGAGGTTCAGGAGAAACTCCACAAGATGAATACACCGGCGATGCATGAGATGATGTATTCGCGGGGAATAAATCTTGCAGAGACACCTGCATGGCAGAGGCGCGGAGTCATCGTCTGCAGAAGAGAAGAAGAGTGTCAGGGGTATAATCCGGTAACCAAAGAAGAGACGATGACGACACGATCACGGATTGTCCCGGATAGAAATCCTCCGATCTTCCATACAGAAGAGGGGAGGAAGTACCTCTCTTCACTCCTTATCTGAGGGAACGAGGGCTATCCAGACAGGGATCCCTTCTATATCCCATTCTGTAGCAAGACCGATGGTTGCAGGATCCTCACTCTTCTCCTGAGGAAAGAGGAGTGATGATGCCCGGATCTCTCCGGCAATCCAGTCCTGTGATCCTTCAAGGAGGCCAAGAATCCGCGGCTCTTTGATGACGATCGTCGCCCTGATAGTATCATCAACGGCGAGATCCATCTGTTTGCGCATCTCCTGAACACGCCGGATCACCTCACGTGCATACCCTTCAGCCTCGAGATCATCGGTGAGGGTGACATCGATATAGACGGTCGCATCGGGCATCTGGGCTGAAAATACATTTTCAGGGAGCTTTTCACTGAAGGCAACATGATCCAGGGTTATCATAACGTCGCGATCTCCGATTGGGATCATAGCAGAGCCTTCTCTGAGAATTTGCGCACGAAGTGCGGTTCCATCCGCCCCTTCAATAGCGCGTTTCAGAAGCGGGCCATCTTTCCCAAATTCCGGGCCAATCTTCTTCATCTGTGGCTCAGCGGTCCAGAGAATCCTCTCCCATGTTCCGGAGACGACAGAAATATCCCTACTGTTTGCACGTGCCTTGCAGAGAGTGAGAAGGGAATGGATAGATTCCCGCACCTGATCACTCTCTGTTGCGATGACGACCTCGCCAACCGGCCAGCGTAGTTTCCTCTTTCCTGCCTGCCTCGCATTTGCAACGGCATCATCAAAGGACTGGACAACACGCATCGCCCCTTCGATCCCGGAATTGATGAGAGATGTATCCGGTGCCACCCAGTCGAGCATATGGACACTCTCCGGATCCCCGGCAAGCCTAAGATTCCAGTACATCTTCTCGGCAAGATGTGGGATGACAGGGGCGGCAACCAGGACAAGGGATCGCATCACATAGTACATCGTCTCATAGGCCTGCTGCTTGCTCTCAGACTCCTCTTCAAGCCACATCCTCTGCCTGACCAGCTGAACATACCAGCGGGATAGATCATCGACTATGAAGGTCTGGAGACGGCGGGTCGCCCTGTGGATCTGGTACTCATCCATCGCTTCGCTGAATTCAGAGATGAGCGAGTTCATCTTTGATATCAGCCAGCGATCTTCAACGGCACCTGAGGAGGCGATCACAGCGATGGTCGAGGTATCATAGACACCGTCCTTATCAACTGCAGGTGAGAAGCCGTCGAGGCGCATATATGGGAGCGGGAACCGATAGACATTCCAGAGGATGTTTAATGCGCGGTGTACCGTTCTGACACCCTCCCAGTTAAACTTCAGATCATCCCAGGGAGCACTTGCAGAGAGGATATAGAGCCGCAGAACATCAACACCGAACTTCTCAACCACCTCTTCGGGTGTGACAACATTCCCGAAGCTCTTTGACATCTTCTTCCCCTGTGCATCGAGAGCAAAACCATGCATCAGGACTTTTTTGTATGGAGCTCTTCCAAAGGCTATCTGAGACAGGCAGAGTTGTGAGTAGAACCAGCCCCGTGTCTGGTCCTGCCCTTCAGTGATGAAGTCGGCAGGCCAGAGGTTATCAAAGGCCTCTTCAGAACCCGGATAGCTGAGTGTCGCCCATGAAGCAACCCCTGAGTCGAACCAGACATCAAAAATGTCCTCGACCCGGCGCATCGTCCCTCCGCATGTACAGGGTATGGTGATCGCATCGACCATCGGACGGTGGGGGTCGGTGATCTTCATTCCTGAAAGTTCTTCTAGTTCAGAAAATCTCCCGATAACCTTGTAATCATCGCAGGAGGAACATGCCCAGACCGGGATCGGAATGCCCCAGTATCGCTGGCGGGAGATACACCAGTCGCGCACTCCGTCTATCCAGTCATGGAACCGGGCACTCCCCGCCCAGTCAGGATACCAGGTCACATCATCTTTGATCGATGTGAGCATCTTCTCCTTCACCTCGCTTGCCCTGATGAACCATTGGGAGGTGGCGCGAAAGATGTTTGGAGCCTTGCACCGCCAGCAGTGACCGTATCGGTGTGTCAGTTTCTTCTCTGCAATGAGAGCAGAACCAAGAGCACGGACAACATCTTTGTTCGTCTCAGCATCCTTGACGGCGCGGCCGGCGAACTCTCCTGCCTCTTCGGTGAAAGCCCCGGTTCCATCCACCGGGCAGATGATCAGGAGGTTCTCTTTCAGTCCGAGGACATAGTCATCCCATCCATGGCCAGGAGCGATATGAACCATCCCTGAATGTTCCATCGCTACAAAGTCTGCGGCGACGATCCGGTGGGGGATCGAAGCCTGCATCGGGACTGCTTCAAGGAGCGGGGAGTCATAGGTTGTCCCGACGAGCTCGGATCCCTTCTTCGTACTGAGTACCTCATAATCCTGGTACCGACCTGCCTTCAGGATACCTTCAATGAGTTCTTCTGCAATCCAGAGAATTTCAGATACGCCGTCACGGAGGGCACGAACCCGCGCATATATGGCCTCAGCCGAGACGGCGACGGCAACGTTTGCAGGGAGTGTCCAGGGTGTCGTCGTCCAGATGACGAGGAACTCATCTGTGAGATCGTGTATCGGGAATTTGACATAGATTGATGGATCGGTCTCGTCCCAGTACTCCACCTCGGCATCAGCTATCGCTGTCTCACATCGTGGGCACCAGTTGACGACACGGTATCCACGCTCAAGCATCCCCTCTTCACTGACGCGCTTGAGAGTGAACCAGGCCGCCTCGATATAGTCATCTGATATGGTCTGGTACGGGTTCTCAAAGTCAAGCCAGACACCAAGATCAGAGAACTGCCTGCTCATGATCTCTTTATGGGTGATGGCGAAATCCCTGCATTTTTCAACGAACCTCCCGATCCCATACGTCTCAATATCTTTCTTGGACTTAAATCCAAGCTCATTTTCGACACGCACCTCGATCGGGAGACCATGCATATCATAGCCTGCACGATCGATGACATGGAGACCATGCATCCGGTGGTACCGGAGAATGGCATCCTTTAGAATCTTATTCCATGCCGTACCGAGGTGTATATACCCGGTTGTATAGGGAGGACCATCAACGAAGAAGAACGGTTTGCCGTTCTTCCTGAGTTCCTGTACATTTTTGTAGGTATCCTGAGCACGCCAGAACGTCCGTGCCTCCTCCTCAACCCCACGAGGGGTATAGCTGCCTGTGACTTCTTCCACCTGGATCCCTCAATCTGCTCTATTCTCGTATACGTTGGGTGGAGGCAGACAAAGGGTTTTCCACAGTCAACAGGGTGAGAGGGGGAGATCACCCCCTCCCGTTCTTCCTGTTGATGATCACTTTATAGATCTCCATCACCAGCAGGACACTCGAAGAGAGGAGGATCACAACCACCCATTCTGAGGTAGAAACGGGGGCGATACCGAGGACATCCTGGAAGAAGGGGATGTACATGGCGACAGTATGGATCACCTGGGCAGCGATGATACCACCGAAGAGATAGAGGTTCGTCCTGAGAGGAATTTTAAAGAAGGATCGGTACTCAGATCTGCAGTTGAGGACATGGAAGTTCTCCAGCATCACCATCAGGAGGACGATGAGGTTTCGCGCCTCACTCTCGGAGTACCCGGCACCAAGGAGCCAGTACCAGCTCGCCAGGGTAACACCACCCATGGCAAGACCTGCAACGACGATCTGGCGCATCATCACGTCATTGAAGACGGGTTCATCCGGACTCCGTGGTGGCCGCTGCATCGCACCTGCTTCACCCGGCTCAAATGCAAGGGTTACCCCTTTGATACCATTTGTTACAAGGTTCAGCCAGAGGAGCTGGACGGCGATGAGGGGGAGGGGGAGTCCTATTGCAAGTGCTGCAATGAAGAGGGCAACTTCGGCAAATCCTGTCGATACGAGGAGATAAGTCACTTTACGGACGTTATCATAAGCAAATCGCCCCTCCTCGATCCCTGCGACGATAGATGAGAAAGAGTCGTCGGTGATTATCATCGAAGCGGTATCCTTGGCAACATCAGTTCCGGATCCCATCGCCACCCCGATATTTGCCGAACGAAGGGCAGGCGCGTCGTTGACACCATCACCAGTTACAGCGACGAACTCACCCGATGCTTTGAGGGCATTGACAATATGCAGCTTCTGTTCCGGGCTCACCCGTGCAAAAACATGCTTCTTAACCACCTTCGAGAGGAATTCCGGGCTTTCATGTGATCCGACCGCTGCGAGATCACTCCCGGTGATGAGATCACTCTCATCATGAGCGATATCAAGCTGCCGTGCAATCGCAAGGGCGGTCTTTGGATGATCGCCTGTGATCATCACCACATCTACCCCCGCATCCCGACACTCCCGGATAGAGTCATAGACATCCGGCCTGATCGGATCGATGAAGCCGACGAGACCGTAGAGTTCAAGGAGCGGAGGCGGACCACCTTTTACCTCTTCTGGATCGGAGAGCCCCCCGGCTATCGCAAGAACCCGGTATCCCCTCCCTGTCAGGGAGTCTATCTGCCCCTCTATCCTCCCGGCATCGACAGGTACACTCCCTTCAGCTGTGAGCATCGTCCTGCAACCAGGGAGGATGACCTCAAGTGCTCCCTTGACGGCAACCCGCCGTTTATCTTCCTCCTGATACCAGACAGATGTAAACCTGTTATCTGATGAGAACGGGATCTCAGCCAGTACGACAATTTCATCGCGGATGACGGCTGGATCAAGGCCTGCCTTGTATCCAAGTGCGAGGAGGGCGATATCCATCGCATCACCATGGGAGAGCCATCCTCCGCCATCACGCTCCCTGAGATCTCCTTCATTAGCGATGATGGCGGCCTTCCCAAGTGTTAAAAGAGGCTCCTCAGAGGAGATAACAGGCTCGCCAGACGAGGTGATCTCACCGACCCCACTGTATCCTTCACCGGATACGATATATTCGGCACCATCAGGGAGGAGAACCACCTGAGCCGTCTGCTGATTGACCGTCAGTGTTCCGGTCTTGTCACTTGCAATGACAGTACAGCTTCCAAGGCTCTCTACAGCTGATAACTGCCTGACGATCACATGCCGCTCAGCCATCCGCCCGGTTGCTATTGCCAGGGCGACGGTGAGCGCAACAGGGAGGCCCTCCGGTATTGCGGCGACTGCAAGGGCGATTGCAAGGAAGAGAACCTCACGCGGAGGCTCACCCTGGGAAAGTACGATGACAGCGATGATGGCTGATGCAAAGAGAACAGCAATACTAATCTTCTGTGCAAACGCCTCCATCCGGATGAGAAGCGGGGGTTTCCCCATCACAGAGCTGGACACTGAGGTTGCGATCTTACCAATCTCGGTTCGGAGTCCTGTACCGGTGACGACCCCTGTACCCCGCCCTGATACAACAGTTGTTCCGGCATACGCCATATTATGACGGTCCGCTACCGGAGTTTCTTCAGGTAATGTCACCGTCCTCTTTTTTGTCGCCTCTGATTCTCCGGTGAGGAGAGATTCATCGATAGCGAGTGATGAGGCGGAGATGATCCGGAGATCAGCAGGCACCCGGCTCCCGGACTCAAGGATGACGATATCACCGGGAACCAGATCCTCAGCTGAGATCTTCTCTTCATCCCCATCCCGCCTGACGCGGGCGTAAATCCTGAGCATCTGCACAAGAGCGGCCGCACTCTTCTCTGCCTTCCACTCCTGGATGGACCCGATACCTGAATTTAAAAAGATGACCGCAAAGATGAAGATCGCATCAGTCCAGTCTTCAAATGCAATCGAGAGAACCCCTGCCGCAATAAGGACATAGATGAGGGGGCTTGCAAACTGCCTGAAGAAAATACAGATCTTTGAGGTAGGTTTCCTCTCAGGGAGGCTGTTTTTCCCATACTCATCTGATCGTCGCGCTGCCTCCAGTACGGTGAGGCCATCATCACCAGTCTCAAGCCGATCCCGGATCTCCCTGATTCCAAGCGTATGCCATAAAAGATCAGGTTCATCCTTCGGAATGGCTTTTGGCGGCATATAATCCAATATGCCTTCCATAGATATTCGTTTTATCCTCAGACGAAGGTGATCAGATCATCAACCAGGGTACCCCCGGTCACCTTCTTCCAGGCGTTGATATCCGGAAACGGGCGCCGGACCATGATCGTTGCCACAGTCTTCTTCCCGATGCCGGGGAGTGCCTTCAGTGCAGATGCCGGCAGCTGGTTGATCATGATAGGTACAGGAAGAGCGGTGAGCGATCTGCTCCCATATCCGACAACAGCGGCATCAAGGAGATCCCCCTTCTCAAAGGCGAGCGGGAGACCCACGAGGATCGGGTATGTCCCGGGCTGACGGCCAAACGAGAGGGGGCCGGGAACCTCGATTGTCACCCGCCGAAATATCGTACCTATTGGAAAGACCCGTTCGAGCATGACGGGATCGAAGTTCTTCCGTGTCCATTCCTTAAAAGAACGGAAGAGGAGATGGTGTTGATCAAGAGTGTTCTCTTCGTATGCACGTGTTCCTTCAAACGGCATCAGCTGCCGTATATTCACCCGCCGAACCAGCAGCCCTGAGGAGAGGAGCTCTTCAAGGAATGCACGGTTTCGCTGGTAGGTCTCTTCAGTCTCGCCTGCAAGCCCGCATACGAAGTTCAGTCCCGGAAGAAGGTGGGGTATTCCGTCAGCATCCCGCCGGTCCCCGATCTCGTTGACGATCCGGATAGCAGCCATCACCTCATCCGGTGATGCCTTGAGATTATTTGCAGAGATGACGGCAGGATCTGCGGTCTCCATCCCAAACGCGGCGATATCGCCTGGGGTATGGCCGTCGACGATCGCAGCAAGCGCCTCGCGTGACGCCTCTTCATGGTGTGCGATCGTCCCGGGATTGACGTTATCGATATGAAGGGTCCGGAGATCCGGTGCCGCCCGGCGGATGGCCGTAAAGAGGGATCGGATCTTCTCCGGATCCGGCACAGGAAATTCTCCGCCCCCTGTTCCATAGGCAAGGAGATCCGGCTGGCGGCCAAGACGGAAGTGGCGGGCACCGGCGGCATAAAGGGCAGAGACCTCCTCTTCGATCATGGATACAGGACGATACCTGGGTTGCCCATAGAACGGCTCTGTGCAGAAGGAGCAGCCTCCGGTGGTGGAACGGGAGCATCCTTTTGCGGTCTCAAGTTCGATGATGATATTCGGATAGAACGGGTGATCCCTGATAATCTCTGCACCGAGGATGCTCCATATCCTGCTCTCATCGTACAGCTCGTCACCAGCGGGATCAGAGCCTTCCAGAAACCGCTGAAGTGCTGTTGCGGGGTCCCCGGTTAGGAGCGCCCGGTATCCAGGCATCAGCTCCTTTACTGCCCGTGTACCCCCTCCCGGGGAGATTCCATGGACAACCGGGCCACCCAGCAGCGCAGAACTCCCCTCAAAGAGCGACCCGATCTGGCGAAGCTCATTTGCGGTTGCAGGAGTTCCCGCGAGATACTTGCCAGGCACCGTCTGGCCAGCGATAACGATAACGAGCGGTATATTACGTAAGCTCTGCACATCTTCCGGTGCAGACCTGATCTCATCGATCGTACGGTACTGCACCCGGTATCCGGCTTCATAAAGAACACCTGCTACCGTCCTGATGTAGGGGGAGATGTAGGGTGGAACCCCAAGGCATGCAGGTTCATCGACATACCCGTCGATGATAAGGGCGTCAGAGATCATAGCCGATCATCCCGAGTAACTTCCGTGCCCAGAGGAGCTTCCCCCGCTTCATCGGATCGACAGAGGTATCCGAGAGATCGAAGCCGAGGATGATGATCTTCTCTGCCCCAAGTGAGTCTGCGGCAAATACCGCACGGTCACCATCGGTGAAGCCTCCAAAGTTATGGATATCCGGAAGCGGCCGGCTCTGAGTCGTACCGACAAGAGGTCCCTTCAGACGTGGCACCCAGCGGGAGAGGAGAGGTTTGTTATCCCCATGGGCATGGACGACGATGAGGGTCCCCTCTTCGCTCATTGTGATGAAGGCATCATCGGCACCATCGAGATCGGTGAAGATAATGTCAGGGAGGATCCCTGCCTCATACAGGACGAGGGCTGCAGCATCTGCGGCAATGATGACACCTTCAATGTCATTGAGCTGGTTCCTGAGGATCTCTGCGTTTCCACAGACCGTCACGACATTGCCCGAGATCCGACCCCTGAGGAGGGTGAGATCATCACGAACAAGCAGCTCTGAGAGGAGGAGTGCAGCCTCCTCATCCCCGGCGCGGTCGAAGCCGAAGTAGTCAAGGATCTCGAGATAATGAGGCTCAAACTCCTCAAATCTCATTTTTATCCCCATTATCCTCGATACCAACGATATCAGTGAAACGGTGGAGGATCGGATCAATGATCATCCTGAGGAGTTCTTCCTTATCGCGGACCATCGAGAAGTAATTTAATGGGATCTGTGCAGCGGCCATTGTTCCGTGGCCGCCGGCGTCACCGAAGTCCCCAAAGGCCTCCTTGAGGACATTGCCGATATGAACCCGGATATCCTTATTGCGGGCAGATATGATGATATGGGCATCAGTAATGCCATAGATGAGCGCGGTCGTCACGCCCTCGAGATTCACCAGCATATCCGCCGCCTGTGGGATCGCATCCCGGTTCCTGAGATATCCGACATTTGAGAAGAGATATCCGTTCTTAATCGAACGGGTAGAGATCGCATTCCCCATAATCTCAAGTGTCTCTTGTGAAAACGATGGAGACATAATCTTATCGAGGAGATCAGAGTCAGATAGAGGGAGGAGATATGCCGCATTATAAAGATCGTTTGGAGTTACATTTCGCCGGAACTCACGGGTATCTGCACGAATTCCATAGTAAAGGGCAGTTGCAATCTTTGTATCGATGCTGATGTCGAGTTCCTGGAGATACTGAGCGAAGATGCTCGCAGTCGCACCACTCTCGGGCCGGATATCAATAAAATCGGGTTTATAATGGCGTTCAATCCCCTCAATGCTGTGATGATCGATGATGACATGAACGGGTGTGTTGGGATTGAGATCATTATTTATGCCAGGTCCCGGGGAGTCGACGAGAGCGAGATGGTTGCATTCTGCAAGCTTCTCCGGCGTCATCCTCTCCATCTGAATGTCAAGGAGGTTGACGAAGGCCCGGTTCTCCTGGTGGCCGATGGTCCCTTCATAGAGAATACGGCAGGTTAACTGCCCTTTCGCAGCATCCTGGGCTATCGCGCAGAGAGCCATCGCACTTGAGATCGAATCAGGATCCGGGTTTCTGTGGGTGAGTACTCCAAGTGTGCCGCTCCATCCCTCAAAGATCGAATAAAGACGGTGAGCACTCCGGGCAGCGGTCAGCGTCTTCATGTGGTAGACTGCGGACTTCGCCACCACCTGCTGTGGATAAAGGACCACATCGGCACCAGCTTCGACGAGTTTATCGACCGAGAAGAGATCTACTGCCCGTGCGATACAGAATGCCTGAGGATGTGATATCTTCATCTGTTCGACGGCATTGAGATTGGCTTCTTTATTGCTTGAGAGGATGAAGACGATCTCGGGGATCGGAAGATCAGTGAAGAGATCGGGATCTGAGATATCCCGGACAATTGCCTGATATTTTTGATCTTTTAAATCCTCGACCCTCTTTTCATCAGAATCGATGACAAGAATGTTCGTCGTCTCTTTGAGGAGCTCTTCTATGACGTTAAAGCCGATGCTCCCGCAACCAAGTACCATATACCGAACCTTCGGCTTCGGGTCACCTTTGCCTCCATCCGCCATACATGTAGTTATTGGGGCTTCCAGATAATAATGCTGTTTCAGGNGTAATTCACAAGTAATATATAGGTATGAAATCAACGGTATTAGGTCAAACAGAGGGCCTGTAGCTTAGTCAGGAATAGCGACGGACTCTTAATCCGTAGGTCAGGGGTTCAAATCCCTTCAGGCCCGTATTCATCACTTCTTTTCCGATTACCAAAATCTTATTTCAGCCAGAGACATCTCCCTGCATTCAAGCCATGATATGAACGCTGTTTCTCATCATCAAGGCTACATAAGACCTGGTGAGTACTCCCCAAAGAGAGGGTATCAGGCCCCGCAGTCAGCTGCCGGGACTCCCCCAATACCGGATTATTCCACACCCTACTTCGTCCTGGAATCCGGATTCCGGGGATTTCGGACGATCCCCCGGAAGAGCCTTCCAAGGACATCTCCTCCGGTGATAATCCGCCGTTCATCCCCCCAGAGGAGGATGACATCGTTTTCAACGAGATCGTCTCCATGCTGCTTTGGCTGTACCCGGAGGAGTGGTATGGCCTCTCCGAGCGTAGCAGTCCTGCTCCGGATGATGATGGGGCGGTGGCAGTGCCGGTACGGGATGAAAAGACCTTTTTTAAATAGAGCATCCCTGATGAACTCATCAGCATTGAGTACCAGATGCGGGCGCTCTTCATAATCGACGAGGACGACCCATTTCTTCCCTGAGCACTGGATTTTCTGGAGGAAGGGATCAGAAAGCTCCCTGGATATCTGAGGAAAGGTCGGGAGCGCATCCTGAAATTCAAGCTCGAGGATACTCTCCGGATCGACCGGCTCCCCCTCTTCTGCCAGGGGAAGATCATCGAGTGCAAGAAAGTTCAGTGCCCCCTGCCCTTCCATCCGTTCGATCTCGGTCGTTGAAGACTCCATATGCAGCCTGATCAGCTCCCGGAGATCCCGCTCCCGGAAATACCGGATCCCCTCCGGGCCAAGGGTGCGATCCAGGACAAGCGCAGTCGGCCGGGCAACCGGATAGAGAAGTATCTGGTAGAAGCGGAGAATTGGGGAGAGGAAAGAGGCAACCCGGAGCGCGTGGCGGGAGAAGTATGCCTGGGGGATGATCTCTCCCACGATGGTGATAACGACGGTTGAGAAGAAGAACGCCATAATTCCGGCAAGAACTGAATTTGCAAGCAGGGCGAGGAGGACATTGATGGCGACATTGCCCCAGAGGATCGTGACAAGCAGAAAGTTCGCATCCTCACGGAGCGCAAGCACCCGGCGGGCATCCCTGTTGCCACGTTTGGCCTCTATCACAAGCTCAAGTTTGCTGACCGTGAAGAAGGCCAGGTTCAGCCCTGAAAAGATAGCAGACTGGGAGATGCAGAGTATAATACCAAGCCAGATGAGAACCGTCACTCGTTTTGCCCCCTTTGGGAGGTACCTCCCTGAAGAGGAGATGAGCGCCGGACCTTATCATACCCTCGCCAAAATGGGAAATCCTCAGGCCGGATCCTTATCCATTCTTTCCGACAGCCATCAGCATCTCTTCAAGACTTGGATATCGGGACTCAATCCGTTCAACACGCCCCCCGGAGGAGGAGATCTGAGCGGTGACGGCATTCAATCCATCAAGGGTCTTCACACTCGCCCTGTACATACCGTCATCAGGGGTGACATCTGCGATCTCCTGGAGAGATCCGATGTCCTCGATCTGGAAGTGGATATAGTAGGTGATCGAGCCAAACCTCTCCCGAAGTTCATCCATGGAGCCGGAGGCCACCTCTTCACCTTCGGAGAGAATAAGCACCCAGTCTGAGATCTCCTCCACCTGGTAGAGGTTGTGTGCGGAGATGATGATCGTCTTGCCCTCCCGTTTGAGTGTACGGAGATAGCCGGTGATGAACCGCGAGGTCATCGGATCGAGACCGGAGGTTGCTTCATCATAGACGAGGATATCGGGGTCATGGAGGAGGGATCGCGCGATCGCAACCTTTCTGCGCATCCCTTTTGAGAGCTCGCCGATCTTCTTCCCATCATGGTCGAGATTGAGGGAGGTGAGGAGTTCGTCGGAGCGTCTCTGTATCTCAGAGCGGCTCATCCCGTAGATGTCCCCAAAGAAGTTCAGATAGGCATCTACCGTCATAGTATCATAGAGGCGCGACTCCTCCGGGAGGTAGCCGAGACGCATCTTCAGTTCCATCGGATCTGCGATGACATCAATCCCGTCGATGATAAGGGTACCTTCGGTAGGGGTGAGAAGACCGGAGATGATCTTCAGGAGTGTCGTCTTCCCTGCACCGTTGTGCCCGATGATCCCAAAGATTCCGCTCTCGGAGAGATCGATATCGACACCCTTCAGTGCGGTATAGCCATTAAACTCTTTTCGAATACCCCGGCCCTGGATCATAGTTCACAATCGACACCAGTACGAATAAATCTTCCCGGGTATGCATCTTCAGTTCGATGACGCCCTTCAATTACGTGGAGGGACATTTTCCTTACTCTGCACCTTTAACGATTATTTTATAGGATAACGACCGTATTTCTGGTAATGCGGATGAATATCCTCAGGCAGATCAGCGTCATCTCCCGATGGGAGCTTCGCCGGACTCTCTCCACGATGGGGCGTGGCGTGCTGCCTGCTGCTATCATCCTTTTTTTCCTCCTCGTCCTTGCCTCCGGTTTTGCAGCATCAAGCGGGGTACACCTCCAGGATGGGATCTACCGCCTGGGAACCGATAATCAGGAGGCAGGTCGGATGATCGCCAGTGACATGCGCTTCACTGTCTATACCGATGACGGGGCATCTCTCTGGGAGAACCGGCAGTTCTTTGATATCATCATCCTTGGGAGCGAGGTCTATGTCTGTGATGATGAGAAGGGGAGAGCGGCCCTTGGGGCACTCAGCCAGGTCTATGAGAGCTATACCGCACTCATCAATGCTGGAGAGCCGGACCTGTATGCTGCATATCCGCTCTGGATAGATCGCAGGTATGAACGAAGCCTGCTTGATTTTACAGCCACACAGGCAGGCCAGCGGATATCGCCGGTACCGGAAGAGAGGGCACCGGTTCCAGAGCAGCCGGTCGTCCCGGTAGCAACACCTGATGTACAGATCCCCTACGATCCGGATCAGCTCAGGGCAGAGATCTCCCGATCCGCAGTACAGGACGATCAGATCAGGAGGTACACACAGTCGCTCGGATTTGAATCTGAGACTGGAACATTCAGGACACCGGCACAACTCGCCCCACCGCTTCCATTCGACTCGATCATCCTGATCTTCGTCTTCATCTTCCCGCTCTACTTCACTTCCCAGTTTTTCATGATGAGTATCATGAACGAGAGGATCGAGCGGCGTGGAGAGATCCTCCTCTCAACACCGTATCAGCCATCTGCGATCATCATCGGAAAGGCACTCCCCTACTTCCTCCTGATGCTCGCCATCTCGGGTGTGATCATCCTCATCAGTGGCCTGCCTCCGGTCATCATCCTCCCGCTTATCCCGGTGATCCTCTTCTTCCTCGCTGCCGCACTCATAATCGGAATGCTGGCTCGCAGCTTTAAAGAACTCTCCTTCCTCTCGATATTCTTCTCAACAGTCGCAACATCGTACCTCTTCTTCCCAAGTATTTTTGCAAATGTCCATGTAATTGCACTTGTATCCCCGCTCACCCTGGTAGTCCTCGAGATTCAGGGGGATCCATTCACACTGGCCGATTATATCTATTCAACCGCACTCTTCTACCTGACTAGTGCCATTCTCCTCTATGCAGGTGTGGTAAACTTCAATGAAGAGCGCCTCTTTTCGTTTCATCGCCTCATTCCACGGACGATTGAGTTCATATCAGCCGGTATATCGACGAAATACACCCTCCTCTCCCTCTTCAGTCTTGGAGCACTCGTCATACCTTTCGTCTTCATGATCCAGCTGATGGGTCTTGTATTCGTCTTCAATCTCCCGATGCCACTATCACTCCTCCTCCTGATCGGTTTTGCCGCAGCAACTGAGGAGATCGCAAAATCTATCGGGATCTATGCACTTGCGAAGATACTTCCCGGAGGGCTGACATGGCGGCATGTCATCCTCGGCTCAGGAGCGACGGCACTCGGCTTCCTTGCAGGGGAGAAACTCCTCCTCTTTGCCACCATCGCCCAGGTGACAGAGTCGGTCTTTGGGAGCATCCTCTTCCTCTCCCTTGAACTGCTCTGGATGCCCTTCCTCCTCCATG